>Ga0206806_1087_pt1 | contig 20334 bp, 16 predicted proteins | sample Alteio_BWOrgCont_60_FD_152911 | JGI IMG/M metagenome (GOLD analysis project Ga0206806, IMG submission 152911) | Enriched cells from forest soil in Barre Woods Harvard Forest LTER site, Petersham, Massachusetts, United States -... | ecosystem: Environmental > Terrestrial > Soil > Temperate forest >... | reverse complement strand
AAATTTCATTATCGGGATTAATTCGACTACGGTTTTTAATACGGTTAAAAACCTGTCTCATTAAAAAAACCGGCGTTAATCAGACGCCGGTTTCATATTAACCCCACTATGAGCATTAACTAATCACATAACCCCGCATCAATCAACATTATCGTGTAAAAAGCCATTGTTTGGCTTCAATTCAGTCGTCTTATTTTCTCCTTCAGAAAGAGTATAGCGTGAAATATTCGACTCAGAAGAATGAGGAGTTTGCTCCAGTTCTACATTCTTTCTTTTGTAAGCCGGCTCATTTTCTAACTCATTGAGTCCACCGGGAGTCCTGAGTTTATAACTCAGTTGTTTCAGCTTCTCTATTCTTTCCTGTGCTTTCTTCTTTTGATCTTCGTTTAAAACAGGATCTGTAAGGTCTCTCTTTTCCACATCTTGTATCCTTTGTGCAGGAGGCTCAGAAGGAGTGAAAGAAGCCATAACAGGCTCAGGTGCTTTATTTTCTACAGGAGCCTTGGTTATTATTTCAAACTCAATATCTGTTTGGTTGCTAATCTCCATTGGCTTAATGAACGGTTCGGGTGTTGTTTCCTGCTTAGGTTGCTCAACTTTATTTTCTACCGGTTTGGCAATCTCTACAGGTTTCACTTCCAGCTTGGGTTGTTCAACAAAATTCTCAACCGGCTTAACAGCCTCAACAGGTTTTACCTCTTCTACCAAATGATGAATGATAGTAGGAGGAACGGATGCAACAGGCGGAGCTACTGAAGGCACCGGAGCTTGTGGAGCAGGAGCAGGTGCAGAACTTACTGGTGCAACAGGAGCGCTCTTGGCTGGTTGAGTGTTTTCATCCAGTCTCCTGATGATCTTCTCAGCTCTCTTCTCTGCAAATGTGCTTACTGGGTTGGCGCTGAAACCGGTAGCAATAAGTGTAACATTTACCTTATCTCCCAGTGTTTCGTCTATACCATAACCTTTAATGATGTCGGCGGTTTGTCCGGCTGCATCTTGCAGGTAGTCGGTAATTTCTCCCAACTCATCCATGGTAATATCATCGGTGCCACAGGTAATGTTCAGTAACACATAACGTGCGCCTTTGATATTGTTATCGTTAAGCAATGGTGAAGTAAGGGCCATTTCAACAGCGCGTATAGCACGGTTCTCTCCTTCAGCCGAAGCGGAACCCATTATAGCCACACCGCTTTCTTTCATTACGGTTTGAACATCGGCAAAGTCTAAGTTAACATGCAGGGTAACGGTAATGATCTCTGCAATGCTCTTAGCCGCTATGTTCAGGATATTATCTGCGTGAGAGAAGGCTTCACCCAGTTTAAGGTTGCCATATATCTCGCGCAGCTTGTCGTTATTTATAATAAGGATGGTATCAACATACTGGCGCAGTTCTTTCAAACCGTCTTCAGCCTGTTGTTTCCTTTTCTTTCCTTCAAATGCAAATGGCACGGTAACAATGGCCACGGTTAGTATTCCCATTTCCTTAGCTATCTGTGCAATAACCGGGGCACCGCCTGTGCCTGTTCCACCACCAAGACCGGCAGTAATAAATACCATCTTGGTATTATGCGAAAGCACCTTTTTAATTTCGTCCATGGTTTCCTGGGTGGCTTTTTTACCCATTTCAGGCATTGAACCGGCTCCTCTGCCTTCTGTTAAGCCTGAACCTAAGGCTATTTTAATAGGTACCGGGCTGATGTCGAGGGCTTGCTGGTCGGTGTTGCAAACGATGAAATCAACGCCTTTAATGCCCTGGCGAAACATGTGATTGACAGCGTTGCTGCCACCGCCTCCCACACCAATCACCTTGATGATGGAAGACTGTTCTTTTGGTAAATCGAAGTTAATCATGGGGTCGTGTTTTGATTTATTTGGTTTATATGTGTTGTTTGATTAATGCCTTATTTATTTTTTTCTTTCTCCTTCTACATCTTCATCAAAGAACTTGCTTGCTCCGCTGAAGATCTTATCCATAAATCCTGTCCTCTTTTTTTGTTGTTTGGAATGCTGAACCACTTCAGGAGCTTTTACATTCAACGCGTTTTGTTCCTGCGCGTCGCCTCTTGCCAGTTCTTCAAACCCTTTCATTACAAGCCCCACGCTGGTAGCATAAAGCGGGTGACTAAGGTCGTAAGCGCCCGTTGCAAGGTGTTCGTTAGGATGCCCCAAGCGGGTATCCATACCGGTAATGTATTCAACCAACTGTGGTAAAAATTTAAGTTGAGCGCCGCCGCCGGTAACTACTATACCTGCTATCAATTTTTTCTCGAAGCCTGAATTTTTGATCTCGTAGTATACATGTTCCAGTATCTCTTCCATACGTGCGTTTATGATACTCGAAAGATTCCTTACCGATATCTCTTTGTTCTGCCTGCCTTTTAAACCGGGTATTACTACTATCTCATTTTCCATAGATTCTGTTGCAATGGCCGAACCGAATTTCACTTTCAGTTGTTCCGCCTGGTTGCGTATGATCTGGCAACCCTCTTTTATATCATCCGTTATCACATTACCACCAAAAGGAATTACAGCAGTGTGACGGATAATATCATCCTGGAATATGGCTATATCTGTTGTTCCGCCGCCGATATCTACTAGCACCACACCTGCTTCTCTTTCTTCTGCAGTCAGCACCGAGTCTGAAGAAGCAAGAGCCTCTAAGGTGAGCAGGCTCATTTCCATACCCGCCTTTTTCACACATTTTTCAATGTTGCGTGCGGCAGCTATCTGGCCTGTGATAATGTGGAAGTTGGCTTCCAGGCGAACACCTGCCATGCCGATTGGGTTCTTTATACCCTGTTCGTTATCCACAATATATTCCTGCGGCAATACTTCTATTATCTCTTCTCCCGGAGGCATTACCAGCTTATACATATCATCTATAAGCATGTCAATATCCGGCTGGCTTATTTCCTTTTCAAGATTTTCACGGGTTTTTACACCACGGTGTTGCAAGCTCTTGATATGTTGGCCTGCAATACCCACATTCACGAATCTTATATCTACTCCTGATTTTTCAGAGGCTTCTTTTACCGCTCTAACAATAGAGGATACTGTTTGGTCTATATTAAGAACCACGCCGCGGGCAATGCCTACTGATTCTGATTTACCCACGCCCATGATCTCTATTTTACCGGCTTCGTTCTTGCGTCCAACGATGGCTACGATCTTTGTAGTTCCTATATCCAAGCCAACGATGATGTCTGATTTGTTTTCCATAGAATTATTTATTTTTTGGTGCATACTATTTGATATTTGTACTTTAAATTGATTGTGCTATACTCATTCCACTTACCTGTGGAATTAAGACCTTCTTTATATAAAACCCATAGTTTGTTGAACTTCTGTTCAATGTCTCCCGCATCTCCGAATATTATGCGCTGACTGCCCACCCTCGGGACAAGGCAAAAATCTTTAGCGCTATCCATATATACCTGTGTTATCTGCGCCTTCCAAAAAGGATTGTGATATATATAACTGGATAACTTATATATATCCACCAAAGCGGTGTGCATGGATGTATCGGTTTGCATTTGTTTCATGCTTACCCCGTAATATATGCTGTATGGCTCATTGATATTGCCATTCACTACCAATGTTCTTGCTGTAAAGTTTGGCGATAGTGGCATAACACTTCCAACAGAATCTAAGTAATAGCTTTCGTTATTGCTGTTTATTATTCTAACTATCGGTTTCTTTTGCGATATCTTTAATTCAATATTTCCATCCAGCGTAGCGTATATCTGCGCATCAGCGATATAAGGATTGGCAGCCAGCATTTTCTCCATCTTCAAAATATTGATCGCATTCATGGTTTTTCCCACCAATTCTCCCTGCTGATCGGTTATGAGTTGACGCACGTCGGCTGGTGTAATGAAGAAGTCTGTATCGTTTTGCATTACCCGTATATCAATGGCCTTGCATATAGTTGTATTGCGCTTTTCCTCTGCAAAACCCAACAGAACCGTAATGCCTCCAAAAAGCAGAACCCAAAGCGATATGTTCAATATTTTCTTGTACATTATATCTTCTTCAACAAAGCATCTTTCAATGGTTCAACTAACCTGTCTATATCTCCTGCGCCCATAGTTATAAGAACCTCCGGCATTTCATTTATTACATCGTTCACCAGCTCTTCTTTGGTGCTTAGCTTTTTATCTTTAGTGGTTATCTTCCCAAGCAACATGGCAGAATCAATTCCTTTTATGGGCAACTCACGTGCAGGATATATATCCAACAAGATCACCCTATCCAATAAGCTAAGGCTCTCGGCAAAACCATCTGCAAAGTCGCGTGTGCGTGTATAAAGGTGTGGCTGGAATATTCCGGTTACTTTTTTGCCGGGATACAATGCCTTCACTGACTTAATGCATGCAGCAAGTTCAGCAGGATGATGCGCATAATCATCTATAAATACCAACCTAGGTGAAATGATCTGGTAATCGAAACGACGCTTCACTCCTTCAAATGTTCCAACCGCCTTACGAATATGATCCTCATTTATATTTATCTGCTGGGCCATTGCTATGGCGGCAATGGAATTTTCAACATTATGCAAGCCGGGCACACCAAGCCTCACTGATTTTATTTCTCCCTGCGGAGTGACAACATCATATATATAATGGTTCTCTTTTATGGTAATATTTCTTGCGTAATAATCTGCTTCCTGGTCAAGAGAATAGGTAAGCAACTTTCCACCGTACTTCAGGTTTTCTTTTACCTTCTTCTTGGTGATAAGGCATCCTTCGTTACCCAGCAGGTTGGCGAACATATTGTATGATTCCATCATGTGGGCACCGTCGCCATATATATCCAGGTGGTCAGGATCCGTAGAAGTAATGACGGAAACATTGGGATGAAGCGTTAAGAATGAACGATCGTACTCATCAGCTTCCACTACCATGGTTGCCTTAGCCGTATCTTTTGCCAATAAAATATTTGTACCGTAATTACTTGATACGCCACCTAAAAAGGCCATGCAATCTACATTAGAAGATTTAAGAATATGTGTAACCATAGTAGTGGTGGTAGTCTTGCCATGTGTGCCTGCAATAGCCAATGTATAATGCCCTTTGGTGATCCAACCCAATACTTCTGCGCGTTTGTGCACGCTGTATTTATGCTGGATAAAATATCTCAATTCACTATGATCTTCTGGTATGGCAGGAGTATAAATAATTAGTGTTTCATCTGCTGAAGAATGTTTCTTTACATCAGCGCTTATCAGATCAACGCTATCCTTAAAATGTATCTTAATTCCTTCCGCTTCCATTTCTTCGGTTAACGAAGAAGGTGTTTTATCATACCCGCTTACATCCTTACCTAATGATTTAAAATAACGGGCAAGGCCGCTCATACCGATACCACCGATACCTAACAAATGCACGTATTTCAATCCTTCCAGTTTCATTTCTTTTCTGATAATGCAATTACTTCCTGTGCAATCCTTGCTGCTGAATCTTTAACTGCTAAAGCGCTTATATTTCTGCTGAGGCTCTCCATCATGTCTTTATCTGAAGAAAGTCTTAATACCGCATCCCCCAACTTACTTGCCGACTCACTATCCTTTATTACAATCGCTGCTTTGTGGTTAGCCAGTTGCATAGCGTTCTTAGTTTGGTGATCTTCCGCTACATTAGGTGACGGCACCAAAATAGATGGCATACCTGCAATGCACAATTCAGACAGAGAAATAGCACCCGCTCTTGATACCACCATATTGGCAGCCGCATAAGCCATGTCCATCCTGCCTATAAAATCAAACACCCTGATGTTGGAATATTTCTTTTGCATTTCCGCGGCCTGTTTATGATATGCTTTGCCTGTTTGCCATATCACTTGTATATTCCTTTGCGCGAATATTTCCAGCGAACTCATAATACTTTCGTTTATCGTTCTTGCTCCAAGGCTACCACCGATTATGAGCAGCACCTGATCACTACCATTAAGTTTGAAGAATTCAAGGGCCTCTGCCATTTTCGACTTCAGGTTATCTATATCCTGCCTAACGGGGTTACCTGTAACAATTATTTTTTCTTTTGGGAAGAAAGTTTCCATTCCGGGGTAAGCCACGCATATTTTGTTCACCGACTTTGATAACCACTTATTCGTTACACCGGCATAAGAATTCTGTTCTTGTATAAGCGTAGGTATGTGCTTCTTAATCCCTGCCCATAGTGTGGGACCACTGGCATAACCACCCACACCTACAATTACGTTAGGCTTAAACTGGGTGATTATTTCCTTAGCCCTGGCTACGCTTTTTAAGATCTTAAGTGGCAGAGACAAATTCTTGAGCATATTATTCCGTGATATACCGCTTATGTTAAGTCCTTCAATACGAAAACCTGCAGCAGGCACCTTCTCCATCTCCATCCTGCCGTTGGCTCCTACAAATAATATTTCTGTTCCCGGTCTCATTTGTTGCAGTGCGCGGGCTATGGCAATAGCAGGAAATATATGCCCGCCGGTGCCTCCTCCGCTTATTATTATTTTAAGTTGTTGCGACAATGTTTTCTGTTTCTGTTTCTTTACTAACACTTAATACTATACCTATAGCAATACTTGTAAACCATATAGACGTTCCACCCATACTTATCAGGGGCAAGGGCTGACCCGTTACCGGCATTAAATGCACTGCCACGGCCATATTTACCAATGCCTGCATAACCAGGCTCAACGATAATCCAATAGCCAAAAGACTGCCGAATGCTTTTGGATTTTTGGTTGCAATGCGTACACCCCGATAGAGTAGAGTGAGATAAAGGAATAATATCACTAAGCCCATTACCAAACCATATTCCTCAACCAAGATGGCATATATAAAATCGGATGAAGCCTGTGGTAAAAAGTTCTTTTGTATGCTGTTACCGGGGCCTTTACCCAACGGCCCACCCGTAGCAATAGCTATCATGGCCTGGTCCGCCTGGTAGTTGTCCGCTTTATCTCCCTTTCTGAAATTCTCAATACGCGATTTCCACGTTGCTACACGGTTATTTATATGAGGGAACGCGAATACCATGAGTATGAATAAGCCTGCTCCTGCCGCGGCCACACCCATGGTGAGCAAGATATGTTTCATGCTTGCCCTGCCAATGAACATAAGAAACATGCAGTTTATAAACAGCAGGAACGCCGTTGAAAAGTTAGAAGGAAATATAAGGCCGCACACAGCTATAACAGGTGCAATGGTTGGAAGATACCCCGTCTTCCAATCTTTAATTTCGTCTTGTTTCAATGCTAACATGCGCGCTACATATATGAGGAGCGCGAGTTTTGCAAAGTCGGATGTTTGAAAGGTAAGGCCCGTACCCGGTATTTGTAACCAGCGGTTAGCGTTGCCTTCGTTAACACCCTTTAATAGGGTGAATAGTAAAAGCGGTACAGATAAATATAAGGCCACCTGCGATATTCTGGAATAATAGGTGTACTTTATATTGTGTGTAAGATAAATGAGCAGGAACCCAAATAAAATAATGACCGTATGCTTTGCAAGATAATAGGTGGCATTGCCTGAATGGCTGCGATATGCAAGCGTTACCACCGAACTGTAAACCACAAGCACAGACACGAGCGATAAGAGCAATACTATTACCCAGATCACTTTATCTCCTTTTATGCGGCTTACCAGCTCTTTCATTTTACAATGCTCTTACGGCGTCTTTAAATTGGTTACCTCTGTCTTCGTAATTTTCAAACAGGTCAAAACTTGCACAAGCAGGTGAAAGAAGAACTACATCACCTTGTTGCGAAAATTTATATGCCTTCATTACCGCTTCTGCTGCAGAAGAAGCTTCGGTAAAAGCAGGCACTATACCTGAAAACATACTGATTATTTTTCGGTTATCCTTACCCAGGCATACAAAAGCTTTTACTTTTTGTTTAACAAGGTCTTTAAGCAAATTGTAATCATTGCCCTTATCTATGCCGCCAACTATCCACACCACGGGGTTGGTCATGCTTTCAAGCGCATACCAGGTGGAATTTACATTAGTAGCCTTCGAATCATTGATAAATTCAACACCATGAATGGTAGCTACCATTTCAAGGCGGTGCTCAATGTTCTGAAAGTCTGCTAAGCTTTCCCGGATGGTCTCCTTGCGGATATCTACAACTTTTGCAGCAATGGCAGCCGCCATTGAATTGTAGATGTTGTGCCTGCCGAGCAATGATAGTCTGTTTACAGCCATGGAAAACGGGTTTTTGTTTATGTTAATAATCAGGTCATCTCCCTTCAAATAAGCTCCTTCGTCCACTTCTTTAGTAATGGAAAAGGGATACTTTTTTGCCGGGATATTTCTTTTGTTCACTTCGTTTGCAGTAACTTCATCATCGGTGCAATAAATAAATGCATCTGATGAAGTTTGATTTTGTACCACCCTGAACTTTGAGTCTATATAGTTCTGCATCTTGTAATCGTACCTGTCAAGATGGTCGGGTGTAATATTTAGTAACACAGCCACATCAGCCTTGAACTTGTACATATCATCAAGCTGAAAGCTGCTTAGCTCTATCACGTAGTAATCATATTTTTCTTTGGCAACAAGGTGAGCAAAGCTTTTACCCACATTACCTGCAAGGCCCACATTTAATCCTGCCTTTTTGAATATGTGGTAAGTAAGCAGGGTAGTCGTGGTTTTACCATTGCTTCCTGTTATGCAAATCTTTTTAGCGTCGGTGTATCTCCCGGCAAATTCTATCTCAGATATAACAGGTATGCCACGTTCTTTGAGTTTCTTGATAAGAGGGGCGGTATTAGGTATCCCGGGACTCTTTATCACTTCGTTTGCGTCCAGTATTTTTTCTTCAGTATGCATTCCCTGCTCATGCGGAATATTTGCATCACGAAGCATGGTCAGGTATTTATCTTTTATCTTGCCTTTATCAGATAACCACACCTCCATACCCTGCTTTTGTGCAAGAATGGCAGCTCCTACCCCGCTTTCGCCGGCACCCAGAATTGCTATTTTGGTTCTTGCCATTTTACCTGAGCTTAAGGGTTGCTATGGTTAATACTGCGAGCATAATTCCCACTATCCAAAAGCGAGATACAATTTTCGATTCGTGCATATGCATCTTTTGGAAGTGATGGTGTAAAGGAGCCATTTTAAAAATGCGCCTGCCTTCGCCATATTTTTTCTTGGTGTATTTAAAATATCCCACCTGCATCATTACGGAAACATTCTCTACCAGGAATACTCCGCAGAGTATGGGAAGTAATAATTCTTTTCGGATTGCTATGGCGAATACGGCTATGATACCGCCTAATGCAAGGCTTCCGGTATCACCCATAAATACCTGGGCGGGGTATGAATTATACCACAGGAATCCTACACAGGCCCCCACAAAGGCAGCCATGAAAATTACAAGCTCACCGCTATTCGGTATAAAGAGTATGTTCAAATAATCTGCAAAAACAGTATTACCAGACAGGTATGCAAGAATACCTAATACTGTTCCTATTATGGCTGAGGTACCTGTAGCAAGTCCATCTATTCCATCCGTTATATTGGCGCCATTAGATACTGCGGTTACAATAAGTATTACTATGGGTATGAAAATGATCCATGCCAACTTGCGGGAATGTATACCTAGTGAACTAACTATCCATGTATAGTCGAATTGATTATCCTTAACAAACGGTATAGTTGTCTTTAACGATTTGGTTTCCTCTTTTGCATACTGTGGTAATGTTGTTATTCCGCTTTCGTGATTCTTTAGTGCAATCTCAACCGGAATTTGCTGGGCCTTTGCCAACTCTTCCTTTATTACCACATTGTGGTTAAAGTATAGCGTACAACCTACAATAAGCCCTATACCTATCTGGCCTATTATTTTAAATTTACCGCTAAGGCCTGCCTTATCCTTCTTAAATATTTTTATGTAGTCATCCAGGAACCCGATTAGGCCCAACCAAATGGTGGAAATAAGCATGAGTAATATGTACACATTCTCAATTCTTGCAAACAAGAGTGTAGGTATTACAATAGCGGATATTATTATAAGGCCACCCATGGTTGGTGTACCTTCTTTTTCTTTCTGGCCATGCAATCCAAGATCACGAACTGTTTCTCCCACTTGTTTTCTTCTGAGGTAAGCAATGATATTTTTACCAAACACCATGGATATAAGCAATGAGAATATCACAGCCATAGCGGCACGGAATGACAAGTACTGAAACACATTCGCTCCAGGCGTGTTATAATGTTCCCTTAAATAATGAAACAGGTAGTAAAACATCAGCTCTGTAAATTTTTAAGGTTCTCACTCAATATCTCCATATCATCAAAAGGATATTTTACTCCTTTTATTTCCTGGTACTTTTCATGCCCTTTGCCTGCAAGCAGAATGATATCACCCTTTTCTGCCATGTGGCAAGCGGTCTTTATAGCTTCTCTCCTATCCACTATCGTAAGCGCCTTCTTTTTATGTACAGGATTTACACCCTTTTCCATTTCATGAATTATTTCTGCCGGATCTTCTGAACGTGGATTATCGGATGTTAGAATAACCTTATCACTTTTCTCGCATGCAATAGATGCCATTACAGGGCGCTTTGTTTTATCTCTGTCTCCACCGCAACCTACAACCGTTATCACGCGTTCTTTGGGTGTGCGTACTTCGTTTATGGTGGCTAATACATTTTCAAGTGCATCGGGTGTATGCGCGTAATCTACTATGCCTATTGTACCATTGGGAGCCTTGGTATATTGGAACCGTCCTTCCACGGCTTCGAGGTTGCTAAGTACTTTCAACACGTCTTCTTTATTTTCTCCAAGCAAAACTGCGGTAGCATAAATGCCCAACAGGTTATATGCATTAAATTCGCCAATCAACTTGGTCCACGTTTCCCTTCCGTCAATGTTCAACACAAGCCCCGATAATGTGCTTTCCATGATCTTACACTTATAGTCGGCAGCATTTTTAAGCGCGAATGTTTTTTTCTTTGCTTTTGTATTCTGCAACATCACCATGCCATTGGCATCATCCTTGTTAACCAATGCAAAAGCAGTTGCAGGCAGATCATCAAAAAACTTCTTTTTGGCTTTTATGTATTCAGCAAACGTTTTATGGAAATCAAGATGATCGTGGGTAATATTGGTAAATACAGCGCCCGTAAAAAATACTCCTGCAATCCTGCGTTGTACCACTGCGTGAGAACTTACTTCCATAAAGCAATGTGAACAGCCATGGCTTACCATGTCGGCCAACAATTTATTTAGCCCTATAGCATCTGGTGTGGTGTGAATAGCCGGAATAACCTGATCGTTAACCTGGTTTTGAACCGTAGATATTAAACCCACTTTATAACCCAAGCCACGGAACATGTTAAATAATAATGTAGCGGTGGTGGTTTTGCCATTTGTTCCGGTAATACCAACCAACTTAATATGGGTAGATGGCTGATCGTAGAAGTTAGATGCTACTATGCCCAGTGCCTCAGCAGAATCTTTTACGCAGAGATAGGTTATACCCTTGCGGGGTTTTTCCGGTATCTCTTCGCATATAATAGCGGCTGCGCCTTTATCAATACACTGATCAATAAATTTATGACCATCGGTTTGCGTACCTTTAACAGCAACAAACAAACAACCATCGTTTACTTTACGTGAATCAAACTGTATATCTGAAACCGACATATCGGTAGAGCCAATTACCTGCGTAAGGGCCACCTTATATAATATGTCTTTTAATATCTTCATTATGATAGTCTCAGGTAAATAGTTTCCCCTTTCTCAAATCTTGTTCCGGGTAAAATGGATTGTTCCACCACAGAACCATATCCTTTTACATTCACCTTCAGGTGGCAATTCTCCAACAGGTATATTGCATCCTCCGCATTCATGCCGTGTAAGTCGGGTATCATTCCCTGGCTAAGCACTTTTCCCGGATTCTCTGAAGAGATATGTAAAACAGAATCCTGTACCGAGGCCGTCATCCAGTCTCCGGTCTTAGAGCTTACTTCGCTTGGCACTTCTAGTTTTGAAAGCACATAACATGCATCCCTGTAATCACCACTTTTCACTAAGGGATCTTTTTTAGAATTGTGTTCGGCCACATTTACTGATGGATCGATAGCTATACTGCTTGCATATACCTTATCCGCAATCTCACGGAAGATAGGACCGGCAGTTATGTTACCGTAATACCCATCGGTGCTGGGCGAGTTTACTATTACAATGCAGGAATATTGAGGATCGTTGGCAGGAAAATAACCCATAAACGATGCCTGGTATCTTACATCTGCACCATTTTTGTAGTTACCACGTTTTGCAATTTGGGCCGTACCTGTTTTACCGGCTATCTCATAAACTGCATTTTTTAAGTTACTTGCCGTACCACGAAGCACAACGCCTTCAAGCAACTTTTTAAGTTTAGCAAGTGTTGCCGATGAGCAAATAGCGGGATTAATAATTTGTGGCTGGAAGGTCTTTATCACTTTTCCATCTTTTACCAATTCATCTACAAATTGCGGCCTAACCATAACACCGCCATTGGCAACAGCATTATAAAGAGTAAGGGTTTGCAGGGGAGTAACCGTTAATCCGTAACCTATAGAAAGCCACGGCAAACTTGTACCAGACCATGTTTTATCTGAAGGGTTAGGCATGCTTGGTATACCTTCTCCGGGGATACTCAGGTGCAAAGGTTCATTCAACCCTAAGCGGCATAATCCATCCACAAACTTTTTAGGCTGATCGGCATAGTGCTTATATATGATCTTGGAAATACCCACGTTAGATGACATTTCAAACGCACGCTGCACCGTAACAAATCCATGTTCATCATGTTCTGCATCATGCATTACCCTGTCGTAATATTCATGGCTGCCATTCTCCAGGTTAACTGTGTCGGTAGGTTTCACATAGCCATCATCCATGCCTACTATTAAAGAAGCAAGCTTAAATGTAGAGCCCGGTTCCGCGGCTTCACCAATAGCGTAGTTGTAAGATTCCTGGTATTTATTAGTTGAATCTACCCTGGCAAGGTTAGCTATAGCAAGTACCCTACCTGTTTTAACCTCCATTAACACAACACAACCATGTTCTGCATTGTGCTTTATTAATTGTTCCCGCAATGCACTTTCGGCAACGTCCTGGTAATTAATATTTATTGTGGAAATAATGTCCTCTCCGTTTTGCGGTTGCAGATCATCCTCATCGTTGATGGGTATCCAAACACCGCCGGCAGTTTTTTCCATAAGGCCCTGGCCATCCACTCCTTGCAAATACTCATTATATGCACCTTCTAGACCAACCGGTTTAATATTTTCACGGGCATATCCTATGGTGCGCTCGGCCAGATCTTTAAATGGAAGTTCGCGCTTGTTAGCTTCTGCTATTATAAGTCCGCCCTTAAATTTACCAAGTCTATACAGTGGGAACTTCTTTACTTTTTGCAGCTGATCGTATGAAATTCCCTTTTCCAGAAGGACATACCTTTCACCTGCTTTTCTTGCTGTAACCAATACTTTATAAAACTCCTGCTGGCTTTTATCTTTAAACAGATTAGAAAACGCGATCGAAAGTGAATCTACATTCGCATTGAAGATATCATCACTCAGGTAATCGGTATTTACATCCATAGCCACATCATAATAAGGAAGCGATGTTGCAAGAAGGCTACCGTCCTCAGCATATATATTACCGCGCACTGCTTCAATAGTACGGAACGAAGTAGTGAGTTGCGCTTCTTCCTGTTTCCACTTATTACCTTGTGTATACTGTATAAGTATCACGCGCACGGAAATAACAACACCAACAATGCACATTAATGCATATAGCATGTACGTCCTTAACAGTATGCCCTTCCTGGCTTCCATTAACGCTTTGCTGGTTTAGTATTGTTTACAACTATTTTATCCGGTGGTATCACTGCTTCTTTAATACCCATATCAGATGCAGCCTTTGCCACTTCCGATTCCTTGCTCAGGTACATTAACTTAGATTTAGCTATAACATATTGAGTGCGCAGTTCTCCAAGTTCATTGTTCAGTTTATCCAGTTCCCTGTCTTTTGCCTGTGCGTAATACCCATTGGCTATATATAATAGGGATAAGAAAGCCAGGAACATTACAAATGGTAAGTACCTTAATGTGGTTTCAGAAATAAGGAATCTGCCACTCATAAGTGAAGAAACAGTGCGTGTAACCTTGTTGCCTTTTATTGAAGCAGTAGTTTCTACTGTCTCTTCTGCAACAGGCTCGTTCAGCTTTTCTTCTTGTATGGATGCTATTTTTAACTGGTTCCTCATGATGCTATTGCAATTCGTTCCGCTATCCTCAGTTTCGCGCTTCGCGCCCTGCTGTTTTGTTCTATTTCCTGTTCGGTCGGCTCAACAGGTTTTTTGGTAAGGGGCCTAAAAGGGCACATGTCCCTTCCATATACATCCTTATCAGGTATACCTTCAAAGTTTCCGTAACGCATGTAATTCTTCACTAGCCTATCCTCTAATGAGTGGTAGGATATTACTACCAGCCTGCCGCCTTCGTTCAATACTTCCTTGCTTTCTCTTAGCAAGTCCTTTAGCGAATCTATCTCCTGGTTAACTTCTATGCGTAATGCCTGGAACACTTGCGCCAGGTATTTATTTGCTCCGTTGCGCGGAACACAACCTTCTATGGCAATGATAAGATCGCTGGTAGTATTTATCTTTTTATGCTGCCTTACATCACCTATAGTATGAGCAAGTGTAGCCGCATTTGTAACCTCGCCATAGGCAGAGAACATTTTTTGAAGACGGGCAACAGGGTATGTATTTACTATTTCGGCGGCTGTAGTTACCGAGCTTTTATTCATCCGCATATCAAGCGCGGCATTAAAACGGATAGAGAAACCACGCTCGGGAGTGTCAATTTGATGGGAGGACACTCCAAGGTCGGCAAGAATGCCGTCCACCTTAGTGACGCCCTGCTCATTCAAAATTTTCCTCATGTAGCGGAAGTTTGCATGTATGATTTTAAGGTTCTTACTTTCTTGTTTATTATTGATCGCATCTTTATCCTGGTCAAAGGCAATTAGTTTACCGTTATTTAATTTTTTCGCTATTTCTTCCGTATGTCCTCCGCCCCCGAATGTTGCATCGACGTAAATCCCATTTTCTTTTATTTCCAGTCCTTCTATGCATTCTTTCAGTAATACCGGGTTATGATACATCTCCTTTATTATCGTTAGGCATTTTTCCCATTACTTCCTCAGCAAGTTTTGCAAAGTCCTCACCACCCTGCTTCATAGCTCTGTCATATTCAGCCTTGGCCCACACTTCTATCCTGTTGGTATGAGCAAACAGCACCACATCTTTATTTATTCCGGCATATACTGCCAATGACTTCGGAAGCAATACGCGGCTCGACCCATCAGGCTCCAACTCTGTTGCCCCGTTGTTAAAGCGTCTTACAAACTCACGGTTCTTTTGAACATACAGGTTAAGCTTGCCTATCTCTTCGGTTATCTTATCCCACTCCTTGCCCGTGTACAGGTTAAGATGTTTCTCAAATCCACGATTGATGACAAAGCGCTTTAAATCCTTGGCAGGAACTTGTTTTTTAAGTGTGGCGGGGAGCATAAGACGACCTTTCTCGTCCAGTCTGCATTCATATTCCCCAATAAGTGCTGCCATTAGGTCTTCTTTATTGGGATGTAAATGTAAAAATAATTTTCCCACTTTATACCACTTTTCCCCACTTTGTTGAAAACTTTTCTTTTTAGCCTCATTTTACAACCTCTTTCAAGGCTCTTTTTTTGGTGGGAGAAATTCCTTCTTTATCCGGAAGATATTTTTGACTCAGAATCGGTGAAAACATTTTGCTATCTTTGTTTCAGGCCATTTTCATTACAAATGCTTCTCATATAAAAAACAGGCTTGTGGTAAAAAAGTGGGTAAATGTGGAAGAGCTTCTGCGCACAAAAGCGCCTAAGGTTTATAAACTGCTTCCGGGTTTTGTGATCAGGTATTTCATTAAACTGATACATGAGAACGACATTAACACCATACTGGACGACCACCAAAACCTTAAATGCATAGATTTTTCAGGCGCAGCATTACGCGATATGGGCGTAGAGGTAGTAGTTGCAGGTATAGAAAATATTCCACTTACCGGAGGATACATATTTGCGTGTAATCATCCTTTAGGCGGGCTGGATGGCCTGGCTGTAATCATATCTATTGGCAAGGTACGCAGAGACATACGGTACTTCGTGAACGAGTTGTTACTGAACTTAAAACCCATGAGGGATGTTCTGGTCCCGGTAAACATTAACGGCAAAAACACTCGTAAAATGCTGGAAGATGTCGAGAATATTTATAAATCGGATGTGGCGCTTCCCATATTCCCAGCCGGACTTGTATCACGCAGGCAACGTGACGGAAGCATAAAAGATCTGCCCTGGAAAAAGAGCTTTATAGCCAAAGCCAGACAGTACAAAAAAGATGTGGTGCCTGTGTGGGTAGAAGGAAAGAATTCGGATTTTTTTTACAACTTTGCATACTGGCGAAAGAAACTAGGAATAAAGGTAAATATTGAAATGCTTTTTCTCCCTGATGAAATGTTCGGACAAAAAGATAAACGCATAACGGTTCACTTTGGAAAGCCAATACCTTATACCATGTTTAATAACTCATTAAGTGATGCAGAATGGGCGGTAAAATTCCAGGATGAACTTTACAATAAGAAAGGAACTATAGTAACTCAACCTTTATTTGAAAAAACTGACGCGCTATGAGAATGAAACCACTAATACCACCAGTACCTAAGGATACGCTTGCATCAGAGCTTACGCGTGATAAATTTATACGCCATACCAATTACGGAAAGAATGAAATTTATATAGTTACTTACCACAACTCACCTAATGTAGTTAAAGAAATTGGCAGGTTGAGGGAGCTTACCTTTAGGGTGGCAGGTGGTGGAACAGGTAAGTCTATCGATCTTGATGAATTTGATACCGGCGAAGTTCCTTACAGGCAGTTAATAGTATGGAGCCCAGAGGACAAGCAGATAGTGGGATCTTATCGTTACTTACGATGCAGAGATGCACAACAGAAAAAGGGTATTCTTCAGCTTGCTACTGTCGAATTGTTTGAATTCAGCAATAAGTTTACCAAAGACTATCTTCCCTATACCATTGAATTAGGGCGATCTTTTGTACAACCCGATTACCAGCCTTCTTCAGAAAATCGCAAGGGCTTGTTCTCACTCGATAACTTATGGGATGGCCTGGGTGCCTTGGTAATTGATAATCCGGATATGAAATATTTTTTTGGCAAGGTTACCATGTACCGCGACTTTAATATCAAGGCCAGGGATATGATACTCTATTTTATGAAAACATATTTCCCTGATAAAGATAACCTGGTTGTGCCTATCGATCCGCTGGAACTTAGTTACGATATGCGCGATTTTGCTAAAGAAATTAAAGGCAAAGATTACAAGGAAGGACATGCATTCCTTAATCAACAGGTAAGGGCATTAGGCGAAAATATTCCACCGCTTATTAATTCATATATGAATCTGTCTCCTTCGATGAGAACGTTTGGCACCTGCCTGAACCCTGAATTTGGGGATGTGGAAGAAACCGGAATTCTGCTTACCCTGGCCGATGTATATGATTCGAAGAAAGAGAGACACTTTGATTCTTACCTTAAAGAAAAAACAGGCCAGCGTTTATTTTCTCAAAAGTAGTTTTCTTCCTCCTTCTCAGGCTGTATATGCCTAAATATTCTAAGTTTGTAGGAAGCTTAAGCTGATGAAAGTCCCCAACGCAGGAAAAAGCATTCTTGTTCTTCTATTAGCCGCCTTGCTTTTTGCAATCGGGTCGCTTACTTCGTGTAAAAAAGGTAATCCATCATGGGACACCGGTATCCTTGCTCCTCTTGTCACAGCTTCCATGTCCATTAATAACTTACTGCCCGATACGCTGGTAAAAACAAACCCCGATAGTTCTGTTACCCTGGTATACAATAGTTCCGTTACTAACATCAGTACTGATAGTCTGGTAAATATGCCTGACACCACATTGATATATTCATATAGTTCCCCTGTAACAACAAACGTTAGTCCGGGACAAACTGTGATTCCCACAAACAATAGTCCCGCAGGGTATAATATAAGTACTGTGCAGTTAAAAAAAGCAATTATACAATCTGGTTATGTGGATATTGAAGTTACAAGCCAGGTAGATCAGGTTACCGATTATACTTACACCATTACAAGCGCCACATTGAACGGCAAACCACTTGTACTTTATATTAAGGCTCCGGCACAAAGTGGCTCAACTGCAGGATTCGCAAAAAAGACATATTCCCTGGCTAACTACCAGATAGATTTCAGAGGACCATCGGGCAATGGGTACAATATAATTCAGACTATACTCAATGGCATTATAGATTCAGCGGCAGGGACAGCAGCCATTACTCCAGGCACTAATATTCTTATAACGGCTACTTTTCGCAATATAGTTCCTTATTATGCACAAGGATATTTTGGAACGATAACAAAGACATATACCCAGCAGGCAAGTTTCCCTTTATTTAATAAAATAACTGCCGGTAGCCTGGCTTTACAAAATATAAACGTTAACATGACACTTGAAAACCAGTTTGGTGTTGATGCTACGGTAAACATATCACAACTTTCATCAATCAATACGTTTAACAGCACCACCATAAACCTTACCAATACTGCGCTTATAAATAACAACATTAATATAAACAGGGCAACACAAACCTATAACCCGGCCTCACCTGTTAGTTCATCCGTTCAAAATTTTGCGCTTACCACTTCTAATTCTAATATTCTTAACTGGGTAAACAATCTGCCAGCTTATATTGGTTATTCTATACAGGTAACAACAGATCCACTTGGCAATGTTTCCGGATCAAATGATTTCGCATTCCAGGGATATGGAATTAATACGGACCTCAATATCTCCATACCACTTTCACTTATAGCCAACAATCTTACTTTAGAAGATACGTTAAGCGTTAACTTTTCTTCTGTATCCAAAAACCAACCCGTAAAAAGCGGAACACTTACTTTATATGCAACTAACGGATTTCCGTTTAGCGCCGGTATGCAGGTCTATCTTCTTGATAACAATATGAAGATAGCGGATTCACTTATGCTAACTCCTCAAACTATTGCAGCAGGCATCATGAATGGGAGCGGCATAGTCGTTACTCCACAAAATAGCGCTATTACTATCCCACTAAATGCAGCACAAACACAACAACTATTTAATGCAAAGCACATCATTATATTATCCCGGTTTAATATGGGTTGTCAAAGTTGCCTGCCGCCGGCCTACAGAAAAATATACAACTATTATCTTCTCAATGTAAAGCTTGTGGGTAATTTTGATTTTCAGGTCAACGGATGAGGAAACAGGTTTTTTTCATATTCATTCTTTTTGCTTCATACCAGGCATTTGCCCAATGGAACGATATAGTACCGGACAGTAGTCAGAAGCATAAATATGCAATAGGTATTTATGGTAACGCAGATTTTGAATCGAACTGCATTACTACAACTTTTGCTTATAATTTTTTGCATGGCAGTTATATTGATAATAACTTAAAAGAACAGGTTGCTACTAATTTAAAATCGCAAAACAGGTTTGGTTATATGCTAGATTATGGCATTTATGGAATACTTTATAACGATACCACTAAAAAAAAGAAAGCGCTTGATCTCTTTTTTGCTGTGAAGCATAAAGCATACATCAACTCCTCCTTTACCGCCGATGATTTTAACATTCCTTTTTATGGCAATGCATCTTATGCAGGAAAGACCGGACAGCTATCGCCATTCTCATTTAACAACCTAAGCTATCAGCAAATTGAATTGGGACTGGCATGCAGCAATATTGGCAATATAGAATTGGGTTGCGGACTTTCTTTCCTTGCAGGGCAGAAATACACATCCATTACGGCCACAAATGCCTCTCTTTATACAGACACATACGGTGAGTATATAACCTTTAATTCTGATGCGCAATTGCAACAGAACGATACCGGTTCACGCCAATTTATCAATGGGTATGGTGCTTCGTTGGATCTATATTTCAGGATGCATTATAAAATAGCAGGAAAGCATGGTATTCTTTCTGTTAGTACTTCTGATCTTGGCTTTTTGTGGTGGAATAAAAATTCTTTGACTTATCGAAAGGATACATCATATACTTACAATGGCATAAGCATTAACAGTATTTCCGATCTTCAAAATGCAGCATTCAATACCTTGAATGAAGATAGCCTTCGAAAAAAATATTTTCCCGAGGCAAAGAAGTCATTTTACACACCCGTACCCGCTACACTGAAAATAGCAGCCAACACAGA
>Ga0206806_1085_pt1 | contig 20532 bp, 16 predicted proteins | sample Alteio_BWOrgCont_60_FD_152911 | JGI IMG/M metagenome (GOLD analysis project Ga0206806, IMG submission 152911) | Enriched cells from forest soil in Barre Woods Harvard Forest LTER site, Petersham, Massachusetts, United States -... | ecosystem: Environmental > Terrestrial > Soil > Temperate forest >... | reverse complement strand
TATATCAAGTGCACTTAGTACTGCAGTAAATGGCGTTGAAATGATGGTAAAAAAAACTGATAAGGATATAAAGTAGTAAATCGTTTTTGCTGTTGATATTTTATCGTTCGGTATATTTAAGAACCCATGAAACAATAAGGGCGAAATACCAACAAGCAAAACAACTAAAATTAAACCGAGTAAAATATGCAAAATCCAACTATTAGTGAAAACCTTCTTTTGCATTTCAAAATCGCCGGTTCCCTGATAAAACGACAAGTATCTTTGTGTGGAAACTGTCATTGAAGCATTCAAAAAAGAAAGCATTCCAATCACTCCTGCCATCAAATTAAAAATGCCAAAATCAGAAGCTCCCAAGGCGTTCAACACAATTCTGGTTGAGTAAAAAAGAATACCCATATTAATCAACATTCTCACATATAAAACGACTGTGTTAAATACAACTAATACCGAAGCTGATTGAGGAGTATTTGCTTTTTTTAAAAAACTATTTTTACTTTCCAAAATGTTAAATAAATAGAAAAAGAATGTTAGAAAATATTATGTTCATTAATGCTGCGGAACCAGCTTTAAATAAATTTAGTACCTGTTTAAAAGCATAGACTTTTTAATATTATCAAATCTAATGTGCTACACAATAGATGACGAGGAGTTTCTATCATTAAACTATTACTAAATTATTACAAAGAAATTCCGGTTTGTAAGTATTTTTTACTGGTATGCCAATTTACCGCTACCCGAAAACATATTTAGGCTTTTGGTTAGCAAAAGTCAGTTACAGCTACTGTTTACAAAATTCCAATTCGGCCAGGTGATTTAGTAATAATACCGCTCCACCTCAATTGCTGCAAATGCATATAAACATTACATGCACCATACCATTTTTATAAGCAACAGATATATTACTATCAAATTGCAAAACCAATTATTTTTTTCTAAATCTTTTAAAAAATGATTTTTTTTCACCCTCCATAGTTGTACCATACCCATATCCATACCCATATCCATAACCATAACCATAGCCGTAGCCATATCCATAACCATACCTGCGCGAAGCTTTCTGTTGAACATCATTTAATACTATATACAAATTTTCAATTTTACCGGATTTTCTAAGGTCATTCGGTATCTCTAATTGTTGTTTGTAAGTATAATTTTGCCTAACAATATATAATACCGTATTGGCGTATGGTGCCAGAAGTTGTGCGTCAGCTACTAATCCAACAGGAGGAGCATCCATGATAATGATATCGTACATTTTTTGTAATTCCTCTATCAGTTGTTTTGCCCTGGGGTTTGCCAGTAGTTCGGCAGGGTTAGGAGGTATTGGCCCGGAAGAGATTATGTCTATATTATCATCAATTCCGCTATTAAAGATTATGTTTTTTACATCTTCGTCAGCAATAATGTAATTAGAAAAACCATTATTGCGTGCTAAATTAAAATTAGCCGCAAGTTTAGGCTTCCTCAAATCTAATTCCATTAGTAAAACCTTTTTGTCCGCCGAAGCATACGCCAAACCAATATTGGTTGCTATAAATGATTTACCCTCCCCGCTCATGCTGGAAGTACATAATATTATAGGACATTTTTTTTGCCCCAAAGTAAATTGTAAATTCGTTCTTAAATTTCTGAACTCTTCGGCAATAACAGATCTTGTTTTTTCTATATATACCAAAGCGGACCCACTTGAATTATGCACAATTAGGCCTAAAATGGGCACGGATGTTAAATCCTTAATAAGGCCTACATCAGTAAGTTTATTATTAATTTGATCGGAAATAACTATTATTCCATATGGCAATAATATCCCCATTATTAAAGCTCCTAAGATTACCAGGGGCTTTTTGGGCGAATAGGGTTTCGATTCTGATTTTGGGCTATCTATTAATCGTGCACTTGATATATTTGAGGCTTTCGTAACAGCTGTTTCTTCTTTCTTTTGTAAAAGAAAGATGAACAGGGCTTGTTTGATGTCCTGCTGCCTGCTTAAGTCGATAAACTGTCTTTCTTTTGCCGGAACGCTGTTTATAAAGTTATTAATCGTGTTATTTTGCGCTTGCAATTTCTGTTTGCCTGCATGTAAAGCACTTACCTGGTTTTGCAAGTTAGTTACCAGATCTTTACGGGCATTCACAATCTGTTCATCTAAATTTTGTACTAATGGATTTTTCTCTGTACTGCCAAGTAACAGCCTGCCCCGTTGCATTAAAAGCATATTATATTTTTCCAATAGCCCTAAAGATGTGGGGTCTGGATTAGCCATAAGAGAAGGAACAGGCCTGGTGTTGCTGGGGTCCTGAACATATTGCAACATAGTTTGAGTAACCTGTTCTTGCACTTCAGCCAGGCTTAAATCTTTCATATTGGTAGTAGCGCTTGTAATTACTTCCTGAGACTGTGCGGTAATGTCTGCAATATGGTTAGCTTGTTTAAAAACCTCCACCCCTTTTTCTATATCAGCCAATTCTTTGTCCACTACCAACAACCTGCCGTTAATAAAATCAATTGTGCTGTCGGCAAATGCATTTTTTTGGGTGATATTCTCATGAATATAATCACTTATCATTGTGTTTAATATGTCTTGCCCTTTTCCTGGCAACGAATATTTTAACTCTAAATTGATAGTAGTTACCTGTTTATTCGGGATGTCAACGTTTAATACGTTTTGCAAATCTTCTATCACCTGATTAACAGGGTTCAGATATATAGTAAAACCTTCGTTACTCCCAAACGGCAAACCTGTTTTTTGCAATGTAACTATCCCGGCATTAATTGGAAAAGGGGTGTCCCATTTTACCGTATATGTAGTATCAACATTAATTTTTTCTGAAGTCTCTCTGATCAGCACATGAGTATTAGTAATATTACTCACCTCTAATTGCGTAGGGTATTTTAAAGAATCTAACGGGGTTGAAAGATTTAATTTAATTGGCGAATTCTTATATAATTCAATACTATGTATAAGACCCTTATTAAAATATGAAACGTATAATTTCATGTCCTTCACCACTTGCCCCATTAAATCTTTTGTTTGAAGTATCTGGGCCTCATTATCAACCGAGCTTTTAATATCAAAAAGGCCACCAAAATCTTGCAGCATTGATGATGCACCACCTAATAAATCACTGGCGCCACCCTTATCCTGATCTTCAACCAACACAGTGGCATCAATTTTATACATAGGCGTGCTATACCTTAAATAAGCATAAGCAATACCTAAACAAAATATAATGGCAACTATAAAGCGCTTCCAGTAATCAAGGAAAATACCAATAATTTTTTTAATTTCCTTACCATTATCGCCTTGAGCATTATTATCTACTTCATTTGTATTCATCATGTAAATATTTTATTTAACCCTTGTAGCAGTTACAATTAATAGAGATAGTATAGAAGCTGCGATGGTAATATTGCGCGTCATTGCAATATCTAAACTGGCGGCTTTACTCTTGCCCGGCACAATGTAGATAACATCATTCTGCTTTAAGTAAAAAAAATCTTGTTTAACCAAGTCTTTGCTATTTAAATTAAAGCGGATAAAATTCTTTTGGCCGGCTGAATCTCTGATTAATAAAGCATTTTCCCTTTTACCATATATGGTCAGGTCATTAGCTTGTGCCAAAGCATCAAAAATTGTATTTTTTTCATTCGATAAAACAAAAGTCCCCGGTCTTAATACTTCACCTAGTACTGTAACCCGCAAATTAGCAAACCGTACCGTTACTACCGGCATTTTATACAATTCTGCCAGCCTGTTTTGAATAGTATCAGAAGCAACCTGGGTACTAAGCCCTGCCACTGTAATTTTACCGAGCATTGGCAATTCAATCTGCCCATTGTTATTTACTACGTACCCGGGAATATTTGCATTGTTGCCTGCAGCCGATGCACTACCTAATATTGCAGATATGCCGGCGGTATTGCCGCCTATTCCCATACTTGCACCACTTAATTGAGAAATGGCAGTTGTGGGCATTTGATTAAATATTGCATTAGCTTCCACATCTATTGTCTGTACCGTAACGGTTATAGCATCACCCGGATTAATTAACAAATCGTGATAGGTTGCAGTGGCCACGCTGAGCCTGGCACTGTCATTCACATCCATGAAATAGGGTACGTTTTTATATGTTTTGCAACTTTGCAATGAAATCAATATTAATATAAAAACGCTCCAATAGTATTTCCTCATTAATAAGTCTGTTTTTAGATTGTTATTGTAAACTTTAGCTTTAGATAAATGACTATGTATGCTATTATCATTTAACGTATTGAGTAAAATCTTTATGCTCTTTTTTATGCAATTGATCATAACTAAGGGTTTTAAAATAAGAATAAGTTCTTTCCAACCCTTCAGTTCGTGCAATCTTTGCCTCCCAACCCAACAGTTTTTTTGCAAGGCTAATATCCGGTTTTCTTTGTTTCGGATCATCTTTTGGTAAAGGATGGTAAATTACTTTTTGTTTTGTCCCGGTTAAAGCAATAATTTCTTCAGCAAACTCTTTTATGGTAATCTCAGATGGGTTACCAATATTTACCGGGCCTGCATAGTCACTTAACAGTAACCGGTAAATACCTTCAATTAAATCGTCCACATAGCAAAATGAGCGGGTTTGACTACCATCCCCAAATATTGTCAAATCTTCTCCACGCAGCGCCTGGCCAATAAATGCAGGCAGAACGCGCCCATCATTAAGCCTCATTCTTGGGCCGTATGTGTTAAAAATCCTAACTATCCTTGTTTCTAAACCGTGGTAGGTATGGTATGCCATAGTAATGGCTTCCTGGTAGCGTTTTGCCTCATCATACACGCCTCTTGGTCCAACCGGGTTAACGTTGCCCCAATAATCTTCAGTTTGCGGATGTACTGTCGGGTCGCCGTATACCTCTGATGTTGAGGCTATTAACATGCGTGCGCCTTTTTCTTTGGCCAACCCGAGCAGGTTATGTGTGCCCATAGCACCCACTTTAAGGGTTTGTATGGGTATTTTCAGGTAGTCTATCGGGCTCGCCGGTGAAGCAAAATGGAGTATGTAATCTAACCGGCCGGAAATATGCACAAATTTAGTAACGTCGTGATGATAGAAGTCAAACTCTTTTAGAGAGAATAGATGCTCAATGTTTTGTAAATCCCCGGTGATAAGATTATCCATTCCCACAACATCATAACCCTCTTTAATAAAGCGGTCACATAAATGTGAACCTAAAAAACCTGCAGCGCCGGTAATTAAGACCTTTTTTTTCATGTTTTTGAGAGGTTAAAGTGTTTTTATACCAATGCAATAATACGTAAATCCCTTATCGGCCATGTCCTTCGCATTGTAAATATTTCTGCCATCGAACAACACACAAGACTTCATGTTTTCTCTAATAAGCTTCCAGTCTGGCAGGCGAAATTCATTCCACTCGGTAACGAGCAATAAGGCATCTGCATCTTTAACTGCTGAAATAGTATCTTCGGCATAAAGCACTTTATAGCCCAAAAAATGTTTAGCTTCCTTCATTGCAACGGGGTCGTAAGCCTGTACTTTGGCACCTGCCTCAAGCAATGCTTCAATTAAGGTCAATGAGGGGGCTTCCCTCATATCGTCGGTATTTGGCTTAAATGAAAGTCCCCATACGGCAAAGGTTTTACCCGACAGGGTTTCCCCAAAATGAGCTTTTATTTTAGCGAACAAAACTTTTTTCTGGTCTTCGTTAACATCTTCCACTGCTTCAAGAATGCGCAATTTGTGGTTATATTGTTTACCCGTACGCACTAAAGCCTTAACATCTTTTGGAAAGCACGAACCGCCATACCCTATACCAGGATAAATAAACCGGTTACCAATGCGCGGGTCGGTACCAATTCCTTTTCTAACTTCATTTATGTTTGCCCCAACAAGCTCGCACAAGTTGGCTATATCGTTCATAAACGATATTTTTGTGGCAAGCATGGCGTTTGCTGCATATTTGGTCATTTCGGCAGACGGCACATCCATAAACAAAATAGGGTGACCATTGAGTGTGAAAGGGTTATATAATTGCTGTAAAACATTGCGCGCCCGTTCAGACGATACACCTATTACTATGCGGTCAGGCTTTAAAAAATCGTCAACAGCAGCCCCCTCTTTAAGGAACTCAGGATTTGATGCAACGTCAAAAGGTATTGAGGCATTCCTTTTTTCCAGCGCCTGGAATATGGCGTCTTTCACTTTTAATGCTGTTCCTACAGGAACGGTACTTTTTGTAACCACAACAGCATAGTCTTTCAAATTCTCACCTATGGTTTCAGCAACTTTTAACACGTATTGCAAATCCGCGCTGCCATCTTCGCCCGGCGGCGTACCTACAGCTATAAAAATAATCTCTGCTGTTTCAATCACTTCAGCAAGATTGGTGCTGTATTGCAGTCTGTTCTTGGCGGTGTTCCTGTTTACTATGGTGTCCAATCCAGGCTCGTAAATGGGCAGTATTCCTTTTTTAAGGTTGTTTACCTTTTCGTGGTTTACATCTACACAAACCACATCAGTACCTACTTCTGCTAAACAAGCCCCTGTAACCAGACCCACGTAACCCGTCCCAACAATAACAATTTTCATATTTTGTATTGGTTAGTTGAATTAAATTTTCAAACGGATTTCATACTGAAAGCAATGTTGGGGGGATTAAATTCGGTCGCGAAAATATAGAATTAAAAGTTTGCACCCAAATATTAACCAGTTATTTTTCTCAACTATTATTCTCTTAAAATCAGCGCCTTATTTATACGAAGATTTTAATACAATGGTTTACTCGGCAAAATAAATTGTTGTAATTACTTAACTTACAGTATGCTAAATATGCAAAGAATATTGATTAGGTTTTAATTGGCAGCAACAGTACAATACAGTTCCCAAAATCTTGTACCGCCTCCCTGCGCAATTTCGTAACAATAAATAAATGCTTAAATAGATTATAGCAGATTAGTATGTCAGATACAGAAAAGAAAAATAAAGATATATACCTAAGGAGGGTGATACAAATTAAAAAAATCAATACAACAGAATAACAGAACGAAAAAAGCAGGAAACTACAACCTTGCCGGTTTAAGTCACTCCACGTTGGCAGGTTTATACTTTTTGGCATAAACAACCCATAGCGTAAATATAAAACTGTACACTATGAGTGTGAATGCATAATGGTGAGCAAAATTAACCCAGGATGGCTTATTAAGCTCCAGCCATGTTAATGCGTAGCATCGCATGATATTTAATACAAAAATACCCGAAATCCCGGCTATTGAAAACGCAAAAGCCCTTCTGAACGTGATGGGCAGGCAAACAAAAAAAGATATATACAATATGTACAAATCGAATGCATTACACGAATCTGCAATAAAAAGGGCGGGATTGTTATTAAAAATTATTTCATTGCCAAATATTCGGCCGTTATCCTTCATGAGGGATATTGGTGCACTTGTGAAACCAGTTTTATAAAAACTATTAAGCATATTTACAGTGCAGGCAGTTGTTGTTGCTGTTAGCCATTTATCTGGTACCCTTGTTGGCTGTAACAGTAAATAATACAACAACATCCATGCAGTAAAAAGTATCAAAGCTTTTTTTGCAAAAATTTTTATACCAAAAGGTATTTGCTGATAAGTTTGTTTTACCTGGCTGATGAGCATATTGAAGCGTTGGCCAATTTAATGTACGAATTTATTTTATTTCCACCACTTTTGCCAGGTCAATTTGGCACCGTTAGTTTATTATTCGTTCTGTTAATATCTGCCAGCCTTTTGCTGGGGTCAATTTCAATTTCTTTAATGTCTGCAATCCCTTTACTTACCGGCAAATAATATTCCGGATCAGTCCATTTCCATTCACTGTGTACAATCCTGGTCACGTTATTTTCGGCTGCTTTTGCACCATACATCAAATTCATGGGAATATAGTGCAATTCCTTTGTGCCGTCTTTATATGTTACCAAAACATCAATGGGCATTGGCATATAACCAAGCCTTTTTAAGGTTATTAATGTTTGGCCCTGGGTATTGTTTATATCACCAACAGCGTAATCAATGGTTTTTGTGGTATATATCCAGTACTCTTTATACCACTGCAATTCCATGCCGCTCACTTTTTCTGCAACACGTATAAAGTCGTTAGGGTTGGGATGTTTAAAATGCCATTCAGTATAGTACTCAAGCAAAATTTTATTAAGAACGCTGTCGCCTACAATATAGCCCAGTTGCGCCATAAACACGGCGCCTTTGCTATAAGCTGCTGCATTATAAGCAAAGTTGGTATTATAATGATCAGAGTGTGTGCTTAATGGTTCCTCCTTGCCGCTTTTTGCAAGGTTATAGTACCCGCGATAAGCACCATTAAATGCAAATGTATCTTTATGAAGCCATGCAGTTGTTCTTGCCTCGGCGTACGATGCAAAGCCTTCGTCCATCCATGGGTATAAGCTTTCATTGCTGCCCATCATGCCCTGGTACCAACTGTGCATCCATTCATGTATACCTGTACCTATGCTGGCATTCCTGATCAATGTCGCCATCGGGTATTCCATTCCGCCATCGCCACCCTGTATAAATGTATAATTTTTGTAAGCGTAAGCGCCGAAGGTTTTGCCCATAAAAGGGTAAGCAGCTTCCATAGTATCAGCAAACTGGTGCCATTTTACCTGCAGGGAGTCTACCTTTTTGTACACAACATATATTAACGGCCCATTTGTTATTTGCTTTTTTATCACGGTGTAGGTTGGGTCAGCAGCCCAAACAAAATCATGGATATTTTGCCCGGAGAACCTCCACGTCAGTGTACTGCCTGTTGCGGGTTTTACCTTTCCGCCATCAGCTTCATAGCCAAAACCAATATCGTTGGGATTTTGCAACGTACCTGACGCTGCAACCATGTAAGATTTATCAATAGTAATATTAACATCGTAGTCACCCCAAACACCATAAAACTCACGTGCGATGTAGGGATTAGCATTCCAGCCCTGGTAGTCGTATTCCACCATTTTGGGGTACCATTGGCTCATGCTGTACCTTATTCCTTCCGCATTGTCCCTGCCACTGCGGCGTACTTGTAAAGGCACCTGGCAATTAAATACAACATCAAGGCTGGTTTTAGAATGTGGCAAAACTGCTTTGTCAAGTCGCACTTCCAATATGGTTTCGTGCCATACCAGTTTTTCATCCGTACCATTTATTTTTATGCTCTGCACACTATCCCACCCAATTTCCCCGGGCTTAAGGTGCTGAATACGGTCTTTAACCCTGCCGTCCCAATCGTAAACTGGCTGGTTGTTCCGGTCGTTGCCATCAACAATTTTACCTAACTCACGGCTTCTCACATCCATCATGCTGTTTGGTTGAAAAGCGTTCCAGTAAGTGTGAAAGAAAAGCCGCGTAAGTGTATCGGGGGAGTTATTCCAGTAGTCAATTTTTTCAGTACCGGTAAACCTGTTGGTAATAACGTTAACGTTAACTGCTACCTGGTATTTAATACGTTGTTGCCACCTGTCGGGCTGCGCGTTAGCAAACTGGCTCAGCCCGATAAAAAAAACAATTATTACGCCTGCTTTTTGCATGGATAATCCATTTAGATAAACAAAATAAAAAGACCCGGGTACAGCTTAAGCTATACCCGGACTGAAATTTGGCGCAATATATAGATTTATTGTTATAAGGTAAGGGCGTCTTTTATTAATGCACCGCTGCCGTTAAAATACAGGAATTTTTTCTGGAAAGGCTGGCTTTTTTCTACATAAATCCTGTATTGAACAGGCTTGTCCATGTGCTGAATCTCAGTAACTGAACCTTTTGTCCAGTCATTGTATTTGCTCTTGCTAAACCCATCCCTTACTGATGAAGGCAGATCTTCATAATTTGTTTTTGCTTCACTTGATTTCCATTCGCCTTTGCTGGAAAAATCGGCAGTAACCTCTGCTCCGCTTAGCTGGAAGGTCGCTTCAAAGTAGCCAAGTTTGTCTTTCCATGCTACATTGTCTGCATGTGGATAGCGACTTTTAAAAGCATCTGTAACGCTTGCCGGTACTTCCCTTAGTTGGGCAAAAACAGCTGTTGTGGAAAATATAACCGCGAGGATGAATGCAACTATCTTTTTCATAGTGATAACTTTTCATCCAGCAAGGCAAACATCATGCGAGAAGGGAGAATAGGGTTATATTTTAACGTTTGCTAAATATTTTCCGCGCTTGCTTTTTATCAGGCAGGTTTGCCTTCAACCACTATAACTATCTCTCCCTTAACGGTTTTCGCCTTGAAATAGTCAGACACCTCCCGTAGGGTACCCCTTTTATTTTCCTCGAACATTTTTGTTAATTCACGGCTAACACTGCAGTTTCTTTCAGCACCAAAATACACAGCCATTTCTTCCAGTGTTTTTACCAGCCGCATAGGGCTTTCATAAAAAACCATGGTGCGTTCTTCTTCAGCCAATTGCTTAAACAGGGTTTGGCGGCCTTTTTTTAGTGGTAAAAAACCTTCGTATACAAAGCGGTTTATCGGCAGGCCGCTGTTAACCAGCGCCGGCACAAAAGCGGTTGCGCCCGGCAGGCATTCAACCCTAACATTATTTTTTACACACTCACGCACCAGCAAAAAGGCGGGATCTGAAATACCGGGTGTACCGGCATCGGTAATAAGTGCCATTTTTTTGCCAGCAACCAACTGATCAACAAGGTGCGACAGAATCTTATGCTCATTATGCTGATGGTATGGCGAAACCGGCCTGGTTATATTATAATGCTGTAGTAGTTTTGATGACGTTCGTGTATCCTCGCATAAAATAACATCAGCCTGTTGTAATACTTCCAAAGCCCGCAGGGTAATGTCTTTTAAGTTGCCAAGTGGCGTGGGAACGAGTAACAACATAATTTGAAAATGTGTGAATTTGGAAATTTGAAAATTGTACTGCCGGTACCGCAGTTATGTACAGATGTTACCTAACTGAAATTTGAACTGAGCGCAGCAACAAAGCTGCCATGAAAAACAGGGGCTGGCTTAATAATAAAATGCATACGTTAAAACAGTAACAGAGGTGTTAAAGCCATTGTCAAATTTTCAAATTCACAAATTTTCAAATCAGGCATTCACCATTTCAATCTCGTAAAACTCCATAACCGGGTTGGCTAACAGCTTTTTACAGGCATCTTCGGCCTGTTGGCGGGCAGCATCTTCACTATCAGCATCAACCTGTAAAGTAATGTGTTTTCCTATCCTTACATCTTCCACTGCTTTTAGCCCTAAATTTTGCAATCCTCCTAAAACAGCTTTCCCTTGCGGGTCTAATAGATCTTTTAACGGCATTACTTTAACCTGGATATTATACGTCATGATGCTTTTGGTTTGATGAGCAAAGATAAAGCATCATATACAATGAATACAAGCGGAACTGCCAGCCACTGCAAAAAGATGCCCGCAATAATGGTTATTACCACCAGTAAATACTTTGGCCAGTTATCTTTTACAGTAACGTTTTTAAACTTTAACGCCATCATTGGCAGGGTTGACACCATAAGCCAGCTTATAATTACAATAAATATATATAAAAACCACTTGTTAGCCAGCAGGTGAATAAAACCTGCATTAATGGATTGTAAACCCGGTATGGATGAGCCAAAATCTAAAAAGGCGATCAATGGGAATGAGGCAATAAGTAAACCCGCAGCCGGTATGGGCACGCCTTTAAAGCCGTAGCTCTGTTCGGTATCTATATTAAACCTTGCCAGCCTGTAAGCGCCAGCCGCCGGAATAATAAATGCAGGCAACAACCATAATGTGCTAACAGTCAGTCCGTTTTCCTTCCCGGCGTAAGCAAGGCGCAAGAATTGAAAGATTATCATGCCGGGTGCAACCCCAAAGCTTACCACATCAGCCAGTGAATCTAATTGTTTACCCATTTCCGATGATGCACGCATTAACCTTGCAACAAAACCGTCTAAAAAATCTATTACGCCGGCAGCGGCTATAAACAGCGAAGCCATTTGCATTTGTTCGGGAATGTTTACCAGTATCGCGCCTGTTTCATCGGTATATTGGGGTACAAGGCCGGATTGCATAATGTACATTATAGCTATGCAGCCACATACAAGGTTAAGCAGGGTGAAAATATTGGGTATTTGCTTCATGTGCGTGTAAACGAATTTACTTTTTCATTAATTGTTCAATCTCAACTGCTTCAATCGGTATGTTCTTCATCAGGTCTATATTGCCCCCTTTGGTTATCCACACGTTATTTTCAATACGCACACCTATTTTTTCTGCTTCAATGTAAATACCTGGCTCAACAGTAAGCACCATGCCGGCCTGTATGGGCTCGTACCTGGGGCCCAGGTCGTGCACATCAATCCCAAGGTGGTGAGATATGCCGTGGTATAAATATTTACGGTAAGCACGGTTTTCTTTATCCTCGTTCTTCACATCTTCTTTTTTAAGCAGCCCAAGCTTTATAAATATTTTGGTTGCTTCCTCCCCTACTTTTTCGTGGTAAGTTATAATATTAATGCCGGGCTTCAACAGGCTTTTTGCATACTTGTGTATGTCAAGGCAAGCATTATATACTTCAAGTTGTCTTTTAGTAAATTTACCGTTTACAGGCACCGTACGGGTAAGGTCAGCAGCGTAGCCCGCGTAATTGGCGCCAAAGTCCATCAGCAGTAATTCACCATCTTTACATTCCTCGTTGTTAAATATATAGTGCAGTGTTCTTGCCCTGTCACCACTGGCAATAATGCTGTTGTAAGCTTCGCCCCTGGCGCGGTTGCGTAAAAACTCATGCACCAGTTCGGCTTCAATTTCGTATTCCATTACGCCGGGCTTTATAAAGCCAAGCACCCTGCGAAATGCTTTCTCTGTAATATCAATAGCCTGTTGGGTTACCGCAACTTCGTACTTTGTTTTTATAGCCCGCACCTTACGCATTATTTTGGCGGTACGCTCAACATGGTGCAATGGGTAACGATCTTTAAACTCTTGTATGTACCGGTAATCACGTGTTTGCACCAGGTTGCCTTTGCGGTCGTTCTCGTTAGTGTTAAGGTATATAGTATCAGCAATATGTATCCATACCTGCAAAAGGCTGTCAATGCTATCAAGCCATACTATCGTTTTTATGCCGCACATTTCTGTGGCTTCGTTAGCCCTTAGCCTTCTGCCATCCCATTTTTCTTTCAATTCCACAGGCCTGGCAAGTACCAATACTTCCTTATACTTTGCGTCAGGACAATCGGGAAAGAATATCATCATTGTATCTTCCTGTTCTATGCCGCAAAGCCAGTACAGGTCACTATTCTGCTGAAAACGATATAGTGAGTCGCCATTACTGGTTACCTCATCATTGCTGTTAAAAATAGCAATGCTGTTGGGCGCCATTTCCTTTACAAAACGTTTACGGTTTTCAATAAAAAGCTGTGAGGGCAATGGCAAGTGTTTCATGCAGAACTAATTAAAGGGTGCAAGATAGCGAAATTGCCGATTAGCGATTGCGGATTGCAGATTGAATTGCAAGGAACGTATTTAGAAACTTTCCAGGCATATTTTATAACAAACTTATTTCAATCTGCAATCCGAAATCTTAAATCGCCAATCAATTTACACTATCAACGGCTGGTTGCTCGGAAGTATAACGCTGACGGGCGGCGGTAATTCGCTGTCAAGAGGAAGATTGTTTATAAAATTATATAGGTCCCGGTTAAGTTGCTGCCGGTGGGTATAAAACAATCCATGCGGGGCACCGCTATATTCAATATACTTACTGTCTGCGATCATTTGATGTGCCCTTGCGCCGCTTATTTCTACCGGAACAATTTTGTCCGAATCACCATGAATAATTAAGGTAGGTACTGTAAAGGCTGCCATATCTTTTCTAAAGTCGGTTTGGCCAAAGGCTTTTATGCAATCTACCGTGGCAAGGGGTGATGCAAACGAACCCAGCATGCGGTAGTATTCCAGCAAAGGCGTGCTTACAGGATGGCTTATTACGTTAATACCGAAAAAGTGTTTGCCAAACTCACTCAAAAACCCAATGCGGTCATTCTGAACACCTTCAATCATACCCGCAAGGTCCTCAATACTAACACCTCCTTCAGGGTTGTCTTCGGTTTTCAGCATGTAGGGCGTAACAGAGGCAATAAGTACCGCTTTAGCTATTTTGGCTGAGCCATATTTGCTTAAATAACGGGCTACTTCGCCCCCACCCATGCTAAAGCCAACCAATACCACATTTTCAAGGTTTAAAGCGTCAATTACCGAGGCGAGGTCGTCAGCTAAAGTATCATAATCGTAACCCCCCAGTTGTTTGGATGATTTGCCAAAGCCGCGCCTGTCGTAAGCAACGCAGCGCAACCCTGCAAGGGCAAGTTCGTATTGCTGGTACTCCCACATTTCGTAACTCATAGGCCAGCCGTGTATAAAAACCACGGGCTGCCCATCGCCAATATCCTGGTAATATAGCTTTACATCTTTGCCGTGGGTGGTGTTTTTTGATGTTATGTAATTCATAAGTTTATATTTGACCGAAAGTTAATTGATAAAATAATATACCTGCAATAAGCTTGCTATAAATAATAGAAAATTAGTATGCTTTTCACCCGCAATATATAACATACGGCCTGCTTATACCGGTTTTTAAACAAAATACACATTGCCTATGTTATTGATAAAAAGTGGAATATGAAAACGAAGAAGGATATTGCCGCAGGCAGTGCACCACTGCATTGCTGGGACATTTATATGTATGCTTACCAGCGCAGGATGCAGCTTTCGGCCGATTTAACGATGTTTAAAAATATACAGGCGCAATATAAGTGGAGTACCACGCCTGTATCACCGGGTTATGCACTGTTATGGCTTAATAGGGTGGTGATTATAACAAATCCTGACCTGCAGGTTATATATGCAACTGAGAATATTTATACACTCACCGGTTACAAGCCTGGCGAAGTTATTGGTAACAGGCCATCAATATTCCAGGGCAGGGACACTACTCCTGAATCGCGTAATATTATACGCACTGCTGTTGACAGGAAGCTACCTTTTGAAACAGTAATAACTAATTACAAAAAAGATGGTACGCGCTACGAGTGCCATGTTGATGGTTACCCCATATTTAATAAAGATGGCAACCTTGTTAATTTTATGGCACTTGAAAATAAGGTGGCCTAACTAATCAATCAGCTTAAATACCAGCGCATATTTTGTTATGAACAATTTCACCGTTAACGGAAGTATAATGTATGGCTGGCCATTATCCCATTGCAATTTACACGCTCGTTTATCACCCATGATGGTTACCTTGGTTTTTGATGTAACCAGCGATGCATCAATGGCTATCCGCGCAGGTATGTCAACTACGTCATTTTTATCATCGCTCAACAAAAAAGCATATTTAACCTTAACGTCTTTTGCCTGTGTGTAAACAAGGTTATCCTTCTCATAAGGCGCTATTGGCCGTGAGTTATAAATGGCTTCACCATTTACTTTCATCCACGCTCCTATTTCTTTCAACCGGCTGTACGCCGTATCACTCCAGTCACCTTCGGGCGATGGGCCTACATTCAATAAAAAGTTACCACCTCTTGAAACTATTTTTATTAATAAATGCACCAGTTGATTGCTGCTTTTATAGTGATCGTTGGGCACATAGCTCCAGCTATCACCCATGGTTAAGCAGGTTTCCCACGGGTAATCAAGCGGCTTGCCCGGTACCTGTTGTTCGGGTGTTTGGTAATTTTCAAATTCACCGCCTACACTCCTGTCAACTACCAATAAACCGGGCTGGTGCGTTCTTGCCATGCCTGCTATTTTTGCCATGTCAATATCCTGGTCGTAAGGTATGGTGCGCTGCCAGTCAACTGATTTATCAATGCTTGTAAAAGGCCTTACCCATCCCCCGTCTAACCAAAGAATATCAACCTTTCCGTAGCCAGTCACTAACTCTTCAATTTGGTTGTAGGTGTATTGTTTAAAGGCACTCCAGCGGTCAGGATATTTCTTCGGGTCGTAATTTACATTCCTGTCTTTTGGTGGAAAATAAGGCCACCAATAATTATCACTATGCCAGTCTGGTTTGCTAAAATATGCACCAACCAAAAAGCCTTTCTTTCTAAAAGCATCAAATACTTCTTTGGTAACATTGCTGCGCGGGTCTTTTGAAAAAGGCGTTTTTGCAGATGTTATTTTGTAGTCAGTTTGCTTTGTATCAAACATGCAAAAACCATCATGGTGTTTTGTTGTAAACACTACATACTTCATACCTGCGTCTGCGGCGGCATCAGCCCATTTGCCTGCATCAAACTTAGTAGGGTTAAAAGTAATTTGCAGGTTTTCGTATGCTTTTTTGTAGCCAAAATAATCTGCGGCATACGGGCCGCGTCTTTGTGTCCAGCCTTCATCCTCGGGGCAAATACTCCAGCTTTCAACAATACCCCATTGGCTGTACGTACCCCAATGCATAAGCAGTCCAAACTTAATATCCTGCCAGTTGCCAAGTTTTTGTAACACAAGCGTATCGGTTGGCTTAACGTAGTTATTTTTTTCCTGTGCACCTGCAAAAAAACAGGCCAGGCATGCTATAACAGGTAAGGCTTTTTTCATAATGCGCAAATGTAAATTTTTATGCGTCTTAAACCACCCTCTATACTTTTATAAAAAAAAAATTGTTCAACACATTTTTATCCGCAACTTTACAATCATAAAATTAATGACCATGAAAAAAATGCTCACGTTTGCTATGCTTGCAGTTTGTACTGCTTTTACAGTACAGGCTTTCGCGCAAGGTTCTCCCAACGACACCCCTGAACAAAAACTTAAAAGGGCCAGCCCCCCCGCTGAAGCCAAACAAACTACCAACAAGGGTGTAACAATTACTATTGAATACAGCCAACCGGCACTAAAAGGCAGGACTATAGGTAAAGATGTTGAACCTATGGCTGGCAAAGTTTGGCGTACAGGCGCTAATGAAGCCACATCTTTTGAAATAAGCAAAGATGCAATGATCGATGGTAAAAAATTAGCAGCAGGTAAATATGGATTGTACTCTATCTCAGGTAACGAATGGGTAATTATCTTTAACAAAACATGGAAAACCTGGGGCGCATTTTCGTACAAAGAAGGCGATGATGTGTTGCGTGTAAAAGCAAAAGAACACAAGAGTGCTGCATTTACGGAACGCTTTACTATTACTATTGATAAGGATGGCAAGGTTTCAATGATGTGGGGTAACACTGAAGTAGGTTTTAAAGTAGACTAACAAGTATACCTTGTATATCAAATTTCTTAAAGGGGCTATTGGCCCCTTTTTTTGTGTACAAAACTGAAGTGTGCCTTTAATTCCACACATTGTTAAAGGTTATAGAATACATAACCGGCAGTTAAATTAAACATACAACTGCCTGTCAAACTACCGGATGGTATCATAAAATGTAAATCCTTTCATACAAAATGCAGCTTAAAAATAAATTGGCAGGGTTTTTTCAATATAACAGGTATCATTCATAACCAAATTATGAAATTTAAAAACACATTTATGAAAACAATACGAATACTAATCCTTGCACTTTTTACCACGTTTGCCGTGGTAAAAACCAATGCAGTAAAAGCGCAGGTAAGTGTAAGCGCCGATGTTACTTTTTCAGTGTTCCACGATAACCTGCAGGCTTATGGCCGCTGGGAAAACCACCCGGGCTACGGGCAGGTGTGGATATCAAGTGAACCAAACTTTATTCCATACCGTACAGGGGGCCATTGGGCTTATACAGATGACGGATGGACCTGGGTATCTGACTATTCATGGGGTTGGGCACCATTCCATTACGGCCGCTGGGACTATGATGTTTCCTATGGTGGCTACTTTTGGGTACCTGATTATACATGGGGACCAGCCTGGGTAAGCTGGAGGAGTGATAATGAAAATTATGGATGGGCGCCGTTAAGACCAGGTGTTAGCGTTGGCATAGGCATATCATTTGGTGGTGACATACCTGCCGACAGGTGGACCTTTGTACCCAACAGGTATATAACCAGCCCACGTATAAACAATTATTATGTTGACCGCAGCAGAAATGTTACCATTATTAAAAACACAACCATTATTAATAATGTACACAACAACAACAGCCGTACAGTAGTAATTGGCGGCCCGCAAAGAACCGATGTTGAGCGTGTAACACATGCAAGGGTTACTACTTATGCAGTAGCAAATTCGTCAAGGCCTGGTACTTCTGTTAATAAGAATACCATTAACATTTACCGCCCTGTAGTTAATAAAACAACCGTAATAAATAAAACAGTTATTAACCAAAATAAAACAGTGGTAAATAACAACAATAAAACTACAGTTAACAATAACAGTAATAATAAAGCTGTTGTAAATAACAACAACAAAACTGTTAACAACAAGACCAATGTAAATAATAATAACAAAACAGTAAATAAAACCGCTGTAACAAACAACCAGCGTAAAACAACTGTAAATAACAACGCGGTTGTAAATAACAAGGCAAACGTAAATAACAAAACAACGGTTAATAATAACCAGCGTAAGGCTGAAGTTACCAACAAGGCGGTTGTTAATAATAATGTAAGAAAAACGCCGCCTGCACAAAACGCACCGGCAACAACAAGGCCTGCGCCCAGCCGTGTAACAAGCAAACCTGCAACGCAAAGGCCTGTTCAAAAACAGCCACAGCGCCCTGCCGTTCAGCGTAAGCCTGCACCAAAGCCAGCGGCACAGCCTGAGAAAAAACCAGGAGAATAAGAACACAAAAATTATAAATAAAAAAGATCCCGGGGAGTTTTTCCCGGGATTTTTTATGTACCATCATAACCGGTTTCTCTTACTCTATGGCAAACCATGTATAACTTTCCGGCTCAACGTTAAATATAAGTGTAATGTTATTGGTTGCCCTGTTAACCTGGTACATTTTAATGGGGCCATCCTGCTGCCTTACATTGGCTACGGTTGTTATGCCTGTATAGTATAATGGCAATTGAATAGTGCGGGTAATTTTTTCTTTTAATGGATTGAATAACATCACCATTGCCTTTATCTTTAATGCAGGCGACACGTGCATTATGCCATCCCAGTCCCTGCCATCAGCGCGGCGCAGATGAATAATATCGGCATTTAAAATGTCACGATATTTTTTATACCAGCTTATTGTTTCTGTTACCTTTTGTTTTGTTGCCCCGTTATCGTATAATCTTGGGCCGCGGTAGCATGCCTGTACACCAGCGCCGTAGTACTGCATCATTAATTGCGTGTAATCCTTAAGATGCTCTGACAATGGCTCCAACAAAGCTTCCGGCCCACCACCCTGGTACCTTGTAAGTGGCACAAAACCCCAACTCATGGATGGTGTTTTTTCCCAGAGCCCGTCATAAATATTCTGCCTGTTCAATATCATTTGCTGTTCGCGCGGCAACGAGAAATTTACTTCCCTGTAGCCCAATGCTATTTTATTTGTTCCGTCTAAAAAGTACCAGTCGGGTGCATTTACGTATACGCCATGTTCATTGCACCAGTGGTATAACCCTTTCTGCAGTTCCATCTGCCGCCACTGGCTGTCGTCAAGCCCCTTGTGACCGGGGTGTGTTGTTGATGCACAGACATCACCAGGGTAAGGGCCATCATTCTCAAAAATGTCAAACCCGGTATTGCCAATAAAGTATTTCAGCTTATCAATGTACGCCAACCCCCATTTACTGCCCATACATGGGGCATTACCAAAAAAGGCGGCCGCATCCGGCTTTAAAGTAACCGGGTCTATCACGTCATCTTCCGGGCTTATTTTTCTTGAACTAAAAAGCGAATACCCTCCTATCTTAATGCCTTTAGCGTGTGCATAGGCGGCAAGTGTTTTCCATTTTTCAATATTCGCTTTGCTGGTATCTTCTATATTGCAATGGCTGCCAAAGCTTAGTATCAATGCTTCATAACCGGTTGCAGCGCACTGGTCAACTGCATCCCTCACCTGTTGGTCATCCTGGCTTACCAGGTGCATAAAAATGGGGTTCTCTGTTGTCCATGGTGCTATCGTTCTGTACATTTTTCTAATTGCAAGGCCTCTTCTCTCGCGGTCATAACTATCCATCAATAATTCGCAGGTACGCACCGAATTAAACGATTCTCCTGGCTGCAATTCTATACCAGGCGCTTTTGCAGGATAAATTTCCAGCAAACACGGTGTTTGGTAATTATAATTAACCTGCGATGTATAAATACTGTCAGTTAGCCAATGCGTTGTTTGGTCGCTTATATCATATCGCATAGCGTTATTGAAAGCATAGTTTGTTTCAACGTAAATGCCATGTTGTTTTTTCATTTCAGCAGGTGTGCCTACCACCGCGCTTTCTTCTTCCACCAATCCCAATATTTCATTTACAACACGGTTTAATTTATAACGTTGGCTGCCATTATTTTTTATTGATAACCATTTTATAATAAGCGGCAGGCCATCATATAATTCATAATGCACCGTTATCTCAATACCTTTTAATTCAATTAAGTTAGAAGTATAATGAAAAGATACCAT
>Ga0206806_1086_pt1 | contig 20691 bp, 17 predicted proteins | sample Alteio_BWOrgCont_60_FD_152911 | JGI IMG/M metagenome (GOLD analysis project Ga0206806, IMG submission 152911) | Enriched cells from forest soil in Barre Woods Harvard Forest LTER site, Petersham, Massachusetts, United States -... | ecosystem: Environmental > Terrestrial > Soil > Temperate forest >... | reverse complement strand
TAAAACAAAATGTTGTATTGATGCGGCAAGAATATTAAGCAAGAACCACGTAATGGTTACGGCATATCATTCTTGTGCTGCCGCCACAAATGCTCCGCGCCCGGTATTTAAAATTGGATAAGCGCACAATTATACCTTTTACGCCCCATTTGTTGCTTAAATATCTACTGGCAGCAGCCTTTTTGAGAGGGAACCACTAATGATTATAGGAATGTGCAATAAAAAGCAGACCTTTACGGAACACTAAAAAGTAATATAACAATGGGAAATTTTGGAGAAACAATTGGAAAGAAGGAAAGAGATAAGAAAAAGATGAAAAAACGCCAGGATAAACTGGAGAAAATGGAAGAACGCAAGGCAAATGCCACAAAGGGTAAAACGCTTGAAGACATGATGGCCTATCTTGATGAAAATGGTAACATTTCGTCAAAGCCGCCTGACATGCGCTTTAAGAAGGCCATTAGGGCAGAAGACATGCAGATAAGCACACCAAAAGCGCAAAAAGTTGACCCGGCCGACCTTATAAGAACGGGCATAGTTACTTTTTTTAACGAGGCCAAAGGCTTTGGTTTTATAAAAGACATGCAATCGCAGGAAAGTGTTTTTGTGCATGTTAACCAAATATCGGGCAGGGTAAAAGAAAACGAAAAAGTTACTTTTGAAACCGAAAACGGCCCTAAAGGTTTGAATGCAGTTAATGTTAAAAAGGCCGTCTAAAAATTAAATGAGGCACTGGAGCTGCATATTTCATTTAATTGCCTTAAACCCTGCAATCTTCCATTTCAATAATGTGTTTAGCGCTTCCTGTAAAGCCGGAATTGTGGTGATCAGTGATGCGTTTACTTGTTTTAATTCTCTCAATTGTTTTTTGCGGGTATGGTAATTTGTTTGCCATCCAAAATAATACGCAGTTGCCCTTTTCCGCGTGAATGAAAGTTTAAATATTCGGTACCCGGCAATTTTTCAATTTGTAAATTGGGTGTGTTGCCCCAGTTAACTTTCTTAATTACAACACCATCCACTCCAATAGCAGTTTCATTCTCCTTATCAATAAAAATATCACCAAGGCGTTGTTTAAAAATAGCTGCGGTAGTTAATGCGCTGCCGGTACCCCAATGAAAACCCGATTGCCCCGACGGACTATCAAACCCACTGTGCCCATAATTTTCGGGCATATTGCCAGGTATAGGTATTTCATAAGTTTGTTTGCCCTGGTAGGTGAAGGGGCTTACATTTTTATTTGCATCAATTACCATTAGCGTAAACGATGCCCGGCATGCAGCAACCGCCCTTTCGAGATATTCTTTGTTATTTGTGGCAAAATAATAGTTAAGGTATGTTTCAGCAAACTGAGCCTGCCGGGCGTCACTCCACTCAGCATCTGAATTTTGCGCACCAAAGCCGCCGAATGCATAAAAACCTATAAAAGGAGGTGACCATACCTGCTGGTACAAGCTTAATATGTTAAGGCAATACTCGCCTTGTTGCAAATATTGTTTGTCTTTAAACAACTGCCATGCCTTTAAATATGCTTCTGCGCACCATTGAATAGAAAGCGTGTTTTGAGCATACATTGCCACCGATGAATCATAGTATGGCATAAAAGGTTTGGGAGAACAGGAGAGATATACTTCAAAATCCTCAAATTTTTGAAGGGGAAGTACTTTCGCAGATAAAAATGCCAGCGATCGTTTTACCGCATCAGTATAGATTTTAATATCGTCTGAATGTATCTTTTTTCGCAGCAGCAGTTCTTCCAAATACCATGTTGAAATAGCACTTGAAGCTGTTGATTGCAATACCGCATCTGGTTTATGCGTGGCAACATCTATTCTTTCGGGAAAACTGCCATCTGCCTGTTGTATATTTAATACAGCTGTTCCTAAGCCGGTTATCAATTCTTCTGCACCACCAACCTTGGCCTGTTCGCTTGTAAAACGCATTAACCAGTAAGCTGCCCAAACATTATCCGGCACATGGTACAAGCCCTCGCCGCCGCCCTGGCCCGATGCTATCCATTGTTTTGCTTCAGTATTATAAATTGTAGGAAACCAGCCATGTTCACGTGGTGCATCAAGTAAAAGATTTACGCACTGCACTGCCTTTTGCTGCCACTCTTTATTACCGCCTTGCCTGCCCCAGTAATACAAACCGCAGGCCGTGCGGATATTGTTAAACCAGCTTTGAAACCACAGGTCGTTTTTATAATACCGTCCTATAAATTTTTTTGTAATCGTATCATAAAAGGTCGATAAAGTAATACCTCCTTTGTTATCACCGGCGCTAACCCAATAATCCCTCAGCGCCATATTATACCCTGTATCGGCGTAACTTTTAAAGGGTAACGTTTGCGGCAGAAGAGAAGTTGTATACTTAGATGCCCAGGTGTACCATAAAAAGCGGTTTACTTTTTTTAAAAAGGCCGTTGCATTATTTTGATGACTAACCATGACATAAAACGCCATCTTCAAAGGCTGGCTGAAGTTGAATGAGCCAGCATCTTTGGCATAATAAATATGGCCTTTTACTTTGTAAAGCGATATGCCATAATGCATTTGAATGGCAGTGCCGTTGTAAGTCAGATCAAGATAATAAGGGGCTACGCTATTTTTTGAAAGCAATTCAATATCGGGCATCAGCGCAACTGATACTGTCCCCACAGATTGTATAATGCATGGTGACCGGAACACATGCTGGGCTACTATATTGCCATTGGCGCCTTTTAAATTCGGCAGCCAATGGAAAGAATTTTTGGCAACCTGCATATCTGCGGGAGTGTTTAGCACTAAATCCGTTTCCAGGTCTATGTTGCCTGCTTTGCCTGCTTTCGCGGGTGTAATTGTAGCAGTAACATAATATAATCCTTCTTCAATTTTGGAAATGTCAAGGCTATTTAGGCCTACAGGAATATCGCTCTTCAGGCTATCAACAACAGATGCATATTTAAAGGTAATATTCGTGCTGCTATCGGGTAAATGTTTTATTTGTTGGCTGTACAAACAATAAAAAAATATGTTTAAAGCTAAACATATTATTCCCCGTTTATGTGGCATGCAGTCTAAATTTTATAAGTAAATATTTGGGTGCCTATATGCAGCACATCGCTATAAAGTTAAGCGATCCGGGTATATGTTTAGCACCGCATCACCTGTGCATTAATGATGCAGGGGCCATGGCTTTCCGCATAGCATTAGCCGGTTGTTTTATTATTGTTGGGCTTTTTACCTAAAAATATCAGTCATTCATCCAAATGAATTTTTTCTGTTTTGGTAACATTGCAAATTTGTACATCGGCCCTTTACACTTTTTTGGGTTTTAAAACATAAAAGTGTTTTATTATAAAATCCCCTTCAAATAACTGGTGTTTAATGCCAGGCTTTAGTTTGCAACTATTACATACCTCCCTGGTGGTAACGGAAACCATTTGTCTATTGCAGCCGCTTTGTTAGCGGGCATTGATGATAGGGTTGTCATACTACTTATAAACTTGTACAACTGCTGTATGAAGACTATACTGTTTGTATCAGGGCTTCTATTGCTTATTGCAACTGAAATATTGAAAGTGTATTTTATTATGCCTTTTCCCCACATGCAGATGGTGCATACACTGGGTTTTAGCTATTTTATCAACATGCATCTCTGGTGGTTTCGTATTGCAGGTTTTGCAATAATTGTTTATTCCGCTGCAGAATTCCTTCGTAACAGCAACAGGTTAAAAAAAGGCTTGTTGGTTGGTGTGTTAGTGATGTATGCCGTAGTGGCGTACCTATGCAATTTTAAATTTACTGCAAACCGGATTTTTTATGAGGTTAAACAAATAGGGTTTACCAATGCGAGTGAGGGAATGAAGGATTATAACAAGCTTGTTATAGGTGTAGTTAACAATGGTGAAGTAAAAGCTTACCCCGTTTATATAGTTGCTTATCATCACCAACTGAAAGATATTGTTGGCGGTATGCCTGTATTAATTACTTATTGTTCCATTTGCCGCACAGGCCGTGTATACAGCCCGCTTATAAATGGTAAATACGATTCATTTAAATTAGTGGGCATTAATAATTCCAACGCCATATTTGAGGATGAAGCTACCAAAAGCTGGTGGCAGCAAGCCAGCGGAAAGGCTATAACAGGTGAGCTAAAAGATGCGCAACTTAATGAAGTTCCCTCACAGGTAATGTTTATGAGCCAATGGTTGCAAATATACCCCAACAGCAGGGTAATGAAACCAGACAACAACTACCTGCAGCAGTACAGTGATTTTAGTACCGGTAATTTTAAAATATTCAGCCCTTAAATTACATTGATTTAAACAAGCTTTCGACAAAAATAAAAGGTAAAAAGGGTATGAGGTTTTTAGTTTTATTTAGGTCACCTAATATTATGCAGTGTTCACCCAAATCATTTTTTGCAGCCTGGCTAACAACGCATTTTGCATCATATTATTTTAAATATTTTATTCTGCCCCTGTATAAAATCTTTAATTGATCCCCCTGTTATAATACAATCCTCTCAAAGTAATTTTTGTTGCATAACTCTTATTGCGTTATGAAAATTGTTCTGGCATATTGTTGCAGCTAACCTATTGTTGCACATATAAAATGCCAGTGATAAAATCAATCATTCTTTAGGCTTTAACCCATATACACTGCTTATGAGGACACTGCTATTTGTAACAGCATTGCTGCTGCTTATTACTATTGAAATATTGAAGGTGTATTTTATTATACCTTTTCCCCACAGCCAGGCTGGCCACAAACTTGGAGTAAGCTATTTTATAAACATGAATATATGGTGGCTTCGCGTTGCCGGCCTTCTTATAATTATATACCCGTTGTGGCAATTACTGCGCAAAAGCAAGTTATGGCAAAAAGGGCTGCTGGTAACTTGTGTTTTGCTTTATGCTACTGTGGTATATTTATGCAATTTTAAATACGCAGCTGATAGAATTTTTGATGAGCCAAGGGAAAAAATATTCACTACTGCTGCCGATGCCCTGAAACATTCCGGGCAGCTTGTTATTGGCGTAACATATAATGGCGAAGATAAAGCGTACCCGGTTAGCGTGGTGGCCTTTCATCACCAGGTTAAAGATACCGTTGGCGGAAAATCAGTTATAGTTACATACTGCTCCTTTTGCCATACCGGCCGTGTTTACAGCCCGTTCATTAACGGCAAGTACGACCTATTCAGGTTAGTGGGCATGAATAATTCAAATGCCATATTTGAAGATGAGGCTACAAAAAGCTGGTGGCAGCAGGCCAGTGGTATTGCTATAACCGGCGACTTAAAGGGGGCGCAGTTAAATGAGGTTCCTTCTGAAGTTATGTATATGGGGCAATGGTTGTTAAAGCATCCAAAAAGCGTTGTAATGATGCCAGATAAAAACTTTTTACAGCAGTATTATGAATTTAACATCGGTATTTTTAAAATATACTAAAGTAAGATTTTAATGAGCAAAGAAATAAGGGGTTATTTCTATTTCCTATAACATTTTCATTTTCAAATTTTCAAATTCGCCCATTTTCAAATTACCTTACATAAATCCAAGTTCAAGCCTTGCTTCTTCGCTCATCATATCTTTCGTCCACGGTGGGTCAAAGGTCAGGTGAACGTGAACATCTGTTACGCCTTCTATTGCCTTTACTTTGTCTTCAACTGTAAAGAGTATGTCGCCCGCGGCAGGGCATGCCGGTGCTGTAAGGGTCATAGTTATTTGCACCTTGTTGTTATCATCAATTTTAACGCCGTATATAAGGCCCAGGTCATAAATGTTTACCGGTATTTCGGGGTCATGCACCGTACGCAACGTTTCTTCAATCTTATCTCTTAAAGGTATTGTGTTGTCCATACAATTTAATTTTGAAGAGATTGTGCCTGGTAAGCCACAGCATACAATTTCATTTGTTTAAGCATTGATAGTAAACCGTTACTGCGCGTGGGTGAAAGATGTGTGCGTAAGCCTATCTCATCAATAAAATAAATTTCAGCATCTGCTATTTCTTTTGGAGTTTGACCTGATAAAACTTTTACAACCATTGCTACAAGCCCCTTTGTTATTAATGCATCGCTGTCAGCCGTAAAAAATATTTTGCCATCCTTAAATTCCGGGTGCAGCCACACCCTGCTTTGGCAACCTTTTATAATATTAGCTTCTGTTTTGTATTGCCCGTCAATCAACGGCAAATCTTTAGCCAGCTGAATAATGTACTCGTATTTTTCCATCCATTCAGGGAAAAAAGCAAACTCCTCTATTATCTCGTCCTGAGCCTCGTTAATTGTCATTTTCTTAGTTACCGGTTACCAGTTGTGGGTTACCAGTTTTTGGCTGTTTATATTTTAAGTTACAACTATTTCTCGAATGTTTTACCTGGCTATTAAGTGTTTTACCCTCGCCTGGATAGGCCGACGACCGGTAGCTGGCAACTAACTTTTAGCCCAACATCATTCTTGCTTTTTCCAACCCCTTAACCAACTTGTCAATTTCTTCTTTTGTGTTGTAAAAAGATAATGATGCTCGTACTGTGCCGGGTATACAAAAGAAATCCATCACCGGCTGTGTACAATGATGGCCTGTACGTACAGCAATACCCTGCTTATCTAATATTTCACCAACATCAAACGGGTGAAACCCTTCTAACAAGAATGATATGGAGCCAACGCGGTTGGTAAGGGGACCAACTATGCGCAAACCTTTAACCGATGTAAGAGCATCCATGGCATACTCCAATAATTCTTCTTCGGCCTTAAAAATATTATCCTTGCCGTGGCTGTTTATATAGTCAATCGCAGCACCAAGGCCTATAGCACCCGCTATATCCGGCGTGCCTGCTTCAAATTTGTACGGCAAATCGTTGTATACCGTTTTTTCAAAAGTAACCGTCTTTATCATTTCGCCACCGCCCTGGTAGGGGGGCAACTTATTCAGCCATTCTTCCTTACCGTATAAAATACCAAAGCCCGTTGGACCATATATTTTGTGACTTGAAAAAGCCAGGAAATCAGCGTCAAGTTTTTGCACATCTATCGGCAAATGCACTACCGCCTGTGCAGCATCAATTAAAACCGGTATATTTTTAGCGTGCGCCCGCTTAATTATTTCCTGAACAGGGTTAATGGTACCCAATGAATTAGATACATAAGTAACCGATACAAACTTTACCTTATCAGTAAGCTTCTTCTCAAAATCATCCATCAGTAATTCGCCATGCTCATTTATGGCGATCACCTCAAGCTTCGCATTTTTTTCTTCACACACAAGTTGCCAGGGAACAATATTTGAATGGTGTTCCATAGCACTTATCAATACAACATCACCCTCCTTTAAAAATTTTCGGGCAAATGTAGCCGCAACAAGGTTTATGCTTTCGGTTGTGCCGCGGGTAAAAATTATTTCGTGATCATAGGCGGCATTAATGTAGGCAGCTACTTTTCTTCTTGCTCCTTCATAAGCCTCGGTAGCTTCCTGGCTTAATGAGTGCACACCACGATGTACGTTTGCGTTATATTTTCTGTAATAATCTTCTAGGGCATCTAAAACTGCAGTGGGCTTTTGAGACGTGGCAGCATTGTCAAAATACACTAACGGCTTGCCATATATTTTCCTGGTTAGCAGTGGAAAATCGCTACGCACCTTTTCCACATCAATGCCTGCTATTATATCTGCATCATTTTGAAGCATACCATTTTTGAAGATTTTGATTGATAAGCTTTTCGATATGCGACCGCAAAGCACCAACCTTTATTTTATTAATAACATCAAAAGCAAAAGCACTTACCAGCAAACTTCGTGCAGAGCTTTCACTAATACCTCTTGAACGGAGATAAAAAAGCGCCTCATTATTAAACTGCCCGGCAGTACTGCCGTGGCTGCATTTAACATCGTCGGCAAATATTTCTAACTGAGGCTTGCTGTCAATAACTGCTTTATCGCTCAACAATAAATTATTGTTTTGTTGAAATGCATTTGTTTTCTGTGCTTCCCGGTGTACAAATATTTTACCGTTAAATACGGCTTTTGCATTGCCTGCAAGTACGCCCTTATACAACTCATTGCTAAAACAGTTTGGCTTACGGTGGTCAACAGTTGTATGGTTATCTATCAACTGGTGATCAGCTCCAAGGTACAAGCCGTACAGGTGTGTTTCAGTAGCGCTTTCTACAAGGTTAACATTAAGGTTATTACGCACAAGATCGGCACCGGGCAATGTAACAGTGTAATTATTGTACAGGCTATGCGTATGCTGCGTTACTTCGGTATGGTTAACCTCCCGGGTATTTACTAAACCGCTTTGTAACACATAATGGTTAACCTGCGCATTTTGTTCGGCATAAACTTCTGTAACGCTATTGATCCATACAATAGCGTCATTATTAATATTGGCCGAAGTTTCAATAATGCTTACAGCTGCACTTTTATGCGCAACAATTAAATGCCTTGGCTGAAGGAAAATATTTTTAGGGGAAGTATACAGGTTTATTATATGCAATGGCTTTTCAACAACTGCATTAGCCCGAACCTCAATAAACAATCCATCATTAAACAGGGCTGAATTTAAAGCGGCGAGTGTATCGTGCCTTAGATCAATTTCTTTGCCCATATAAGGCCTGTATAATTCATGGTCGGCCGCACTGTTAATTGATTGTATAGATACGTCGCCATCGCCATGAAAAGAGGAAAGGCTGGTATTTAACTCCCCATTTACCAATACAAGCACATTTGCCTCAAGCTTATTGATGTAAAATTTTTGTACTGTTTCGGGGGTTATTTCATTATAGTCGTGCGATGGCAGATCTGTTTGCAGTTCCTCCTTTAAGTAAGGTACAAGATTAGTATATTTCCAGTCTTCCTGTCTTATAGATGGAAAGCCCTGCTGCCTGAACTTATCAAATGCCCGTCTTCTCCAGTTATATAAAGTGTCATCTTCATTTTCAGGCACAACAGTACGCTGCTGAAAATCTTTTGATAATTGATCGTATAATGGAATAGCTACCTGTGTTGCCATGCCTGGGTTCCGCCGGGGAAATTTAGAGAATTAAAAAATAGTATTAAACCTGCTCCTGCAATTGCGCTTCTTCTTTTAACCAGTCATAGCCTTTCTCTTCCAGTTCAAGCGCCAGGTCTTTTGTCCCTGATTTTACAATCCTACCGTCATAAAGCACATGCACAAAATCGGGTACAATATATTCCAGCAAACGCTGGTAGTGCGTGATAATAATAAAGGCATTCTTATCGGTCCGAAGCCTGTTTACACCGTTTGATACAATGCGCAATGCATCAATATCCAAACCAGAATCTGTTTCATCCAGTATTGACAGCTTGGGCTCAAGCATAGCTAACTGAAATATTTCATTGCGCTTTTTTTCACCGCCTGAAAATCCTTCGTTTAACGAGCGGTTGGTAAATTTTGCATCAAACTCAACAAGCTTTTGTTTTTCTTTAGTTAGTGCCAAAAACGATTTTGCATCCAGCGGCGCAAGGCCGCGGTAAGAGCGTATTTCGTTTAAAGCTGTTTTTAGAAAATTTATGTTAGATACACCGGGTATTTCAACAGGATACTGAAAGGCGAGAAACAAACCTTCACGTGCCCTGTCCTCAGGCGACATTTCCAGTAATTCTTTTTCATCCAGTGTTACGTCACCTTCTGTTACTTCATAGCTTTCCCTGCCGGCCAACACTGAAGCGAGGGAGCTTTTACCTGAGCCGTTTGGGCCCATTATTGCATGCACTTCGCCCGCATTAACCTGTAAATTAATGCCTTTTAAAATTTTTTTACCTTCTACCCCTGCGTGTAAGTTTTTAATACTGAGCATTTAATAATTGTTTATTGTTACCGGTATCAAACTGCCGGTTGCCGGTACCCGGTTTATTTTTTACTTATTAATTCTTTAACCTACGCTGCCCTCTAACGTTATTGATAGTAACTTTTGGGCCTCAACTGCAAACTCCATAGGCAGCTGATTCAGCACTTCGCGCGCATAGCCATTAACAATTAGTGCTACTGCCTTTTCTGTATCAATACCCCGCTGGTTTAAATAGAATATCTGGTCCTCACCTATTTTACTGGTAGTAGCTTCGTGTTCAATAGTAGCGGTGCTATTTTTTGATTCAATATATGGAAATGTATGTGCGCCGCACTGGTCGCCAATAAGTAATGAATCGCACTGCGTAAAGTTTCTTGCATTTTTAGCATTACTGCCCACCTGCACCAACCCACGGTAACTGTTTTGCCCATGCCCGGCCGAAATACCTTTTGATATAATACGGCTTTTTGTATTAGCGCCTATGTGGTGCATTTTGGTGCCGGTATCAGCAATTTGTTTATTCTTGGTAACGGCAACTGAATAAAATTCCCCTTCTGAATTGTTCCCCTGCAAAATTACACTTGGATATTTCCACGTAATGGCTGAGCCGGTTTCAACCTGCGTCCATGATATCTTAGCGTTATCACCTTTACAAATACCGCGCTTCGTAACAAAGTTGTAAATACCACCTTTGCCATCTTTATCGCCGGGGTACCAGTTTTGAACTGTGGAATATTTTATTTCGGCGTTTCCCATTGCAATCAATTCAACCACGGCGGCATGCAACTGGTTTTCATCGCGGCGCGGGGCCGTGCAACCCTCAAGATAGCTTACATAAGCACCTTCGTCGGCAATAATAAGCGTGCGCTCAAACTGGCCGGTATTTTCAGTATTTATTCTGAAATAAGTTGAAAGCTCCATGGGGCAGCGCACACCTTTGGGAATGTAGACAAAGGAACCATCAGAAAAAACTGCAGCATTCAAGGATGCAAAAATATTATCAGAATGCGGAACGACGGAACCTGCATATTTTCTTACCAACTCAGGATGTTCCTGCACCGCTTCGCTAAATGAGCAAAATATAATGCCCAGTTCCTTCAGCTTACCTTTATAGGTTGTAGCAACTGATACACTGTCAAAAACAGCATCAACGGCAACTCCTGCCAATGTTTTTTGCTCAGATAAAGGAATGCCCAGCTTCTCAAAAGTGGCTATCAACTCCGGGTCAACCTCGTCAAGACTATTATATTGCTTTTTTTGTTTTGGTGCCGCGTAGTAAGAAATTTTTTGAAAATCTATATCCGGCATCTCGAAGTTTTGCCAGTGCGGCATTGATTGTTTTTGAAAAGCTTTATAAGCTTTCAAACGCCAGTCCAGCAGCCATTCCGGCTCATTTTTTTTTGCAGATATAAAGTGGATGGTCTCTTCAGACAAGCCTGCCGGTGCAATATCCATCTCAATATCGGTTACAAAACCAAACTCGTAATCTTTTTCCGTAATGTCGGTTAATATGTCGGTGCTGCTTGCCATTAATGTTTTATTGGTTAGGCACTACGTTTTAGGCGCAGTGATTATAGATAAACGCAATCTTGCTGGTAATACCCTTTAAAATCCGCCTGTTTAACCGGCTTAAATGCTGGTTACGAAGTAGCGGTATTTTATACTGCAAAACTTTCTCCGCAACTGCATGTTCTTGAGGCATTAGGGTTATTAAAAACCAACCCCTTGCCGTTAAGGCCGCCAGAATAATCAAGTTCGGTACCATACAGGTACAACAGGCTCTTCATATCAACTACCACTTTAACGCCTTTGTCTTCAAACACCTGGTCATCTGCCTTTTGCAGGCTGTCAAACTTTAGTTGATACTCAAGACCTGAACAGCCACCCCCTTTTACACCTACTCTTACAAAACTCCCATCTGGTTCATGCTGCTCGGCCCTCAACGTGTCTATATATAATTTTGCTCTGTCTGAAACGGTAATCATAACAACTCCTCCTTAGGGTAAAAATGAGCAGGGCCCATTTCCCCAAACTTTCTGCAAAATTACGAAAATACAGGTGTGTTTGGCGTCATAGTTTTGCTATTTGCGGAACAAATAGCCTTTAAAAACCTCACTGGGCATATATAGATTCATTTTGTTGAAGTTATCCTGCTACCTTATTAGGTATAAAGACGGCAGCAACGTAGATTATGGTGCCCGCTATTACCAGGGCAGGTTTACCGTTCACCAGTTGAAATATTTGCATGCAACTGAAGTTTCCACCGTCCTCCAAAATTTTTTTTCAGAACTGGCAAAAATTATGCATTGATTATCAATTAATTACACAGTTAGTGCCCCGTCTTTTTTTCGTTTGTACCAGGATAATTCGCCCTTCAGCGGGCAAGCAGTAAAACTTTTCTTTTTTCATCAGCCTATTTTACCGTTCATCAGCGATTATGTACAATTGTCGGTTTAAATTTGGTACTATGTAAAACAAAGTACCTATCTTTACGCTGTAATTGATAAAAACAAGTATTGAAAGAATTACAAAAGAGGTGTTTATGAAAAAGTTAATATTAGAAATACTGATGGGGTTAAGCTTTAACGCAGCAATATTTCATACACAAATAGCTAATATATTTTCAGCAGAAAAACCGGTTACCAAAACCATAAGCCTGTCAATTGCCAGAGGGGCTCAATATGATGAAAGCGCATACAATATGTCTAAGGCAAGTGTTAGGGTTATTATTTTTAAAGTAAAGGATAACAAGCAAATTGTTTTATGGGATAAAAACTACGATACACTGCTGCTTAAAAATTATCCTGCTTTTAGCAATGCACTGCATAATGAAGTTACAGTAAGCAACATTTTAGACCACAAAGAAAAGCTGTATGTTACTTATATAATAACATACAATACCAAAGGAAGTGTTATGCAGATTGAAAATGGCACAACGCTGTTAAGAGGAGAAAAAAACAGCAACGTAGTAATTAATATATAAGCACGCAAAATTTGTGTAATAATTAAAAACAAAGCCATGCAAAAAAATATTTTCTTAGCAATTGCTTTATCCGGTTGCGGGTTATCATTAAAAGCACAATGCGATAATGCCAGGGTTAGGTACATATCAAATAAAACTGAAAACCTTGATTCCTCCAAAACGGTACGTGATACAAGGGATGAAAATGTTACCGTGGAAATTACTAAAACGTCCATCAGCATTATACCTGGAAATAACCCTGACGAAGCGCTTAAAGGAAACTTTACCGACGTTAATTGCCTGTGGAGGGACGCGTTTGCTAATGGCAAAACGATTATTAAAACAACGCTTTCTGACCCGCATGGCGATCCTACAACAGCTACTGTTACTATTGAAGGTGCAGATGGAAAAATAACCATACTGCTTGAAGCGAAAGAATTTCCTGACAGGAAACTGCGGTTGCTGGTTAGCAAACATGAAGAACTTAACTAAAAATATTACCTACAAATTAAAAACTAAAAACCATGAAACATTTATTGCTGATTATTGCAACCTGTACTGCTTTTGTAATGCATGCCAAAACCCAATGCCTTACGCGCGTAAAATATTCGGCTTCAAAAATGGAAATACTCGACACAGCTATGAACGTGCTTGAGACAAAGGAAGAGTCTTTGACTTTTGAAACAAACCCCAAAGGATTTACTGGTATAAGAGTTGAAGATGAAAGCGATTCGTTGCATGGTGTGCTTAAAAGCCTTACCTGCGACTGGAAAGAGCCATTTAAAAATGGTAAAATTACAATGGTGTGCGATGTGCAGGGCAAGGACCATGATATGCAGGATGCCAATATAACAATTGATGCAGAGGATGGTAAAATAATTATTCTTGTAAGGGCAAAAGAACAGCCTGACAAAATTATAAGGCTTGTTGTAGACAAATACGAAGAAATAAAGTAAGGGAACCACAAATCAATTATACATCACAAGGTGCGTTGATAAAAACAACAGCACCTTTTTATTTTTTGGATGCCGGCAGGTTGCTGCTGTCTTTCATTCCATCACAACGGCAGGCTAAAATAAAATGTAGCGCCCTTGCCTTCTTCTGCCTCTGCCCAAACCTTACCGCCATGTTTTAAAATAACCCTTTGCACAAGGGCAAGGCCAACGCCGCTGCCTTCGAACTCTTTAAGACCATGCAACCTTTGAAAAACACCAAAAAGTTTATCAGCATATTTCATGTCAAAGCCAACACCATTATCTTTTACCGAATACACTATTGCATCATCAGTAACAAGTGAATCTATTTCAATATGCGCCAATGGCTTACGGGCCGAATATTTTATAGCGTTCGATATTAAGTTGCTCCAAACCTGGCGTATAAGTGTACTGTCGCACATAGCCGGCATAAGATTATTAATGGTAATATTAACGGGTGCCTGGTTTAATAAACGCTGCTCTTTTATTACGGACCGCACAACGGTGTCCATATCAACCATCTCTGAAGCGAGTTCTTTCCGCCCGAGATAAGATAGCTTGAGCAACTCGTCAATTAAAGTGCCCATCCTTTTTGCTTTATGGCGTATATGGTTTAGTATTTTGTTGCCCTCTTCGTCAAGCTTGCCTGCTGTTTTTTCTGAGAGTATGGCGGCGTAGCCGTCAATGATACGCAATGGTGCGTGCAGGTCGTGCGAAACGGAATATGAAAATGCTTCAAGCTCTTTGTTACTGTTTTCAAGTTCAACAGTCCTGTCATGCACTTTTTTTTCAAGGTCTTTTTGTGCGTTACGTATTTGTATTGCCATTACGTTAAATGCCTCTGCAAGCTGGCCTAATTCGTCCTGCCTGTCAATGTCAACAAGGCTTGCATAATTACCTGCCGCAATGCCCGTGGCCGCTGCCGTAAGTTTTTTTAGAGGCCGGGTTATATTGCGGCTCATACGCCATGCAATAAAGCTGCCCGCGGCTATAAGCAAAACACTTACTACAACTATCCACCGTAAAAAAAGTGTTGAGGCTTCTAAAAAGGTTTTCTTTGAAAATTCAAGCATTATAAACCAGCGGCTGCTGGTAATAATAGTTGCCGATGCAAACAAGGGGTCGTCCTTGGTTCTTGAATATTCAATTACTTTGGTAATGTTATGTATATCAACCGGTGGGGCTGAAACGGGTTTTATCATATCCGTCCAAAATTTCCCGTCGTCATTACCAAAATACATCCTCCCGTTCGAACCAATTATTTGTGCAAGCTGCTGAATGGCCTGCGGGGTTGCCAATAAAAGCCGCCAGCGTATTAAATAGCCTATTGTAGTGTTGTTGTTTGAAACATTAGCCACAACAGGATAATACATAAAATTGTTTACATAAAATATTTTGCCAACACCTGCAAAACCTGGTGCTGCTGTTACGGGTGTTAAAACAGAATCAATATTAACACTGGCACTAATCTTATTTCGGGCAGATTGCAGTACAGGCTGTTTTTGCGAGTTAAGTAATTCAACCTCGGCGACAAGGGTATCCAGCCTTGAATTGTCGAGCGTGCTTTGTACAAAAGATCTTAGCTTTTCATCGCCAGTTAATAGAAACTTTTTTAAAGTATCCTGGCTTGCCGCGTTGTGAACTGAATTATTAAGGAAATTAATGTTTTGCTGAAACATTGAGCCGAGCTGGCTTGTTAACGTAGAAAGCCTTTCGCGCCCGATGGCAAAAGATGCGTTTTTAACACCGAGGTAAGATATCCAGCTAAACGTTACAATTATGCTGAACAGCAATACAAAAATTAATAAGGGCAACCGTTGTTTTATTGAAAGGCGTGAAAATGAAAAACGGTTACTGGTTGTTTTCATTAACATAGTATTACCCGGTAATTAATTTAAACCTCCGTACATATAAACGGTTTTACAGATACGGTATGTAATTGTTTTTAAACCATTTTTTGTTTAATAAGCAAAAAGAGAAAATGCAATGTAAGATACAGCCTATTTAAACGCATTGCAAATTATTGTTAAGTGGCATGCAGCAACTAATTGCCGGACAAATTTTAAAGCTGCTTCAGGTAGCTTATTTTGGCAATGGCATGGTCTTCGGCTTGTGGCGTGGTGAGCAAATTATTAAAGCCGGTATGATTTAATACTATATATATGTACGACAGTGGCTTATATTCCCAAGCAAACCGGATATTATAGTTTTGCGAATTATCATCTGAATTTTTTTGATAAAACGCAACAAGCTGTATACGCGGGTTTAGTGCGAAACGCCCCTCAACACTATAAAGATCAATAGTTGTGCTGGTTTTTGCTTCACCTACATTAAAAAAATGGTTCCTGTTAAAGTGGCCTGTTATTGATATATGCGGTATGGGCGCAAACTGGGCAATCCAGTCTGCCGAATGTATCCTTCCATTAAAATATTTGCCGCCGTTATACAATAACTGCACATTTATGATCTTTGACGGGTCGGTGCTTGCGAAAATTTGGTGCTGCACGTAATTATATGAACCTACAGGGATTAGAACACCCAGCGGGTTAAACGGGTCGGACAGATGCTCGTAAGTGGGTACAAACCCGTAGCCAAAGTACGCACCGTTAAGAAAATTAAGCCATACAGGATACACACCAAGCGTTCTTTCGGTAAGCCTGCCCGTTGATGCCTGGTGATAAAATTCAGGGGCAATGCTTGGTTCCCATGCACGTAATATTTTTTTAAATGGCAGTTTTTTGCCCCTGTAATAATATAAAAAACCAGGCGTTGTTGCAACCACATCGCTGCGGGAAACAAAGCCCATTTGGGGATCAAAGTTTTTTGTAACTACCGATTCAGTCCACCATATTCTGTAATTGTTGTTTGAATAATAATACTGAGCGAAACCAGCCATACCTTTTTTGCCCCCATTTGTATTAGTTGACTGTATTACCATTGCATTAATGGATTGATCATCAGCCAGCCTGAAAAAACCATCAATAGTGCTAACAATGTTATTGCCCCGGGGGGCGTTTTTTATGGTTACAAGAGCACCTATGCGGTTCTGCAAACCAAAATTCTCCGATACCCTTCCAACAAAAAAATTGGTTGCGGGGCTGCCATCAACTCCACGTTGCCGCATTAAAATGCCGCCATAATTTAATTTGTCTGACCGGCTTACAAACCTTGCACCAACATCAATAGGTATGGGGTTGCCATTGGTATCAAGCCCTATGCTGCGGCTGAAAAAAGGCTGTATGTGCATAGCACCGCCAGTGCCGTCAGGCGATTGGTTGAGACCAACACCAAATAAAGATGCGTTCTCTAAAAAAAACTGACGCCGTTCAGGAAAAAAAACATTAAACCGGGTAACGTTATTTACTTCACGGTCTGCATCTGCCTGTGCAAAATCTGTATTGGTAGTAAGGTCTAATACTGAATTTGAATTGATGGCCCATTTTAGGTCGCCGCCAACTTTAACATTCGTTTCGCTGGCTTTTACATCAGGTCCAAAATTCTTATAATGGTCATAAGACGTAAGAAAATAGGGTTGTACCCGTACGTTTGGCTTGGGTGGTGGTGGCTGCAGGTTGGTTAACAAACCTGCATAATCCATTCGTGCTGCAGTTACGGAGCGTGGATATTCGGAAAATGCGGTTATTTCGTTAGTAAGCCGCCTGATGCGGTACATATTAAAACCCCAGCTTTGCAATGAATCGCCGGTGCGCCTATAGCGCAGCGTTTGCCATGGTATAGCAATTTCAGCATACCATCCGGAGTCGGTACGTGTGGTACGTACTTTCCATAAACCATCCCAGTCAATGTCATAATACAGGTCGTCAAATGCAAGCAGGTCCCGCTGTACACCATAGGCGTTTGTTGAAATAGCCATGGCATTACGTTTATCGTTAAAGCCATCAAACGTAAGTGTAACAAGGTCGTGCTGCATGGCGCTAAAATCCCGCTTGAAATCGGTAGCGCGTATCGCTTTCCTGCCAAGTGAATCACGGCAAAAAATGCCAAAATACAGGTACTGCCTGTTGTACAACGCTTTTATTTGTGTTTCCTGGCTGGGTGATTTACCCTGGTAAGGCTCTACCTGGGTAAACCGTGGAGATGGTTTTGCCAAGGCCCACTCTGCCTCATTCAAAACGCCGTCAACTTTAATAAAAGAGGTGATTTGTATTGCATTGATTTGCTTTTTTATTGAGTCCGGCTTAAAAAAAGCAGCATCCTGGGATGAGGCAGTAAAACAAATAAGCAGCAAACAAAGGGGTAATAAAAGCTTGCAAATCATGCGGTAAAATACAAACTAATAAATAACTCAAATACATCATTTTTATAAATGGCAAGGTATGGGTTACGACCAGTAAACGGAGTATTAAGAAATTTAGCAATGCTTTATTAATAAATTACTTACCTTTGCCATGTTAATATTCCTTCTCTTGACCGACTAGATAATCTTCACGCCCGATAGTTCATCAAGTCATAACGATGACGAGAATATAAAAAGACTGTTTTTTTGCATGTTTAGTCAACAAAAAGCCAGCATTTTATTTATAATAAATATTTTATTTTGACATTTAAAGAATTAAATCTTTCTGAACCTATTTTACGTGCACTTACAGCAGAAGGATACACTACACCCACACCTATACAGGAACAAGCTATACCTGTGGTATTACAAAAAAGGGATCTGTTGGGTTGTGCACAAACTGGCACCGGTAAAACTGCCGCCTTTGCCTTACCAATGTTACAGTTATTACATGCCGAGCCATGGCAAAACAAGGGTTACAGGCATATAAGGGCCCTGGTGCTTACACCAACGCGTGAGCTGGCATCGCAAATTCATGATAGCTATAATGCTTACGGTAAATACACCGGCTTAAAAGCCGATGTTATTTTTGGCGGCGTATCTCAGCATACACAAACACTTGGCCTAAGAAATGGAACTGACATACTTATTGCCACACCCGGCCGGTTATTAGACCTAATGAACCAGGGGCATATATATCTGGACCACCTGCAATTTTTTGTTTTGGATGAAGCAGACCGTATGCTTGATATGGGTTTTATTAACGACATAAGGAAAATTATACGTGAGTTACCCCAGGAAAAGCAAACCTTATTTTTCTCTGCAACCATGCCGCCTGAAATCGCCAAGCTTGCAGGCAGCCTGTTACGTAATCCCATAAAAGTTGAAGTAACACCTGTTTCTTCAACGGTTGAAAAAATTGAGCAGTCCGTATTTTTTGTTAACAAGCCCGATAAAGGCGATTTGCTTGTGCATCTTTTAAGGACCGGCAATATAACACGTGCCCTTATTTTTACAAGAACGAAACATGGCGCTGATAAAATTGCCAAACACCTTAACCATGCCAATATAAATGCCGGTGTTATACATGGCAATAAATCGCAGGAGCAAAGGCAGCGTGCTTTGCAAAATTTTAAAAGCGGCCGCCTGAGAATATTGGTTGCTACAGATATTGCCGCACGCGGAATTGATATTGATGACGTAACACACGTTATTAATTATGACCTGCCCAATGTACCTGAAACCTATGTACACCGTATTGGACGTACAGGCAGGGCTGGCAATGCCGGTATTGCCCTTTCATTCTGCGACAGGGAAGAAAGGTTGTTTTTAAAAGATATTAATAAACTCACCGCCCAAACTATACCCGCAGTTACGGGGCACCCGTTTGAAATGAAGGTGCAGGAACAGGCGCCAACGTTCAGGCCACGCAACAAACCAGGCTATGGTCAACATAGAAGGGGACATGCTGTAAGGGCATAAAAGAATATATGTAGTATGAAAAGCAGCTCAAAATTTACTGAGTTGCTTTTTTGTTTGAACAACATCGTGCTCTATTCGGTAACTACAGTTTGAAAAATATTTTATGCTTGTATAAAAAGTAGCACAAATACCATTCAAGGCCAAATACGCATGCCGCTGCAAAAATGTGCTGCAACAGATCAGGCGTATTAACCCAGCCTGATACGCCATTGGCCACAAACGTTATATAGCCCGTAAACCACCTGTCACCCACAATCTCAAAAAACAGGTAAATAAAAAGTGAGTTCATTCCAACAACAGTAAAAAAAAGCAGGTTTTTGCGGTGGCCTTTTACATCAACCCACCAGTAAGCCAGTGCAAGAAAAAGCAGCACCCACCCCAGCGACGCTATGGTGAAGGATGTAGTGGCAATGCGTTTAATAATAGGAGTTATGTGCAGCATATCAAGGCCATAACCTATAACTAAACAACCAGCGCCCAACAATAAAAGTGGTTGTAATTTGCTTTTAGTGCTCAATAGTAATTTGCCTGCCAAAGCGCCGGCAATGGTGTGCACGGCAGTAGGTATGCAGTTTATGGCCACCCAGCCACCCTTATTTATTTTATGCATCAAAATCCAGTCAATATAATTGCCAAAATTGTGCTGGTCAGTAAACGGCTGGTCAAAGCCGGGCACATTGGTAAACCGGTACAACACTTCAGTAAGCAGCAGCAGCCCCAAACAAACAAGAATTTGAGCAGTATTACTCCACCGGAAAATTAAGAAGGCAACTAAAGTAGTAAACGAAAGCTGGGTTAGTACGTCCCATAATTCAAACGACAAACCGCCAGGCCGCACTGCGTAATCAAACACGCCCCAGAAAAAAAGCAGGGTACAGCGTTTTAATGTTTTTTTGAATGACTGATTCCAGGTAACGCCATTGGCCCATTGCTTGTTTAACGACAAAGCCATAGAAACACCCGCCATAAACATAAATGATGGTTGAATTAAGTCCCAAAACCTGAGGCCGTTCCATGGGTGATGCTCAAACTGTATGAAAAAGTTATTAGCAGCAGTGCCGTTTGTATAGTTATTAAGATAACCGTAAATACCCGTTGACTCTATGGCAAGTAACACCATTATCAATCCACGTAAAAAATCAAGGGATAGCAGGCGCTGAGACGCAACAAAAGCA
>Ga0206806_1062_pt2 | contig 20724 bp, 16 predicted proteins | sample Alteio_BWOrgCont_60_FD_152911 | JGI IMG/M metagenome (GOLD analysis project Ga0206806, IMG submission 152911) | Enriched cells from forest soil in Barre Woods Harvard Forest LTER site, Petersham, Massachusetts, United States -... | ecosystem: Environmental > Terrestrial > Soil > Temperate forest >... | reverse complement strand
CTTGTAATAGGCGCAATCATCTACTTGCTGGGCGGCAATCCCAACCAGGTGCTTAATAACAGCGGCGCATCCGACCAAACGCAGCAGCAAGCGGGTGATGACAGTGGTAAGAAATTTGTATCTGTGGTATTGGGTTACACAGAGGATGTATGGACAAACCTTTTTGACAGTATGCATAAAACTTATACCGACCCGCACCTTGTGTTGTTTACCCAGGCATCTGAAAGTGGTTGCGGTTTTGCAAGCGCTGCAACCGGCCCGTTTTATTGCCCTAATGATAGTAAGGTATATTTAGATATGAGTTTTTTTAATGAAATGAAAACCCGTTTTCACGCATCAGGGGATTTTGCATCAGCGTATGTAATTGCCCATGAAGTTGGGCACCATGTGCAGCATTTATTGGGCATTACTGATAAAGTTGACGCCATGAGGGGACAATTAAATGAAAAGGAGATGAATGCGCTGTCTGTAAAGCTGGAATTGCAGGCCGATTTTTTAGCCGGTGTATGGGCGCATTATGCGGAGAAAATGAAAAATATTCTGCAGGCAGGTGATATTGAAGAGGCTCTAAATGCGGCAAATGCAATTGGCGACGATAGGTTACAGCAGCAATCGCAGGGGTATGTAGTGCCAGATTCATTTACCCACGGCACTTCTGCACAACGAATGTACTGGTTTAAAAAGGGGTATGAAACGGGTGATATAAACCAGGGAAATACTTTTAACTCAGCAAATTTTAGCCTCAACTGAAGCTAAAGTGGGGCGACAGACAGCAGCAATACCATAAGGCCGCAAACAATAATGCGTTAATTAATGTCAACTACGGGAATTTTGCCCCGTTTTTTATATGTTAATAGGTAAATAGTAAAGCCCACAATTAAAATACCTGTATTGCCCGCTGAAACGCCTGCCCAGCCATAATGTTTCCATAAAAATAAACCGATGGCTGAACCACAGGCCGTGCTTGCAAAACTAAAGGTCATATAAACGGTGTTAAGCCTGTTGCGTGCTTCAGGGATAAGGGTATAAATCCTGGTTTGGTTTGATACGTGTACACACTGCTGGGCAATATCAATCAATACTATTCCTGCAACGCAGCCAATTACGCTTTCGCGGGTAAAATAAAGTAACACAACACTTACAATGTATATCACCAACCCATAGCCGATGGTCACCCGAAGGTCGCCTTTGTCAGCAAAACGCCCAACAAGCGGCGCTGCAAGGGCTCCTGCTGCGCCTGCAAGGCCAAAAAGGCCTATCTTATCTGTGGTGAAATGGAATGGCTGATTAGCAAAAAGCAGCACCATTGTTGTCCAGAAAGAGCCAAACACTGCAAAGCATGTCATGCTAATAGAGGTTGACTCCCGTAATATGGGCTGTGTTTTTATAAGTGTCAGCAATGAACGTACGAGTGAAAGATAACTTCCTTTGAAGGCGGGTTTTGTTACAGGAAATCTTTTATAAATAAGGAAGGTTAGGGACAGGCAAAGCGCAGAAGCGATCCAAAACATACTTCTCCACCCAAGCCATTCACCAATGGCGCCGCTTAGTGTACGGGATAAAAGAATGCCTACTAAAAGGCCGCCCATTATCGTGCCCACAACTTTGCCGCGTTGCGCAGGGTCGGCAAGGGACGCTGACAGCGGTAATATAAGCTGCGGAATTATTGAGCCAAGGCCCACCATAAAACAAGCCACCTGCAGCAGCCAGAAAGAAGGCGCGAGCGCCGCGCCTATTAATGCAATAATGGCAAGTACAAGTGTGGCGATAATTTGCTTTTTACGCTCAAGCATATCACCCAGGGGTACAAAAAGCAAAAGCCCTGATGCATAACCAGCCTGTGTAAGGTAAGTAGCGCTGCCCGCAACATTTTGAGGGAGCTTAAACTCGTGCGCCACCAATATAATAAGCGGCTGAATGTAGTAAATGTTAGCAACAATTAAACCCGTGCAAACTGCCATTAAGGCTACATCCTTTTTTTGTAAATGCATGGGTGCAAAATTCGGGGAAACGTTTAAATATTACCGCATCACTTTAATATCGCTGGCTACTAAATTTTTTACAAGCGCCAATTGAGCGGATTGTTGAAGGTACATTGCCCGCATATCGCCATTAATAATTTGGAGATTGAAATACTTTTTTTGAATAAGGGAATCAACTGTATGTAGAAAACTTTCGGAGCGCTCTGTATAGGTACCGTTCACTAAAAACCAGCCGGGATGAAAAGCTGATGTGTCGATCGTTTCATAATACAACTGAAATATTTTAAAAGGCGAGGGATCCATATCATAGGCATGTACGCTATCATTAAACTGGTGAAGTAATTTCCAGTGCATCATGTTGTCGTGGTCTGCAAAATAATAATGTGTACCAGTAAGCTGTTTATCCAGGTGGCGCATATCATCAAACCAATTGCTGTTTCCATAAAATAAATGGTATGGCATGCACATCCACAACAACAAAGCAAAAGCGCTTGTTTTTAACGCTTGCATTATTTTATTAGCAAACAGTTTTATCATGATGAAATAAACAATAAACAGGCTCCATTCCATCCACTGCCACTTGTCTGGCGTGCTGATGACGCAACATACAAGCGCTATAAAACTGATCACAGCCCATTTAATGGTCTTGCTGTTGCTGATGTTTGTATCAATATAACGGCTTACCGCAAAAACCCCCAAAGGCAACAGGAAAAGAAAATGCCTGATGTCGCCGCATAACGGCTGGTAACCTTTTATTGAAAAAGGAAAATACAAGCCCGCAAGCAGCAGAATGAAAAAACAAAGTATAAAAGGGTCTTTAAATATAGCGAGGGGCTTGTATAAAAATAAGTTGTACACAATTAGGGCTGCAGCAAAAATGACAGGATAAAACCCGTAACGTATAAATTCCCGCCAGGGGCCGTAGGTAAGCCGCTCAATTATAAATGAAACCGGGATAATATCGTAACTGCACGGATTGTAGTAATAGCTGTTGCTTACCTGTATTAACCGAAAAAAAACATCGCCTGTATTATAGTAATACCATACACCAATAATAGCGCCGCACATAAGCAGCGTGGCTGCCATAGCCATAGCCGTTACAACTGCCTGCCTGTTTCTGTATACGCCCGCAAGGCAGGCTATTAATACAAAAAACAGCATAACGGTTTCTTTTACAAACAGGTAGGCGGCCACGGTAAAACCCATGTACACACCATACAAAAGGTTTTTACGTGTGCGCAATTGTGTTACTGATCTGTCCCATAAAATCAAAACTGTTATGCCGGCAAGCACTACATAAATGTCAGGTAAAATGCCGTTGGTTGCTGTAGTTAGTGTTGGGTTGAAATAGAAAAGTGAAGAAGCAACAATAACCAATGATGTTGTATTGGCTTTTAATAGTTTAAATACCGTTAGGTAACATGCAAGCACTATTGCAAATATTGTTGTGGCTTTTGTAGTAAAAACATTTATGCCGCCAATACGGTAAACAAGCGCCTGCCATGCTATAAGTAGTACGCGGCCACTAAAAATATCGCCTTTTACAAAAGGGCTATAAGTGCCTTTTATCATGCGGCTGGCAAGCATGGCATAGTGAAGGTCGTCTGTGCCATTAAACCCCTTGAAAATAAGTTCGCGTGTTGCAATATAAATAATAGAGATGATGGCGAAAATCCAGAGCTGTATTGCTCGTGAATCGTCAATCGTCAAACGTGGATATTGATGCGGTTTTGCCATATACTTTTTTTCAAATAATGATGTGCGGTTGTAACTATTTGCCAATCCTTATTCACGATTGACGATTCACGATAGGCGTTTCACATTCCCCAGTCCCAGGCAACAACATTCCAGTCGTCGCTTGCGTCGGAGTAACTATAAATAGTTTTAAATCCAACTTTTTCATGTGCTTTTTGTGAACGGGGGTTAGACACTGAAATTTCAGTAATAACCATATCAAATTCATGGGCAAACAAAAGCTTATGGTGCTGGTACAGCATGTTAAAAACGCCTTTGCCGCGCCAGGGTTTGTCAATGCATATCTGCCCCATGCAATAAGTTTTGTATTCTGCAAGCGGCTTGCCGTTATATATAACAGGGGCCAGGTTGTCAAACATAGCTTTTAGGTCTGTATGAAATGCGGCTGCTTCTGGCAGCAACGTTAATGCATAAGCCACTACTTTATCATCTTCTTTAACTATAACATGCGGTGCAAGCTGCTGTGTTTGGCGTAAAAGCTCCAGTGGGTAATTCCAGCTAACAAAGCCTTCCGTGTCGCGCTCCTGTGCGCTTATATTTGGTTTGTGATTGGCCTTATTTAAAAGATGAATTTGCAAAAGTTCATCATCTGTTGTTACAATTGCGGCGTGCAACATAGTTAAATATTTAGGAAATTGCAGATTTCAATCCGCAATCGCAAATCTGCAATCGTCAATCGACCTACATAAAAACAAACGGGTTATTTGATGCAATATGTGTTACAGCAAGCCCTGGTACTTTTGGCTGCAGCCATTCAACAAGCCACTCCATACCTGGTTCCTCGCTTACACCGTGGCCCAATACTATCAATGATATTTTTTTGCCCAGCAGCATGGAATCTCTTACGTATTCTCCCGTTTCCCATTCATGTACTTCGCCCACAATTAATACATCTGGGTGTTGTTTTTCTACCAAACCCATCTGCATTTGGCCACCCGCCGCGCCGGGCATAAGGCCTATGCGTTTGCAGATTTGTGCAGCATCGCCAATTACCCTTACATGTTCAATGCCCATCGACGATTTTAAATGTTTAACCAAATCTTTAAGGCTTGTTGCGGGTATTTCAATTACATGCTCGCCCGGTGTGTAATATTGCACCCACCCCGTTTTTTTAAGTACGCCATACAAAATACCGTCCGGCGTGTGCGCATGCCACTGGTCGTGAAAGCGCCAAACTGCTATACCATGTTTTTGTAGTAATTCCTGTTTTTGTTTTACAGTATCACTGCCCAATACCCAATTAACATCATCTGTATGGTTATAAAAAGTAGGCTCATGTGCAATTATAAAGTTGGCATTTGCTTTAGCGGCTTCCTCAATAACTTTAACGGTAGCAAACATGGTAGTAACAACGCCAGTTACTTTTTGACTTGCGGTGCCGCTTTTAAGGGTATCAACTGTTTGCTTAAATGGCGCACCGGGAATTTCTTTCAGAATAATATCCATCACATCCTGCACCGTATATTCTGTTGCTTTATTCTTTTTAAAGCCCGCAGCTTCGCCTGTGCGTGGCATAGCCATCAGCGCTGTTATGCCTGCTGCTTGCAACGATGTTTTTAAAAATGTTCTTCTCTCCAGTTGATTTGGCATGCCATTATAGTTTAGAAAACTAAATTAATTAAAAGACAACAGGTAAACGCGATAACTTATAGGATGCGGTGCTCATTTTTTTGACAGGCAACTAAATGTATTAATGAATGGGTTTAGTCACAGGCATATTTTTGATATCGTTTGTATGTGGTATCTTTCATTATAAAACATTGCAGCTATGCCCAAACTGGCAGCATTTCCTAAAGCGTATATGCAGGCATTGTGCAAAGACGGTACGATGCATGTTGCCGAATGGATTGAACTTGCTTCAAAATTAGATATTGAAGGCCTTGAGTGGTACGCCGGCTTTTTAGAAATGCAGGATGAAAAAAACTGGCAACAGTTTCGGCAAATGGTTGCAGATACCGGCAAGGTTATACCCATGATGTGCTGTTCGCCTGATTTTACCAATCCGGACGATGGTTTTCGCGCAATTGAAATAGCCAAACAAAAGCGCTGGATTGATATGACTTATGCGCTCGGGGGTAGCTATTGCCGGGTGCTATCTGGCCAAAAAAGGCCGCTACTATCAATTAATGAAGGTATAAAACTGGCGGCTGAGTGTATAGAGGAATGCCTGCCCTACGCCGCAGAAAGGGGCATTATACTAATAATTGAAAACCACTATAAGGATGATTTTTGGGAATATCCTGAATTTGCGCAGAAGATGGATGTTTTTTGTAAACTTGTAAACAGTATACATCATCCAAATTTTGGGGTTAACTACGACCCCAGCAACACTTACCTGGCGGGAGAAGACCCGCTGCAATTACTGAATAAAGTGGTGCATCGCGTTGTTACGATGCACGCCAGTGACCGTTATTTAAAATACGGAACGATTGAAGATTTGCGCAAAGAAGAAGGTGGCGCCACAGGCTACTTAAAACGTTTAAGCCATGGAGAAATAGGCAAGGGGCTGAACGATTACGACGCTATATTTACAAAGCTAAAAACAGCAGGCTTTAATGGCTGGATAAGTATTGAAGACGGTGTTGATGGCATAGAGCAATTGGAAAGAAGTGTTACCTTCTTGCGAAAGAAGATGAAAGAATATTGGGGATAATATCAACGATCAGATCGTTAATTTCAACTCAATCTTAAAAACTTTATGAAAGCGATATGCGTTTGCTTTTTACTGATCACTTTCTTTCCCATTGCCGTTAAGGCTCAAGACCACCATATAAATTATTTAAAAGACTCGCTTGAGTGGGCATCAATGAAAGACAGTACAGAAGATTATGTATCCGCCTATAACGACAGTCTTGGTAAAGCCTTATTCTACGCAAAAAAAACAGTGGATAAGGCGCAGAGCGTTTTTGGCAAAAAAAGTAAAAATTACGGGCTTAGTCTTGTCGACCTTTCGTCGGTTTACTGGTACCTGCAAAAATATGATACAGCCGAGCAGCATGCCCAGGCTGCACTGTATGTAATAAAAAATGCCGTTGGCCTGCACGATTCTGATTACGCAACAGCATTGAATGTATATGCCATTGCGGAACAAAAGCTGGGTAATTACAATGGCGTTGAAAAAGCTTTTAAAGAGGCCCTTGCCATACGGGAAGAAACATTTGGCCAAAATAGCCCCGATTACGTGCAAAGCCTAAATAACCTTGGTAATTTTTATATAACCATTGAGGATTTTCCGAGTGCTGAAAAAAGTTTGAAAAAGGCAGCCGACATTCAGTTTAAACTAACCGGCAGCGATTATTTTTATTCCACGCAGCTTAGCAATCTTGCTTACCTGTATGTGCAAAAAAACCAGTTTTCTGAAGCGGAGCATTTATACAGGCAATCAATTGCCATTTTGGACACGACGATGGATACGACCATGGGCATTATAGATCCAGCCTATGGTGAAGCGCTTAACGGCCTGGCGTCGTTGTACACCAGTATGAATAATTACACTGCTGCTGAAAATGCCCACAAAATAGTGCTGAACCTGATAACAAAATTATTTAACCGAAAGACGGTTGATTATGGTACCACAAGCATACGCCTTGCCAAACTATACATTAATACCGGTAATTATGATACGGCGTTTGTATTATTAAATGACGCTGCTGAAGTGTATAATAAGGAGTTAAAGCCGGGTGACAGCGTTTTGTACCCGGAGTTGTTTGATGAATTTGCACACTTATATGCCGCTAAAGGCGACTTTCAAAATGCGGAACTGTATTACGGCAAAGGCATGATGGTTAAAGAAAGAAATGGCGATGACAACACACCATCCTACGCCAAAAGCCTAAGTAACCTGGGAACATTGATTGGCCGTAAAGAGAATTATACGATCGCAGGGCAATACCTTGAAAAAGCGGCCGGTATAATGTTGAAAAAATTGGGCCATGACGACCCGGATTATGCAGAGAGCATTAACAGTATGCTAAGCCTTTATTATGCCAAACATGATGAGATTGACTGGCGTAAAAATATTGGGCCTGCTATAAGCACATGGCAAAATAGTGTTAAGCACCTGTTGTTATCGTTTGGCGAAAATGAAAAGGAAAATTACCTCAGTAACCACCTGCAGGCGCGGGATATGTTCCTTTCAATGCTATACTATTTTAAACAGCACCAAAATATTGACACGCTGGGCGATGTTTACTTTAAAATGATAACGGCTTTGCAGGGCTGGTTGTTAACAGGCAGCCAGCAGTTAAATGCTGCCGTTGTTAAAGAAAAAGACAGCCTGGTGCTTGACTTGTATAAACATTGGGTGTTTTTAAAGACAAAATATTCAACTGCGATAAAATACAACGAAGAAAAACAGAGGCAACTGCATCTTAATGCCGACTCCCTTTTGCTGCAGGTTGAGCAAGCTGAGATGAATTTAATAAGAAAGTTGCCTGCGCTGCAGGATGTTTTGAAGAATACAGGTTCTGGCACGTCGACGGTCGCCGCCAAACTTGCGCCGGGTGAAGCACTCATAAACTGGGTATCGTTTAAATACATGAGCCCGCAGCAGTGGACAGATTCGGTATTATACGGGGCTTTTATAATATTGCAGGGAGACACAACAGCACATTTCACCGCTTTATTTGAACAACGCGACCTGCAAAAACTGCTTGATCACTATCATAATCATGATGGCCGTAGCCTGGTTTTTGATAAGCAGCCAAACCCATCGTTCAAAAATATTGATTCGGCACTGTACCGTTTAATATGGCAGCCTTTGCTCAGCTATATCGGAAGTGCAAAAAAAGTGTATATGGTCCCTTCTGGCCTTCTTAATAAAGTAAGCTTCGTAAGTCTCACCGATACATCAAACAAGGCATTACTTGAAACAACGGAGCTTCATATCCTGAATAATGTAAACGACAATATTAAAGCGGCAATAAACACAAGGTCAGCGCCGGGAAAAATAAGCCTTTTTGGTGGTGCATATTTTGACGGGCAAAGTAACACTCTGCAAAATACAGCAGGGTTTATGCCATACCTGCCTGGTACTACAAAAGAGGTTGGCCAGCTTGCGCAACTGTTTAAAAGTAAAGCGTGGCATGTGGTATTAGATACAGGCTTTGCCGCCAGTGAAAGAAATTTTAATAAGCTATCAGGCAATGTCTCCCCGTACATACTGCATATTGCTACGCATGGGTTTTATATTAAACAGGTATTAGCTCAAAAAACCCAAACCCAGGCTGGCCTGCCGCTGCTTAGAAACGGCTTTTTATTAACCGGTGCAAAGATTTTTTGGGGTACAGACAGCGTTGCTGTAAATAATGAGGATGGTATTGTAACAGCGCAAAAGGTAGCTAACCTTAATTTTAGCGCAACAAGCCTGGTTACTTTGTCAGCCTGCGAAAGTGCATTGGGCGATGTTAGTAATAGTGAAGGCGTTTATGGCCTGCAGCGTGCCTTTAAAATTGCAGGGGTGCAAAATATGCTGATAACCCTTTGGAAAATACCAGATGCCGAAACGGCGGAACTGATGAACCTTTTTTATAAAGATGTACTTAATGGAAAAAGCTATTACACTGCTTTAAGAAACGCCCAGGTAGCGTTGAAAGCAAAATATCCAAACCCTGCAATATGGGCGGCCTTTGAGCTTATAGGCCAATAAAATAGGGCCACGCTATTTGTAATGTGGTTAGTTTTAGATATATTGGTGTTTGAAGCGGTACTTTATAATTAGCCATAAGCGCCATTTAATTTAAAAGCAACTGTTAATGAGAATAATCGTACCCATAATGGTTGTATTGATCATCAGCGTGCAAAGCCATTCGCAAACCCGCATGGTAAAAGGCATCCCGATTGATGATGCATTCAGGGCACAGAAAAAAGGCACACTCTCGCCAAACACCCTGGGTGGCCAGGGCGCAAACGGTAATCGTCTGTGTGAGTCCTATATAGCTTTTGGTTTTGGTACTTACTCTGGCGGTGAACCAACGTTGTGTATTAATGATATGGAGGTAAACATTGGTGCAGATATTATAAGAACCAGCTCTGCGCCAAATTGGTACTACGGCCCCTACAACTGGATCTTTGGCGGTAATGGCGGGTACTCTTCAGGTACTAAGATCGCTTCTTCTGCTTATTATATTACGGTAACACGGCCGGGCGTATACACCATGGCTACTGAAGACGGTTGCTGGGACCAGATTTTAATTACATCTACCTTGCCTGCAAGCATTACTGGCTCTACAATTTGTACTGGTGGCAGTGTTGCTTTGAATGCCCCTGTAACAAACGCAAACACTTTTGGGTCCATTCTTAGTTACCAATGGTACAATGGTAATAAATTGATGCCTGGCGAAACCAACCCGGTTTATAATGCAAAACAAACAGGCAGTTACTATGCGCAAACAACCGATGAATTTGGCTGTGTGCAAAATGTTGACTCAATAGTTATTAGCGCTTTTACGCCACCGGCAAAAATAGCAATAACCGGCGGCAGTTGCGGGCAGGGTAGCCTGATCATCGACAATAGCACAAAAAATATTTTTCCTGTAGAAGTGGACTGGACAAGGAACGACAGTTTAATAAATACATTCACCAATGAAGGAACGACGGTTGCAGGCGGCAATGGAGCAGGCAAAGGGTTAAACCAATTGAAAAACCCATATGGCATATTTATAGACAGTGCAAAGAATATTTATGTTGCAGACCATGATAATAACCGTATAGTTAAATGGGCTCCCGACACTAACACAGGAACTATCGTAACAGATGCTACATCACTTATTGCTTATGGCGGCGGTAAGCCTGTTGATATTTGGCTTGATAAGTATAACAACACGGCGATAGCCGGCGACCAGGGTACTGTTGTGATTTTGTCAGGAAGTGTTCCCTCACCTCATGGGGATGCTGCCAACAGCATTACAGGCCGAGACTCAATATTATATATATCAAGCGACAGGGGAATAGAAAAATGGAACCCTTATACAAATGTCAGCAGTACATTCAGCGCTGCGGCCAATGCAAACGGCATCTTCATAGATTCAGTCGGCAACGTTTATTCAGGGCAAAACAATACCGATTCTTCATTATTTTATATCGGCAGCGTTGTAAAATACGGCGCATCCGGCGTTCACCAGAGTACTGTTTCGGGAGGAAAAATTTATACCCAAATAGGCGCGGCGGGTGGTTTAACAGTTGATAAAAAAGGCAATATTTACGTGGGTGATATTAACAACAACCAGGTTGAGGTATGGAAACCAGGGGCTGCATCGCCCAATATTATAGCAAGCGGTTATGCACCCGCAGGTATTAAGCTGGATAACGATGGAAACATATATGTTGCAGACCAAACAAACAACCGTGTAGTACGCTATCCTGCCATGACAGTAAACTCAATAAACCATGTTACGCCGGGTGTGTATAAAGCGGAGCTTACGTACCCCGGGGGCTGTGTTGTTGCAACTGACAGTATTGTTGTAAGCGCCTGCACTTTGCCGCTTACGTTTCTCGATTTTACAGCACAACTGCAAAAAAACGACGTAGTGCTTAACTGGCAAACAGCACAGGAAATTAATACCAGCTACTTTAATATTGAACGCAGTATTGATGCCCTACATTTTAGCATAATTGGTAAAACAACTGCTTATAACAGCAATAGCAAAAACAGTTATATTTATACTGATTTTAATGCAGCGGCTTTACCTGCGAACAAACTATACTACAGGTTACAGGAAGTTGATAAGGATGGGGCTTTTGCCAACAGTAAAATAGTAACTATTAACCTAAATATTGATGGCTGGAGTTACACGGTTAGCCCCAACCCTGTGCATAACATGCTAAATGTGCAACTAAAAAATACGACGGGCCAAATAAATATTTCCATAATAGGCATAAATGGCCAAAGGCTAATGCAGCAAACATTTACAGGTGGTGGTAATACTGCAATGGTTTATAATATAAGTAACTTAGCAGCAGGCAGCTATATTATACAAGTTACCAGCAACGGAACAAGGCAACAGCAGAAATTTACAAAGTTGTAAAAGTGGCATCTGTGCTAAAAGTGCCCTCAACTTTTAATTGGAAAGAGGGGGTTGCATTTTTGCGAAAAAAGACGAAGGGGCACTGGGTATAACATCAAACCCCGTCACACTGCTTCTCTTTCTGCAGCATTATATTTCCCCTTATACTCACTTGGCGTTAAGCCCACATTTTTTTTAAACAACTGGCGAAAGGTTTTAAGGTCGTTATAGCCGCTTGCTACCATGCTGCCTGTTATATACTGCCACCGGGCCGTTCCAATGCTTTTTTTGCCGCTTCAATGCGCGTTTTTTGCAGGTAGTCAATGGGTGTGTTGCCGGTTGCCAGTTTAAACCTGCGTACAAGGTTGCGGCGGCTGGCAGGTATATCATTTAGCAGTTCTTCAATAGTTTTTACTTCGGCATAATCTTTTTGTATGCGTTGCTGCAATATGGTCACCAACTCATCATTATGTGTGTGTATCGGCTGAAAAGTGCTAAAGTATGTTTGGTGCTTCCTGTCCATATCAATAGAAAAATATTTGGCAGTGCGTATTGCAATATCCCTCCCGCAATATTTTTGCAACAGGTGTATCATAAGATGGAAGCTGCTGGTTGACCCCCCGCTTGTGTAAATGCCCCTGTCGTCGGTAACAACTGCATCGGCATGCAGGTTAACCAACGGAAACGCTGCAAAAAATGCAGATGCGGAATTTGTGTGTGTTGTCGCCATTTTATTATTTAGCAAACCTGCGGCAGCAATTAAAAAAGCGCCGGTACATACGCTGGCAATTTCGGAGCCGGCCGCATATTGTGCAGCAAGCACCACCATGCAATTACTGTTTAATTGCAGCGCTTTTTTAATATCAGCTATGCCAAATGCGGGTACAATTATTAAATGCTGCTTTGTCGCATCAGCAAATGGCATTGCAGTATACTGGTGGTAGGCTGTTTGTGTTTCGCCATCAATAGTAAACAAGGTAATTTGGAAAAACGGTGGTTTACTCTCGTCTTCATAAAACCTGTTTACCGTTTCAAAAACATCCAGTATTGCGGCTACGCTCAGCAGCCGGTGCTGCTTTGTTAATAAAATGCCCAGTTGTACCATAGTGATAGATTAGTAGGCTAATGTACGACTTCTTGTCTCAAATACCCCCTTTTTATCGCCTATTTAGCAGCGAGGCATGATTGCAGATTGAGTAGTTTTGTATAAAATTTTATTATGCAGGACGTACAGATAGTCAATACAATAGCTCAGCTAAGCGTAAAACAATCGTGCATTGATGGCGCTGAATTCAGGGATGTAAAACTAAGCAAGGCCAGTTTTACTGATGTGGCCATGGACGGGGTAAAAATTACAGATGCAAATTTGAGCGACCTGGAGATTGAAAATGCGCAGTTGGGCGGGGCTTACATTCATAATATAGGTATGCCACCTAAAGGCCACCCGATGTATAACCCGAATGTAAAAATGCGCCCGGTAAAATTTGAAGATTGTTTTTTAGAAGGCGCTATAATAACTAATTGCAACCTGGCAAATGTGCAGGTAACGGACTGCAATTTGGAAGGAATGACAATAAATGGGATTTTAGTGGAAGAGCTATTAAAAAAATGGAACCAGGATTGATATTGAAATGGTTGTTATAAAAAACAAAGCAGGCTGCCCAAATTAACGTGCGCAGCCTGCCATTTTAATTTTTTGTATGGCATGCATTACCTGTTGCCGCCACCACGGTTTGCCATACGCTCCCTCTGCCTCTGCTGGTAAGCTTCAAGCTTGGCAATTTGGTCGTCAGACAGGAAAGCTTTGTACCTTGCCCTCATTTGAAGGTTAAGGTCGGCCAGCTTAGCCTTTTTGTCATCAGCACTCATTGACTGGTCCATAAAAATGTCCCTCATCTGTGGCTGATAAGCCTGGCGAACTGCCATAACACTGTCAATCTGAACATCATTAAATCCCAAGGAATCCTTAAGCACAGCTTTCATACGCTCTGCACCACCGCCGCGGCCACCACCGCCACCCTGGGCAAACGATGAAACTGTAAAAACTGACATGGCTATTGCCATACATACAAATATCTTTTTCATGTGTTTCATTTTTTCCCGGTCTTCTCAGGGGAGCTTTTAGCATTTAAAAGAGAAGAACAGGATGTGAGAAAATAAATAGAACACAAAATTCATTCTCAGTTTAAACGGCAGTTTTTGTTTTCGGTGAAGTTTTAGTCTTTTGAGGCGAACTGGTCTTATTCTCTTTATGTATTTCTTTTAACTTATTTTTTTGATCAGCTGTTAAAATTGTATCAACGCCTTTTTTCTTTTCCTTGCTTAGTGTTTTTAATTTGGCCTTTTTCTGGGCATCTGAAAGTGAGCTGTCGCCTTTTACTTTAGCAGTTTTTGCTTTGTAATCCTTATTTGTGGCCTTAAGTTTGGCCTGCTGGTCTTTAGTTAAGTTTAGCTTTTTTGCAGTAGTTTGCCTGGTTGTTTTTGCCGTGGATGTTTTTGTTGCCGCTGTTTTTGCTTTGTGGGCCTTAGTAGTATCTTTCTGGGCGTAGCTAAGGGTAATGGTTGTGATGGCAACAAAAACCATCAAGAAAACTTTTTTCATATTTACTTTATTTTAAGATAAATATAGGCGTAAACTATCAGGATTAGATTATGGGATATATATAAAAAGAATATAAAAAATGGAGAATTGATAAAAAGGGGAAGCTGTTACTTGTAAAAAAGGACGGCCCCTTTTAAAAGATGCCATCCTTGCCGATATTTGAGATATATGTAGAAGCCCCTAGATTATTTTAGACTAATTTGTTGTAGGCACTTTGTGTTTCTCCTTTACCTTAACTTTTACGCTGTCCGTTGCATCTGCTTTGCGAACCTCTTTTCTTTTAACCTTTTTTTCCGGAATGCCCGCGCTGTCGGTTTTTACTGTTACGTCTTTAACTTTTCTGCCGGGTGTTTTAATTTTTTTCTTCTCTATCTCTGTTGAATCGGTAGGATTTGAAGGATTAAGTTTTTTTGATACTACTTTCATTTTTTTGGCTTTGGTAGTTGTGTCCTGCGCATGGATAATGCCAAAACTTGCGAACGCAACAAATGCCATTAAAAAGATCTTCTTCATAGTTACACTATTTTGTGATGAATAGAATTTTAAACCAAAAAACTGTGCCAAAGTTGGCATGTAAGAAGGAACATAATGAGCAGCGAAGGGTTATATCGTGGTGATAATAAGCGGTCTTTGCAATAAAAAGTAATGAAGAGCTAATCTCATTAAATTAAGCGCTATGGGATTTCAACTGCGCGAATGTAGCCCCGGACCGACTGTGGGGTACCCAATCGGGCTGCCTCGCGGTAATTTGCCACACAAATTTCAATAACAGTTGTCCATTCAATGCGCCCTAAGCTTTAGCCCATATTCCCGCATCCAGCTTGTTTTGGGTAAGTATTCCAATCGCCAGCCCTTATAATTTATCCTCAAATCCCTTCACATCCGCGTTATCTGCATTCCATCTCTCTGGGGCAAAGACACAAAAAAGCCCCCACTGTGGGAGGCTTTCAATAAATGCAGTATTATTATCTATCCTTATCTCAAAAACAAAAGCTCACGGTATTTAGGCAATGTCCATTCGTCGTCGCTTACAAGGTGCTCCAGTTTGTCAACATGGTAACGTATATCATCAAAAAATGGCGCTTTAACCTGGCTTTCATAAGCAATGGCCTTGGTGCGCGTATCGTGTATGTTGTTAACTATTTTACGCGCCTCAACTAAGTCGTGCACTTTTGAGTGCACAGCCTGTATGTGGTCTGAGATGGCCTTTACAATTTCAAGCTGACTGGCGTAAGCGTTTTCGGGCAGCCCTGCATCCTTAAGCCCTTTTATGTTTGCCAGTAATGTATTTTGATAATTTACAGCGGCAGGTATAATGTGGTTTATTGCCAGGTCGCCCATTATACGCCCTTCTATCTGCACCTTTTTAATATAGTTTTCCAATTCAATTTCGTGGCGCGCCTCCAGCTCGGCATGGCTGTAAATATTATTGCCTTCAAACAGTGCCTTTGCCTTATCAGTCGCCAGCGCATCAAGTGCCAGTGGTGTTGTTGGTATATTGGGTAAACCACGGCGTTCTGCCTCATGGTGCCATTCAGTGCTATAACCATCACCTTCAAATAAAACCTTTTTACTTTCCACAACATAACGCTGTATAACATGCATTATCGCAATTTCTTTCTTGTCGCCTTTTTCAATCATTGCATCCACATCTTTTTTAAAACCCTTCAATGTTTCTGACATGATCGTATTCAGCGCAATCATTGCATTGGCGCAGTTAGCAAACGAACCTACCGCACGAAACTCAAACTTGTTGCCGGTAAATGCAAAAGGCGATGTGCGGTTGCGGTCAGTGTTGTCCAATAACAACTCAGGTATGCTGCGGTGCAGGTCTAATTTTAAAATAGCCTCATCCTGCTCATCAAACTTATCCCCAACCCTTGTTTCAATATCATATAAAACCCTGGTAAGATATTCGCCGATAAACACAGAAATAATGGCTGGTGGTGCTTCATTGGCACCCAGGCGGTAGTCGTTACTCGCAGACGCTATAGATGCCCTCAGAACATCAGCATAATCATGCACAGCCTTAATTGTATTTACAAAAAAGGTAAGGAACATCAGGTTTGTTTTTGGCGTTTTGCCCGGCATTAAAAGGTTAACACCGGTATCGGTAGCCATGCTCCAGTTATTGTGCTTTCCATTGCCGTTTATACCTGCAAATGGTTTCTCGTGCAGCAATACGGTAAGTTTATGCCTTTTTGCAACACGCGTCATCAAATCCATCAGCAGCGTATTATGGTCAACAGCCAGGTTTACTTCTTCAAAAATGGGCGCTACTTCAAACTGTGAAGGCGCAACCTCATTGTGGCGGGTATGCAATGGTATGCCCAGCTTGTATGCTTCTTTTTCAAAGTCGCGCATAAAAGCATAAATCCTTTCCGGTATGCTCCCAAAATAATGGTCTTCCAGTTGCTGGCCTTTGGCTGGCGATGCACCGTATACCGTACGACCGCATTGTATAAGGTCGGGCCTTGCATTTGCCAGGCCTTCATCTATCACAAAATATTCCTGCTCCCAGCCAAGGGTTGCGGTTACCTTGGTTACATTTTTATCAAAATAGTTGGCTACCTCAACAGCCGATTTATTTAACGCTTCCAGCGCTTTTAATAACGGCGCTTTATAATCGAGTGACTCGCCTGTGTAAGAAACAAATATGGTGGGTATGCACAGCGTTTTGCCTGCGCCTATTTCCATTATAAATGGCGGGGAAGAAGGGTCCCAGGCTGTGTAACCCCGCGCCTCAAAAGTTGCGCGAAGGCCACCGCTGGGGAATGACGAAGCATCAGGCTCCTGTTGAATAAGCGCGCCGCCGTCAAACTCTTCTATACCCGTTCCATCGCTTTTTATGGTAAAAAATGAATCATGTTTTTCGGCAGTGCTACCGGTTAATGGCTGAAACCAGTGGGTGAAATGGGTTACACTTTTACTTTCGGCCCAGGCGCGAATACCTGTGGCAATAGAACCAGCAACAGCCCTGTCTATTTTTTTTCCGCCCCTTATGCTGCCATTAAGGCTTTTATAAGCCTCGTCGCTTAAAAATTGCCGCGCTGTTTTAAGGGTAAATACATTTTCACCAAAAATAGCGGTAACTTTTACTGCACCCGGAACATCAACTTTATTTAAACCGGTGGAAATATCTTTAATAGCACTGAAACGTAGTGACATGATAAACTTTTTTGCGTGAGGTAAACAAATATAGCTTAACTGTATTATCAATTTTTATAATACAGCATATTAATACGCTTTTAATTAAGTTTATGGCAAAACAACCCGGTTTTCTTAGAAAAAAAATCCCCGGGGCATTGCCATGGGGATCTTTATCGGGAGAAACTATTAAAATTACAACACGGCTGATTTTACAGTTTTAATAATGCGGGCAGCTACCTTATAAGGATCTGCCGCAGAGTTTGGACGACGGTCTTCAAGATAACCGCTCCAGTCATGCTGAACTGTATAAACAGGAATACGTATTGAAGCGCCACGATCTGAAACGCCATAGGAGAAATCGTGGATCGACGCTGTTTCGTGTTTGCCTGTTAAGCGCAGGTGGTTATCAGCACCATATACTTCAATATGTTCTTTAACAACAGGGCGGAAAGCTTCGCATATTTTAGTAAAGGTCTCTTTGCTGTTTGCAGTTCTTAATATACCATTGCTAAAATTGGCATGCATACCACTGCCATTCCAGTCAAGTGCACCAAGAGGTTTGCAATGCCAGTTTACCGCAACACCATATTTTTTACCTATTCTTTCAAGCAGGTAACGGGCTACCCAAATTTGGTCTCCTGCTTCTTTTGCGCCTTTTGAGAATATTTGAAATTCCCACTGGCCGGTAGCAACCTCTGAATTAATGCCTTCAACATTAAGGCCAGCGTCAAGGCAGGCATCCAAATGCTCTTCAACAATATCTCTGCCAAAGGCGTTATATGCACCCACCGAGCAATAATAAGGGCCCTGGGGGGCGGGATAACCACTGGCGGGGAAGCCCAGGGGTTTATTTATTTTAGTATCCCAAAGAAAATATTCCTGTTCAAAGCCAAACCAAAAATCGTTATCGTCGTCTGCAATGGTAGCACGGCCATTGCTTGGGTGTGGTATACCATCTGCGCTTAATACTTCGGTCATAACCAAATAAGCGTTTTTGCGCTGTGGGTCCTTAACGAAGAATACAGGTTTCAGCAAGCAGTCAGAAGAACCGCCCGGGGCCTGTTCAGTAGAAGAACCGTCAAAAGACCACATAGGCAGGTCTTCAACTGTACCATTAAAATCTTTTACAATTTTTGTTTTGCTACGGAGGCTCTGGGTAGGCTTATAACCGTCAAGCCAAATGTACTCAAGTTTTACAGCCATTTTTTTTGGTTTATTACATTAAACAATATAGATATATGATGTTTTTCTAAAGGTATGCTAATATTTAAAGCTCAAAGGTACAATAAAAGCATAAATCGTTCATAGATTTTCAACAAATATTAATAAAGTGTTGAAAAATGTTATCAATTATACACATTAAAAAAATAAATTATTTGATAAATTAAGGAAAGAAAACTGATTGTTATCGCTTAATAATCATCTCTTTACTAATATTTGTAATGCATACCAGGGGGCAAAATAAAAACGGTAAGGCAATACTTTTATACCTTACTATAGCGCCGGAAAAAGTAATAGTATACCCTGCCAGCAACAGGTAGCTAAAGGCAAAACAAAAGCAGAATATAATTATCGCGATATGCTGACCGGCTGTGGGAAAGCTTTTTTTGCTAAAAAGAAAAAGCCCGGTTAAAAACCATAATAAAAATAACTCCAGCACGGCTGGCAGGTAACTGGTGTTGCGCATTTCAGAAATGTGGGGCCTTAATAAAGCAATATCCATGGCAATTGGCAGAAATTTTATAAAACCAATGAAGTTGGGTTGTAAGGACGGAACAGTTATCTGCGAGCTGCCTTGTAACTGCCGGAACTCGTTTTGCTTTTCAGCTGCGTATTGCGGTAAGTTGACTGACGGCGTTATATAAGGTGTTATAAAAAATAATGCTATACAAAGCGAATACACGATGCCAATAGAAGGCAGTTTGCGCAACGGGTACCGGTTGCATAAAAACCACACCAGCAACGCCGGCAGCAATAGCAGGCAAACAACATTGCGCAACGCAAATAATAAAACAAAACAAAGCAGGCAAATAATAAAAGGTTTTACCAGCAGCTTGTTTTGCTGCAGTTGCTTATTAAAATAAAAAACTAATAGTGCCAGCGCTGAAAATATAAGCCCATCCTTGTGTATGCCGCTGCACCAAAATACAAATGAAGGCAGCAGAAAAATTGCCAGTACCATTAATACTTTTTTAGCAGGAAATATTTGCTGCATTACCCTGTAAAAAGCAACGGGACCAAAGAAAAAGAGAAAGTTGAAAAATATGATATTGGCATAATAATTTTTAAAAGTAAAAACGTTAAAAACTGCCATCAGCTTTATTACAATATTGCTTTTGAGATCGTTCCAATAGCTGTTTTTACCATAAAAAATATTTCCGGCTGTATTATAGCCGTGACTGAAGATATCTTTTACAAAACCTAAAGGATCAGTAAGAAGAAAATGTGTTTCAGCTTTGCTTGCCTCAAAAAAACGCCAGGTATCTGCGCCTGCAATATATTGCGGAAGCGAGTAAAACCATGCGTATACTACACCTGCTATTATTTTGCATAAAAACAGGCCCACTAATACAGATTTATACATTCCGGATTGAATAAAAAAAGGCAAGCGGGTTACAAGCCAGCAAAAAAATGCGAGGTACAGTATAAAAATTGCAATACCCACTTGTAACAGTTTGCCAACAATGTAACAACCTTATACATAAAAGAAAAAAATATTTGCAGAAATGAACTTCAGTGCATGCAAAAACCAGGAACTTACAGGCGTATTAGTATATGTTAACTTAGTGCTATAATATTATGATACATTTAGGTAATAATTAATAACTTCAGCAGTGGTTAAAACTATGGCTTGTGATAAAACACATGTTTAAATGTGCTTTATCACATTTTTTAACCTTCCTTCCCTATTTAGCTTCGGTTTTAAAAGCAAACCAAAATAATACACATATATGGAAGACTCAAAAAAGGTCAATCACTCAGCAGTAAAGCTTGGTAAACTTAGCCCGCGACATGACCCGCGTACATTGCAGTTTGCCAATTATATTAAATCTGGTGAAATGCCTGCTCCGCCGGCTATGTATGACTGGAGCGCCAAAATACCTGCATGGGGAATGATGAAAAATGACACCGTCGGCGACTGCACCTGCGCCGCGGCCGGCCACTTGATAATGGAATGGACCGCCAATATTGGCAAGATTGCCAAACCAACTGATGCCGAGGTAATTGCGGC
>Ga0206806_1084_pt1 | contig 20898 bp, 16 predicted proteins | sample Alteio_BWOrgCont_60_FD_152911 | JGI IMG/M metagenome (GOLD analysis project Ga0206806, IMG submission 152911) | Enriched cells from forest soil in Barre Woods Harvard Forest LTER site, Petersham, Massachusetts, United States -... | ecosystem: Environmental > Terrestrial > Soil > Temperate forest >... | reverse complement strand
GTTGACTTTTTAGCCAATGAAAAACAACTATTGCATTTTGAGGATATACAAAGCGGAGGCTCTAAAGCCATTGATTCCTTATTTACCATCATATTGCCAAACGGAGCACTCTATTCGTCGATTGGCCAAATTTCGGTTATAGACAGGGCGGTAGACCCACAAACAGGTTCATTTAGAATAAGGCTTGTTTTCCCTAATCCTCAATTTCGTTTAAGAGCCGGTATGAGTTGTGTGGTTAGAGTGCACAACCAAGACTCGACCCCGCAAATGGTAATTCCTAACCGTGCCATTGTAGAACAGATGGGAGAGTTTTTTGTTTACCAGGCAAAAGACACAACCATTGCTAACGCTGCAGATACCGGTAAGGGCCATCATGATGAACCAACTAAAAACGGGTTATTTGCCTTCCAGAAGAAAGTAGTACTAGGAGCCACGATAGGGTCCAATGTTGTGGTGAAAACCGGAATAAGCCCGGGTGATAAAATTGTGGTAGATGGAGTACAGTCATTACATAACGGCTCTTCCATTACAGCTTCAACCAAGCCACCGGCTGCAGGAACAAAGGATTCTTTGAAAAATAACATGACACAAAAGCGTGAAAAATAACAGGGGTTGTGCATAATGATTTTAACAATACACATATAAGGCCAGGCAGGTAATGATCGCTAATACGTTTATAAAAAGGCCTGTTACTGCCATTGTCGTATCCATAGTATTGGTTATTACGGGTGTTGTGTGCATCCTCAATCTTCCTATCGACCAATACCCCAACATTACACCCCCGGTAGTTCAGGTTAACGGCCAGTTTACAGGAGCCGACGCTGAAACAGTGGAGCAAACTGTTGCCACCCCTATCGAAAGCCAGGTTAATGGTTCGCCGGGCATGGAGTACATGCAAAGCAACAGCACCAATAATGGTTACATGGCTATAAACGTTACCTTTAAATTAGGAACAGATGTGGACATTGCCACTCTTGATGTACAGAACCGCGTAAGTATTGCCACTCCATTGTTACCGGCTGTAGTAAGCCGCTTGGGCCTAACCGTTCGGGCTGTGAATCCAAGCATGCTGATGATGGTTGCTATTTATGCACCACAAGGAACCCACGATATTACATACCTTGATAATTACACTAATATTTTTATTCAGGATGCTTTGCTGCGCGTACCGGGTGTAGGCAGCATAAACAGGTTTACGGATGACTTTAGTATGCGCATTTGGATGAACCCGGAAAAAATGGCGGCATACAGTCTCACTCCGCAGGATGTTATAACCGCGCTGAATGCCCAGAATGTTCAGGTAGCTGCGGGTTCAGCGGGTGTGCCACCTCAGCAGGCCAACCAAACTTTTGAATTAGGCATATTGGTAAATGGCCGTTTAAGTTCGGTTTCAGATTTTCAGAATATCATTGTAAAAACAAACCCGACTACAGGCGAACTGGTCTATTTAAAGGATGTTGCGCGGGTAGAACTGGGTAAGTTTACTTTCTCCAGCAATTCTTTTGTAGATGGCAAACGCGCCTCTTACCTTCTTATATACCAGGCCCCGGGTAGCAACGCTTTAAAAACGGCTGATGGTGTTTACTCGGTGCTTGCTAATTTAAAAAAGACGTTTCCTGCGGATGTAGATTATAAAGTACCCTTTGAATCGGTTACCGTGGTAAAAGTATCTATGGCCGATGTGGTAGGTACCTTACTAAAAACACTTGCGCTGGTTGCACTGGTTGTTTTCTTATTCCTTCAAAACTTCCGCTCAACGCTTATACCCGTACTTGCCATACCCGTATCTATACTTGGTACATTTTGTTTTTTTATACCACTTGGTTTTACCATAAATACATTAACCATGTTCGGGTTTGTATTGGCCATTGGTATAGTCGTCGACGATGCTATTATAGTTGTTGAGGCGGTTCAACATTACATAGATACCCAGGGCATGTCGGCCAAAGAGGCCACATACCAGGCCATGAAGGATATATCCGCTCCGGTAGTTGCCATCGCGCTTATACTTGCCGCGGTATTTGTACCCGTTGGTTTTATTCCGGGTATAGTAGGTAAATTATATCAACAGTTTGCAATAACCATTGCTATATCTGTTATTCTTTCAGCGTTTATTGCCTTATCACTAACACCTGCCCTTTGTACATTATTATTAAAACCGAAGAAGGAAGCTGGTAAAGAAAACTGGCTCGACAAGCTTTTTACACGCTTTAATACTTGGTTTGATAAAGTAACAAACAAGTATTCTGAAGGGGTAAGGAAGAGTATAAAAGGTTCTAAGTATATCATTATTTTGCTGGTATGTGTTTGTGCCGCTACTATATTCCTGTTCAATAAAAAACCGACAGGTTTTATCCCTTCTGAGGATGATGGAAACCTATACGTAACGTTTCAATTACCTCCGGCTTCCTCTACAGCCAGATCTGTGGATGTAATGAAGAAGCTTATGAAAATTGTAAGCACAACCCAAGGAATGGGCCACTATGCAGCATTATCAGGACTTAACGTTGTAACTAATGCAACCAATTCTAACTGCGGCACCATATACTGCCAGCTAAAACCCTGGGATGAACGCAGTAAATCTAAAGAGCAGGTACCCGGTATTATTCATGTATTGCAAGATCGTATTGATTCAGCAGGCATAAAAGGCGCTAACGTGCAGGTAATACAACCCTCTCCTATTCCGGGTGTTGGCTCTACGGTCGGCTTTAGCTTTCAAATTGAACAACGAAGCACCAACGACGATATCCATGCCTTTGAAAAGGTGGTGAACAATTTTGTGTCCGAGGCGAACAGGGATCCATCCATTTCGGGCGCGTTCTCTTATTTCACGGCGCACACACCAAGTTACAATCTTACGGTAGACCGTGAAAAGTGCGAAAAACTAGGTATCAATATTGCCGATGTGTTCACAACCATTCAGGCTTATATGGGTAGCCTGTACATTAACGATTTTACTACCTATAACCGCACATTCCATGTGGTAATACAGGCCGATACTATGTTCCGTAGGTTTGTAACCGATATGAACAAATATTATGTTCGTAACCAGGCAGGCGAAATGCTGCCACTAGGAACAGTTTTAAGTTACCAGCCTACAGAGGCCGCTCCGCTTATTTCGCATTTTAACATATTCCGTTCTGCTGAAATAGATGGATCTTCGGGTAAAGGTTATAGCAGCAGCGAAACACTGGATGCATTGAAAAAAATAGCTGACAAAGTTTTACCTGAAGGATACACTTACGAATATTCGGGCCTTAGCTATGAAGAAATACAGGAGGGTTCCACCACCATTTATATTTTCATTTTCTCCATAACATTTGTATTTCTGTTCCTTGCTGCACTGTACGAAAGTTGGTCGGTGCCGTTCTCTGTATTGCTTGCAGTGCCTATAGGCGCCTTTGGGGCCATATTCACCCTTATATTTTTACCGGGAATTACAGATAACGTTTACGCTCAGATTGGTTTAATCACCCTTGTGGGGCTAGCTGCAAAAAATGCAATCCTTATTGTAGAGTTTGCTAAGGTAAGGGTAGACCGCGGTGAGGAATTGATCATGTCTACTATTGAAGCTGTTAAACTTCGTTTGCGGCCTATCGTAATGACTTCGCTTGCATTTATCCTTGGCGTATTACCTCTTATGTTTGCCACGGGCGCCGGCGCTGTAGCCCGCAGAACAATAGGATATACAGTATTTGGCGGTATGCTTGCAGCCTCCACCCTCGCTATTTTTATAGTGCCTGTGTTATTCGTGGTAATTACGCGTTTATCATACGGTAAAAAAGAACTCGACAACCTTATTGCGCACCATGACGAATTGATGGAAAAAGCCAAAAAGGTAGAAGAACAGAATATTGATCCTGAACTGGAATACGAAATAGAAAAATCTCGCCAGCAGAATAAACCAGCCCAATAATGATTGCTAATACCTTTATCAAAAGGCCTGTTACCGCCATCGTTATATCATTGGTATTAATAATATCAGGGGCCATATCTATTGCCAATCTTGCGGTAGATCAATATCCCGATATATCTCCCCCGGGTGTATCAGTAACTGGACAATACACCGGTGCCGATGCCCAAACTGTTGAACAAACAGTAGCTACTCCCATCGAAGAGCAGATTAATGGTACCCCGGGTATGGAATACATGACCAGTACAAATACCAATACAGGATCGGTAGGAATAAATGTAACTTTCAATATAGGTACCAATGTTCATATTGCTGCGTTAAACGTACAGAACAGGGTTGGTATAGCAACTCCTTTGTTGCCATCCGTGGTAAGCAGACTGGGGCTTACTGTACGTGCAAAAAACCCCAGCATGTTAATGCTGGTTGCCCTCTATTCGCCTAAGGGTACCCACGGCAGACCTTTTTTAGATAACTACGCTAATATTTATATTGAGGATGCCTTATTACGCGTACCCGGTGTAGGGGATATTACAGCCCGTACGGACCAGTTTAGCATGCGCATTTGGATGAACCCGGAAAAGATGGCATCCTACAGCTTGATGCCCTCAGACGTTATTGCCGCCCTGAATGCTCAAAATGTGCAGGTTGCCGCCGGCGAAGCGGGTTCTCCTCCGCAAGACCCTTCACAAGCCTTTGAATTAGGAATATTGGTAAATGGTTTACTTAAAACTCCTGCAGACTTCGGAAATGTAATTGTGAAAACAAACCCCGCAACGGGAGAAATGATTTACCTGAAAGATGTAGCCCGAGTAGAGTTAGGCAAGTTTACTTTTTCCAGTAATTCATTCACGAATGGTAAACCAGCATCATATCTTTTAGTATACCAGGCGCCGGGTAGCAACGCGCTGCAAACTGCTGAAAATATTTATGCCGAGCTTAACCAATTAAAGAAATCATTCCCTACAGATGTAGATTACATGGTACCATTCGAATCGGTTACCATTATTAAGGTTTCCATAAGCGAGGTTATTGGCACCTTACTAAAAGCTTTAGCCCTCGTAGCTCTGGTAGTATTCCTCTTTTTACAAAGCTTCCGCTCCACCATTATTCCCATTTTGGCAATTCCTGTGTCCATTCTCGGTACATTCTGCTTTTTTATACCCTTAGGTTTTACTATTAATACGCTAACACTATTTGGCTTTGTACTCGCTATAGGTATAGTCGTCGATGATGCCATTATTGTGGTTGAATCTGTTCAGCATTACATTGATGCCAAAGGAATGTCGGCCAAAGAAGCTACATACAATGCAATGAAAGATATATCGGCACCGGTTGTAGCCATTGCGCTAATATTAGCTGCGGTGTTTGTACCCGTTGGTTTCATTCCGGGCATAGTAGGCAGGCTTTATCAGCAATTTGCCATTACAATTGCCATATCGGTTATACTGTCCGCTTTTGTGGCGCTTTCGTTAACACCTGCCCTTTGCACCTTGCTCTTAAAGCCGTCTCACTCCGATAAAAAAACAAACATACTGGATAAATTTTTTAATTCATTTAACAGGGGCTTTGAAAAACTTATCGGTAAATATTCTAACGGGGTGCAGCGCTGCATAAGAGGTTCAAAGTATATTATTATTTTACTTATTTGCATCTGTGTGGCTACTGTCGTTCTGTTTAAGAACAAGCCTACCGGCTTTATTCCTACAGAAGACGAAGGTCGCCTTTATATCACCTACCAATTACCAGAAGCCTCTGCAACAGTACAATCGGTTAAGGTTATAACCAAACTGATGCATGTAATAGATAGTGTTCCCGGAATACTTAGTTATTCTGCCTTATCTGGTCTTAACGTGCTTAACTCAGGCACTACATCTAACTGTGGCACCATCTTTATAATGCTTAAGCCCTGGGCTGAGCGCAATACTCCTGACCTGCAGGTGCCCGGCATAATCAAGGTAATTCAACAGCGCATAGCCGCCGCAGGCATCAAGAGTGCCAATGTAGTGGTTATACCACCTCCACCCATAAGGGGCATTGGCCAGGCAGCGGGTTTTAGTATGCAAATAGAGCAAGGAAACACAAATGACGATGTACACGCCTTTGAAAATGTAGTAAAAAAGTTTGTTGCAGCAGCCCATAAAAATCCACCTATAAGCAGCGCATTCAGTTATTATTCCGCACACACACCAAGCTATGATCTTAATGTAGATCGTGAGATGTGCGAAAAGCTGGGAGTAAATATATCTGATGTATTTACAACGATGCAGGGATACATGGGCAGCTTATTTGTAAATAACTTTACCTTATACAACCGTACTTTTCACGTGGTAGTGCAGGCCGACACAACATTCAGGGCATTAATATCTGATATGGACAGGTATTATGTGCGTAACCAGAAAGGTGAAATGGTACCACTAAGCACATTAATAACATATAAAGCAACCGAAGCCCCTCCCCTGCTTACTCACTTCAACCTTTTCCGTTCAGCTGAGGTTGATGGATCGACCCCGCAAGGCTACAGTACTGGCCAGGGGATCGAGGCACTGAAAGAAACAGCAGCCAAAGTTTTGCCAAGGGGTTATACTTATGAATTTTCGGGTCTTAGCCTGGAAGAAATAAAAGCGGGGGAAACAACCATCTATATTTTTATCTTCTCTATAACGTTTGTATTTCTCTTTCTGGCCGCACTATACGAAAGCTGGTCAGTGCCTTTTTCTGTTATGCTTGCTGTGCCCATAAGCGCCTTTGGCGCAATACTTATGCTTATATGCATTCCTCCGCTTAGCAATAATGTTTACGCTCAAATAGGGCTAATTACACTTATAGGCTTATCGGCAAAAAATGCTATACTTATTGTGGAATTTGCCAAGGTGCGGGTAGACCGGGGAGAAGACCTTATTAAATCTACAATCGAGGCGGTTACACTTCGTTTGCGCCCAATCATAATGACATCTATGGCTTTTATATTGGGAGTACTTCCCTTAGTATTTGCCCGGGGTGCCGGTGGTGTTGCGCGTAATACCATAGGCTTTACCGTTTTGGGTGGAATGCTCGCCGCATCATCCCTTGCTATTTTTATTGTTCCGGTACTATTCGTAGTAATTACACGCGCATCCTATGGTAAAAAGCAATTAGCATACCTTATGGAACACCACGACGAACTAATGGAGAAGGCTAAAAAAGCCGAGCAGCAAAATATTGATACCGAACTGGAATTCGAAATAGCTCATGCAAGGGCTGAGAATGAGGCAAAGAAGAATGGACAAAAAGGAAATCCTGATTCCAATCCCGCTCAATAAGCAATAAAGCTCATTATTTTATCCCGGAGGTCTATTGGTTCTGCTGGCAAGAGCTTATCTTTGCCCACATAATGTTCGCTATTGTTGACATAGAAACCTGCGGAAACAGGTTCGGTTATCCGCAAGGACGGATAATTGAGATCGCTATTGTTGTTCACGATGGCTTGCAGGTTACCGAAACATTCTCCACTCTTTTAAATCCCGGTTGTCACATATCCGGTTTTTACAGCAATATCTCAGGCATTACTAACGATATGGTGGCCGATGCTCCGCAATTCCACCAGGTTGCCAAAAAGATAATAGAACTTACGGAAGACAGAATATTTGTGGCTCACAACGTAGGCTTTGATTATGGCTTTATTAAAGAAGAATTTGCCTTCCTGGGGTATAAATTCAGACGAGAGAAACTGTGTACGGTAAGACTCAGCAGAAAGCTGCTCCCCAAGCGAATATCATATAGCCTTGGCCATCTTTGCGCCTCACTTAACATACCCATAGAGGGCCGCCATAGGGCGTTAGGCGATGCCGCTGCCACAGCCAAATTATTCGACCTGCTACTTCGCCTGAAGAGCGATCACCCACAATACAAAAACATGGGCGTGGAAGAAATAATGAGCAGACGCATTGATAAGATAAAAGGGTACATTCTAAAAAAATTACCGGAAGAGTGCGGTGTATACTACTTCCTGGATAAAGAAGGAAAGATCATATACATTGGTAAGTCGAACAACATGTATAACCGCGCTCTTAGCCACTTTAATACGCAGGAGAAAAAAGGCAAGAAAATGCTGAACGAACTTTACAATGTTGATTTTGTGCAAACAGGAAGTGAGCTTATTGCACTGCTGCTGGAGGCGGAAGAAATAAAAAAACACAGGCCTCAGTTTAACAGGGCCAGGAAAGCGGCAGTATTTACACACAGCATTGATAGGTTTGAAGATGCTAAGGGAATCATTAATTTTAAAATAGTGCCTCATGAAGAATCGAAAAATCCGTTGCAATCATTCACCACTTATGCTACGGCAAGAGAAAGGCTGGAATCGTGGATAGATGAATCTATCCTTTGCCTAAGGTATTGTGGCCTTACTGACGAAGACGCTCTTTGCTTCAATCACCAGATAAAGAAATGTAATGGTATTTGCTCGGGCAATGAAGAAGTAGAAGTATACAACAAACGCGCCAGGAAAGTTATAGAAAACTATACATTTCCGGAAAGTAATTTCTTTATTGTGGGTGAAGGCAGAAATCCGGAAGAAAGATCGCTCGTACTTATTGAAAATGGAAAATATGCGGGCTATGGATATTACGATTCTGCAACACAACTAAAAGATCCGGAAGAACTAAAGGATGTGATTAAAAGAGCCACTTATTACCCCGATGCCGATGATATGGTAAGGGGTTACATCAAATCCAAATCGGTAAAGAAGATAGTGTTGAATAAGGCAAACGACCTTGTATCAGAGTCTTAAAAATTTCGATTAGCCATTTTGATTCCTTACTCAGGAGACCCTTTACCCTCAACAATTAAATTTAGGAGACTACCTTTTATATGGCCTGTCCAGCCGGGTTTGCAACTTTCATAGCATTCACTTTCCGGGATCAAGCCTTTATGAACAAAGTCAATATTAGTTTTCCCATCCTTCTCGGTTAACGTCCAAATAACTTCAGTGTTATTCCACTCCTTCTTATCTTTTATCCAGTGCAGATTACAATCGGTTACAAGCCAGGTAATTTTCCTGTCCGGTATAACTTCCGAAATTTTGAAATCCACATAGGTATCTCCAAAATAAACCGAGAATTTATCATTTAGTTTGCTGGCATGGCCCTTAAAATTTTTAGCCCACCATAAATTCACCTGGCTTATTTTCTCCATAACTTCCTTGGCTGAAGCTTTAGCTGTCAGGTTAAGTCTAAAATCCTGTTCGGCGATCTTTTTAGCTTGTCTTTTCATCTTTTTAAAATTTAGTTTTATATTGTTTTACTTTCAGTAATAAAATTGAATAAGCGTTCTTTAATTACCATGTTCCAGCCCTGCTCACACCTGGTATAACATTCTTTCTCAGGAATAAGACCTTCGTGAGTAAAGCGCATTATTGTTTTGTCTCCTTTGGTTGCTATTTCGAAAACCATTTTTGTATTTGTCCATTCATGTTTGTCTTTTTCGAGCCAGTCAAGTTTACTTTCTGTTACCAGCCACACAACTCTTTTTTCAGGAATAACTTCAATTAATTTTTGTTTTGAATAATGGGCATTAGGATGACAAATAACAAATTCATCATTAAGTTTTGAGCTACTGCCTTCAAAATCTTTGCTCCACCATTTTGACACTTCCTTGATATCATCAAAAACCTCTTGCGGAGATTTTTCAACTTCTATCGATGTTCTGAAACTTCTACTATTTATATCTATTTTATTTTCTAATTGTTTCAGGCAAACATTCCAACCATTTTCATGCGCAATTACGTCTTCTATTGAGATGAAACCACTATGCTCCAACTGCAATTCCGTTCCTTTATCCTTAGGAGTAAGTGTCCACACAATTTTTGAATTAAAAATCTCATTGTCGACTGCTGATCTTTTTTGCCAGGAATAAGAAAGCCTGGTATATGGCTTAACTTCCAGTACCTCACAATAGGAATGGTTACCGTAAGGACTAATAAAGCGAAACTTGTGCCCAACTATGGGTTTAAAATCGGATGCGCTTAACCATTGCTCAATAAGTTCGGGCTTGGTAAGGTATTCCCAAACTTCGGGTGGCGATTGTTTGAAAACCAAGATTTGTTTGATCTCCTTTTCCATACTATATCACTAAAAATTATATTAATTTATTTTGACTGCTTTGATCTTTTCGCTTTTTCATCCAAAAGACTTTCGAGCTTCTGCAGTTTCGATTTCCAGAAATCATTATAATAATCAATCCATTTCTGTAGTTCCTTAAAACCATCCTGTTTAAGCGCACAATACCTTTCCCTGCCTATGTCTTCAATAGTTATAAATCCTGCACCATAAAGTATCTTTATGTGCTTGGAAACGGCAGGGCGGCTCATATCGAAATTCTCCGCCAGGTGGTTAATGCTTAAACTGTTTTTAGTAAGAAGATTTAAGATTTGTCTTCTGCTGGGATCGGCAATTACCTGGAATGCATCTAATCTTGCTTGTGGCATATTATGCAGTTTTAATCAGTTCGGCAATTTTCTTAATATTCTGAAGCCAGCCAGCGTCCATAACAGAAAATATTTGCAGCATACTCTCATCGCTTGCAAAACCATTATGTTCAATTATTAACTCTGTTCCGTTGTCTTTAGCATTTAATGTCCACTCTACTTTCGAATCAAGCGTCATAGTACCATCACCAGGCCCACCCCTCCATGTGTATACCAGTTTCTTATTAGGCACTATTTCAAGTACTTTACAGTAAATTATCCCGTCAAAATTAAAATTAGGCATGGGCCTTGCCTTAAATTGGAAATTATGCCCAACAACAGGTTTAAAATCGTTAGGCATTAACCATTGCGACATGAGTTCTGCGTTGGTTAAATATTGCCAAACAGCCTCTGGTTTATGGGAATAAAAGAATGTGTGTTTAATTGTTTTCATATTATGTAACTTTTAAGTTACGCAAATATATAAGTAACTTTTAAGTTACATAACTTTTTTCGCAAATATTTTAAATCGTTATTCAAAACACACTGATAATGAGCAATAAAAAAAATAAAGTAGAGGCACGCATGATGAATTATTTTTTTAGAAGGTATAGGGGGTATACAATAAATAAGGTATTATATCTTTGCCAAACTTTTCGGAGAGATGGCAGAGTGGTCTAATGCGGCAGTCTCGAAAACTGTTGTACTCGCAAGGGTACCGAGGGTTCGAATCCCCCTCTCTCCGCCTTTATAGGAATTACCCGGGCACATTTTTTGCCTAACTTTGCAGGAATGGAAATCAAAGAGAATCTTAAGTCCGTTCTGTCATCCTTACCAGACCAGCCGGGGGTATATCAATATTTTGACGAGAATGGAGAGATACTATACGTAGGTAAAGCAAAGAACCTGAAAAAACGGGTTTGTTCTTACTTCCAAAAGGAGCACGATTATGCCAAACTAAACTTGCTGGTAAGGAAAATAGCCAGCATCAATTATATTGTGGTTAAAACCGAATGGGATGCGCTGTTATTAGAGAATAGCCTTATAAAAAAGCATCAGCCACGTTACAATGTAATGCTTAAGGATGACAAGACATATCCCTGGATATGTATAAAAAAAGAGCCTTATCCGCGTATATTCCCCACCCGTAAGATCATCAGGGATGGTTCTGAATATTTTGGACCTTATGCATCGGTTACTTTAATGAAAACAGTGTTAGAGTTCGTGCGAAGGCTTTATCCTTTAAGAACTTGCAGTTTAAATCTTACCGAAGAGAACATAGAAAAGAAAAAGTTCAAGCGTTGCCTGGAATACCATTTGGGCAATTGCAAAGGACCCTGCGAGGGATTACAGCCTAAAGATGACTATGATTATTCCATTGCGCAGATAAGGCAAATACTTAAAGGCAACATAAACAGTGTAATACGATACCTGAAAACTCAAATGACAGAGTATTCGGGTAAATGGGAATTTGAAAAAGCGCAGGATCTTAAAGTAAAGCTCGACCTGCTGGAAAAATACCAAAGCCACTCTGCCGTGGTTAGTCCAACTATAAGCAATGTAGATGTATTTACTATTCTGGCAGATGAAAAAAGCGGGTATGTAAACTATTTGAAAATAGTAAACGGAGCTATCATACAATCGCATACCATAGAGCTAAGTAAGAAGCTTAATGAAGGTGACGAAGAGCTACTTTTATTGGGCATTGCTGACTTAAGACAACGATTCGACAGTGACTCAATTGAAATACTATTATCTCAACCTATCGAAGCTGAAATACCTGAAGTAACCGTAATTGTTCCCCAGAAAGGCGACAAAAAGAGACTTATAGAGCTTTCTGAAAATAATTTAAAATATTACATACGCGAAAAGCAAATGCTCGCCAGTCTTGCATCTCCTAAAAAACGAGAGGATGAAAAGCTGGAACAAATGAAAAAAGACCTTCACCTTACCGAACTGCCGCATAGAATAGAATGCTTCGATAACTCGAATATTCAGGGGGCCTATCCTGTTGCAGCCATGACCGTTTTTGTAGATGGAAAACCCAGTAAAAAAGACTACCGGCACTTTAATATCAAGACTGTAGAGGGCCCTGACGATTTTGCCTCTATGGAAGAGGTGATATACAGGCGATATAAAAGGTTATTAGAAGAAAACCAGCCACTACCCCAGCTTATTGTTATAGATGGTGGTAAAGGACAGCTAAGCTCAGCTTTAAAAAGTTTAGAAACATTGGGCATTGCCGATAAAATGGGCATAATAGGTATAGCCAAAAAACTTGAAGAGATATATTTTCCCGGTGATCCTATTCCACTTTATCTTGATAAACGATCTATTACGCTTAGAATAATACAACAAATACGTGATGAAGCCCATCGTTTTGGCATAACCCACCACAGAAAGCGCCGCAGCAAGGGAAGCTTTCAAACCTCTTTAACCGGAATAGAAGGTATTGGAGAGAAAACAGCTGAAAAGCTATTAAAGAAGTTCGGATCGGTAGCCAGGATAAAAGATGCTCCTGTAGATGAAATTGCTAAGATAGTAGGGAAAGATAAGGCGGGCAAGCTATTAGCAACACTTTCGGCCAACCAAACCGTAACTCAATAAATCAGGGTTTAAACAGGTAGGACACGCTTTTAGATGAGTCGTGCTTTTGTAGTTCTTTAATGCCCATTGCCAGTTTAATATACATGGACAAGCCTTGCTTTTTAAGCCATTCAAAGGCCTTTTCGTCCCCGTTTATATAGTTGGCCACTGCGGCCAGTCCAAATTCCTTACTTTTTATTAAAACCCGTATTGCGGACCTGTTACCGCCTACAGCATCATCAAACACGGCAAGTATCTTTTCATTCTTTATTAACCACTCAATAGAATCTTTATCTGCCCTTAAGGCGCCTTCAAGCATACTTAAAGGCTTGCATGTATCTGCAAGCATTGCCTGGGCCTTCTTATCGCCCATAAGGGCGAGACTAAGTAGTTCAATTTGCTTTTCTGTGTAAATCATTTTTACATTTGTACTATAATCCACTTATAGTATTTTACAAATCTACTCTAAAATGAGAAAAATACTTATCCTGTTCCTTACATTTTCTCTCATGTACCTTACCGGGTCCTCGCAATCGAATACTCCCTCGGGATCAACTCCATCGGGGGCAACCCCTTCCGGTTCTGCTCCCTCAAGTACAATTCCGCCTGCTATAACCCCTGCTAACAGAACGCCGGCAGCCTCTACACCTGCTAAAAGCTCAACACCTGGTGCTAGCACACAGTCTGCAGCAAAATATGCCAACGGTGCCGACAGAAACTTTCATTTTGGGGTAAGCATAACCCCGGGCCTTTATTGGCTTAGCCCCTATACTAATAACGACCAGGGCAATGGAGTGGGATTAGGATTTAGTTTCGGTGTGAATCTTGAATTCTATTTCACGCAGAATTATGGATTTGTAACCGGTATAGATTTAGCCAATGTTCCGGGTAACTACACTAATACAACTACTTATTCAAACGCTTCGGGCGGTGTAGATTCTACTGTAAGCACAAAGCATCAGTATTCAATGCAGTATGTTGAGATACCTTTAACATTCAAGTTCAGAACATTGCCGGTAGGTTTGTGCAGGTATTTTGCAATTGTTGGCTTTAAGCCAGGTATAAGAACCAGTGCTACGGATAATGTTACAGTTACAGGAAGCGCGGGTAATACTGAAATTAACAGGAGTGCAAATGATATAGACGTAGGCAGCCAAACCAGCCTTATTAGATTACCCTATATTTTTGGCGCAGGCCTCGAATATAACATTGCAGGCACAACTTCTTTGCAGGCCTATTTAAACTATGATGCCGGCATGCTGAATATGAATAATACAAGTAGTAGTAAGATATTATCTAAAGGAGTAACCTTAACACTGGGAGTGTTATTCTAACAATGAAAATTGCTCTTGCACAACTCAACTTTCATGTAGGAAATCTTGCTTCGAACACAGGAAAAATAAAAGAATGCATTGCCGAAGCAAAGCAAGCAGGAGTTGACCTGGTAATTTTTTCAGAGCTTGCCGTCTGTGGTTATCCGCCTAAAGACCTTTTATTTCATGATGGCTTTATCAATGCTTGTGAAAAGTCGGTGAAAGAAATCGCCTCTGCTTGCATAGGAATAGGTGCAATAGTGGGAGCCCCGGTTCGTAATAAAGATAAAAGAGGCAAAGCTTTATACAACGCTGCATTATTGTTAGAAGATGGGAAGATAGTTGCGGAGATACACAAGTCCCTCATTCCAAATTACGACGTGTTCGATGAATACCGGTACTTCGAACCATCAGATAAAAATGAGCTGGTAGAATACAAAGGCTTTAAATTGGCCATTACCATTTGTGAGGATATATGGTGCCAAATACCTGATTCCAGGGGGCGCCATCTATATAAAAACTCACCCGTAGAAAAGTTCTCCAAACTGCAGCCGGATTGTATTATTAATATTTCCGCTTCTCCATTTTCATACATACATGCAAAAGAAAGGGAGCAGGTTTGTACAGGCGTTGCGCAAAGCTGCAAAGCACCCATCTTTTATCTCAATACTATCGGAGCTAATACAGACTTGATTTTCGAAGGAGGCTCAATTGTGATGGATTCCAATTCAAAGGTAATTGACCGGATGGAAAATTTCAAAGAAGGATTGTCGGTATACGCACTTGCAGTTGATAAAAAGATAACCATAATTAAAGGTGGAAAGAATATTCCGGAAGCAGACCCTGCCAGGTTGATACACGATGCACTTGTACTTGGAATAAAAGATTATTTCGGTAAAAACAATTTGAGTAAAGCTGTATTGGGCCTTTCGGGAGGGATTGATTCTGCGGTGGTATTGGCCTTAGCTGCTGAAGCATTAGGGAAAGACAATGTGCATGCCATTATGCTGCCTTCTCAATACACATCTAAAGAATCGCTGAAGGATGCAGCAGATCTTGTAAAAAACATTGGCTGCTCCTACGAAACTATCTCTATCGAGCCGAGTTTTAATGCACTGACAAAAAGCCTTGGCGAAACCTTTAAGAATATGCCCGCGGATGTTACCGAAGAGAATATGCAGGCCCGGGTAAGGAGTATAATACTTATGGCGGTATCTAATAAAATGGGAAACCTTTTGCTTAACACTTCTAACAAGAGTGAGCTAGCGACAGGATATGGAACCTTATATGGAGATATGAGCGGCGCCTTGTCTGTAATAGGCGATCTGTATAAAACAATGGTTTATACGTTGGCTGAATACATAAACACGGTTACGCCAAATCTGATACCTAAAAATATTATTACCAAGGCCCCTACAGCAGAACTAAAGCCCAACCAAAAAGATTCAGATTCGTTGCCTGAATATGAGCTATTGGATAAAATACTATACAACTATATTGAATTAGAAAAATCGGCCGACGAAATAAAAATTGATGGAGCGGACAAAGCTCTTATAAGTAAGGTGGTGGCTATGGTTAACCGCAATGAATACAAACGTAACCAGTTCGCACCTATATTAAGGATATCCCCAAAAGCGTTTGGAACAGGCCGCAGAATGCCAATAGTGGCAAAGTATAACTAAGCTATCTTCAGCTCTTCGCCGTTCTTATTAAGTATCTTGTATTCCAGGAAGCCTAATGAATCCAGCTCGTTTATCTTGATACCGCGCTTGTATCTTAATCTCCATTTCATTTTAAGAGACGGGAAACCCTGGTTAAGGAAGGCATATATAAATGGATGTACAAGTAAGGTAACTCCTTTCTCGTTTTGTTGATTTAATATATAACGCAGCGTATTTTCTATTTTATCGATGAGCAGCAATGGTGGTTCCACTTCGCCCGTGCCATGGCAGGTAGGGCATTTTTCAAGAGTATTTATAATAGTCTGTGGTCTTACCCGCTCTCTTGTTATTTGAACCAATCCAAACTTACTTGGAGGAAGGATATGGTGTTTCGCCCTATCATCCTTCATAAGATCTTTAAGGCGCGCATATAGCTTCTTTCTGTTCTCCTGGTTATACATGTCAATAAAATCGACTACTATAATTCCGCCCAGATCCCTTAGCCTTAGTTGCCTGGCCACCTCTGCTGCCGCATCCAGGTTTACTTCCAGCGCATTGGTCTCCTGGTCGTTTTTCGATTTTATTTTTGTACCGCTGTTTACGTCAATAACGTGTAGTGCTTCTGTATGTTCTATTATTAAGTATGCGCCACTAGGAAGGTTAACCGTTCTTCCAAAAGCGGCCATTATTTGCTTTTCCACTCCCAACTGGTCGAATATGGGTGCGCCGCCCTTATATAGCTTTACTATCTCCTCTTTCTCCGGGGCAATGGTATGTATATAGCTTTTAATTTCTTCATGCAATTCAGCGTCATTAACCATAATGCTGCTGAAGGAAGTATTTACCAGGTCGCGTATCACAACAGATGTGCGCCCCATTTCACCAATAACTTTTAATGGCGCTTTTGCCGTTTTAAGATTATTAAAACATTCCTGCCACCTGCTTACAAGGTTATTAAGGTCGGTATCAAGTTCCGAAACGCTCTTCTCTTCAGCTACAGTACGAACTATAACTCCGAAACCTTTGGGCTTTATACTTTCCATTAGCCTTTTAAGCCTTTCACGCTCTTCGTTAGATCTGATCTTCTGAGATACAGCTATTTTATCAGCAAAAGGTATAAGTACAATAAAACGACCTGCAAGTGTTATGTGAGAGGTGATGCGCGGTCCTTTTGTAGATATCGGCTCTTTTGCTATTTGTACAAGCACGTTCTGTCCTGCCTGCAGCTGGTTAGATATCTTACCGGATTTGGGTATATCGCCGAGCATTTTAAAATACATCAGGGACGCGTGCTTTAACTTGCCGGACATTACACCCTGAGTATAGTTATTCAGAGAGGCAAACTGTGGACCAAGGTCAAAATAATGCAAAAAGGCATCCTTTTCGTACCCTACATCTATAAAAGCTGCATTAAGGCTGCTTGCAATCTTACTTACCTTGCCAAGATATATATCTCCTACCGAGAACTGGGCATCGTTGCGCTCGCGCACTAATTCTACCAGTCGCTTGTCTCTCAACACAGCGGTAACCACTTCGGCTGACGTAGAATTGATAACTAATTCGTTGTTCATACTTTGAGTTAATTGAATTTTTTAAAAGTTTAGATATACCGCTATCCATTTGTTTATGGATCGGTATAGTATTTGGAATAAGATCAGCGCTTTCATTTACTACAGTAAAATGAATAGCGCTAAGCAATAGATCTCTTAGCGGTTGCAAAAGCATTTGCAACCCATAATAAAGGTTAATTATAATGTATTTAAAGATTTTAGCCATGATTAATAGCAATACCATAAAACCATCGACTCCGGAAATATAAATATAGATCCGGAGCCTAGGGTATCTAAGGTGTTATTGATTATCTAAGGCGTTTTTTGTGCCTGTTCTTTCTAAGGCGTTTCTTCCTTTTGTGGGTTGCCATTTTATGGCGCTTTCTTTTTTTACCGCAGGGCATATGTACTGTTATTAATAGGTTTACTTATTTATTATTCGACTGATTTGTATCGTTTTCCAGCTTCTTTATATAATTATTCACTTGTATCTTAACCGCTGAATCGGCGGCAAAGGTATTATATTTTTTCAGATTACTGATAGCAGATACTTTATCTCCTAAATTTTCATAGGCCTGAGCCAGGTATAAATAGCCCTCAATGTACTTAGGATCAAGCTTAAGCACCCTATTAAAACGGCTTACAGCCTTGGCAAACTGGCCCGATTGTATAGAAAAAGCGCCAAGGGCCACCTGGGCCCTCTCATTAGTAGAATCTTTCTTCAATACCCCTTCTATCATCATTATACCCTCCATTGGGTTGCCAGCACCCTGTACTATACATTCGCCCTTACCTATCCTGGCATTTACATTGTTAGAATCGATCTTTAATGAATTATCATAACAACTTATCGCCCTTTGCAATAAAGGATCGCGGGCGCCGCTATTTACCACTTCGGCCGACCGGTAGTATCTGTCGCCTGCCTGGCACCAAATGTTAGTCGAGTTTTGAATGGCTGCCGCTTTTTCAATATAAAAAGTAGCGGGTATCTGGGCGCCGGCACTATCATAAAAATAAATGATGGAATCCAATAACTTAAGTTGTACATCCGAAGCTCCTGCCGAAAGCTTTGCCTTCATCCCATTAATACGCGACATTAACCTTGCAGGTACCTGGCCTTCTGCCTGGCTAAATACAGAATCAAAGCTTAATGTTTGAGCAGAATGTCCACCATTAGGGGGCGCAGACGCGCCCGTTTTTGGTGGCTTACGATTAATAAAGAATAATGATGTGAATAATATCGCTCCCGCTAATATGGCAGTCCATTGTCGCCAAGAAAAAGCTGCCATCGGGGATACAAATTATTTTACCGCTTTTTTAACTTTTTCCGAAAACTTCTTAGAAGGTTTAAATGCCGGAATAAAGTGTGCCGGTAAATGAATGGCGGTATTCTTAGATATGTTACGGGCTATTTTAGCTGCTCTCTTCTTTATAATAAAATTACCAAAACCCCTTAACGAAACTGATTCCTTGTTTGCTATATGTTCCTTTATTGAATTCATGAAGGCTTCAACTGTAGCTTCTACTAGCGGCCTTTCGATACCCGTCTTGCGGGATATTTCCTTTACGATCTCTGCTTTTGTCATACTTATTAGGGATTATATTTCTGCAAATTTACTAAAAAATGAACCCGAAAGATGCTAATAATAGTTAAAGTTTTTTGCGCGTAAGTTCTTCAAAGGTATATGAATATGGATTTTTATCATCCTGCTGATGCATCTCGTGCTTAACCTGAACCCACTCTCTCTCAGGTAATTCAGGAAAGCTGGCATCCCCTTCAAATATACCATGTATACGGGTCAAATATATTTTATCGGCAGATGCTAATACCTCTTTGTAAATATGGGCCCCTCCTATCACAAACACTTCCTTTTCGGCAGCCGATTGATCAAAGGCTTCTTTTACTGAGTTTACCACAACGCATCCTTCCGCTTTAAAATTACTATTACGGCTTACCACAATGTTTTTTCTGCCGGCAAGCGGCTTTCCCATCGATTCGTATGTTTTACGGCCCATAATAACGGTGTGCCCCATGGTTAAGCTTTTAAAGAACTTCATATCAGCGGGCATGCGCCAGGGTAAGGTTCCATTTTTACCTATAATATTATTGTCCGAGGCGGCCGCAACCAAAGAAATTATCATCTTATAAAATTAAACAGCCACTACAGCCTTTATATGAGGATGCGGATCGTATCCCTCCAGTGTAAAATCTGAATATTGAAAACCGAAAATATCTTTAACCTCAGGGTTTATCTTCATTACAGGTAATGCGCGAAGGTCTCTCGTAAGCTGCAATTTTGCCTGGTCTACATGGTTAAGGTATAAATGGGTATCTCCTAATGCATGAATAAATTCACCGGGCTGTAAATTACATACCTGTGCAACCATAAGTGTTAACAAAGCATAGGAGGCAATATTAAAAGGCACGCCCAAAAAAACGTCGGCACTGCGCTGGTATAATAAGCATGATAGCTTACCATCGCACACATAGAACTGAAACAATACATGACAAGGAGGTAATTTCATTTTTTCAACCTCACCAACATTCCATGCATTAACTATCAAGCGCCTGGAATCAGGGTTCTTTTTAATTTGATCTATAAGTTTTGTTATCTGGTCTATGTGTCTGCCATCAGATGTAGGCCAACTTCTCCACTGATAACCATACACAGGGCCCAGGTTACCTTCAGCATCTGCCCATTCATCCCAAATGGTTACGCCATTATCTTTAAGAAACTTTATGTTCGTTTCTCCTCTTAAGAACCACAACAGTTCGTAGATTATTGACCTTAAATGAAGTTTTTTCGTGGTAAGAACGGGGAAACCTTTTTGCAGATCAAAACGCATTTGGTAGCCGAATACGCTTAGGGTGCCGGTACCGGTCCTGTCAGACTTTTGGGTACCATTTTGAAGGATATATTTTAACAAATTATGATACTGTTCCACTACAAAAAAACACTTAATTTAGGATGATTCAAAGGTATGTATTTGTTTATTAGGGTTATGAATAAATTACTAACAAAATCATCTAATTGTTATCTTGGCAGAAGATTTAGATATTGAACTTCCCATTTATTCCGTTTTCTTTCATTTATGAAGATCTTACAGTTGTGCAGCAAAGTTCCTTTTCCCGAAAAAGATGGAGGAGCCATAGCAGTAAGCGTATTTACCAAAGCATTATTAAAAAGCGGCAACAGTGTTAAAATGCTTGCCATGAATACGAGTAAGCACTTTGTGGACAGAGCTTCATTATCCGAAAAACTTGCATCGAACATAGGGCTTGAAACGGTATTTGTAAACACATCATTGAATCCGGCCACGGCATTATTACAACTGATAAGGCGCAAATCATATAATGTTTCCCGCTTTTATTCCAGGGGATTTGAAAATAAACTTTCAGAAATACTGAGGAAAGAAACTTTCGATATTATTC
>Ga0206806_1082_pt1 | contig 20943 bp, 18 predicted proteins | sample Alteio_BWOrgCont_60_FD_152911 | JGI IMG/M metagenome (GOLD analysis project Ga0206806, IMG submission 152911) | Enriched cells from forest soil in Barre Woods Harvard Forest LTER site, Petersham, Massachusetts, United States -... | ecosystem: Environmental > Terrestrial > Soil > Temperate forest >... | reverse complement strand
TTACCTAAAGCCCTGTTTGTTTACACTAAGCAGGCAACCTGCATTTTAAATTTCCGGTTTATAATTCGGTATTGTTTAATCCCGCCTCAGTGTAAACAAACAGGGCTTTAGGTAATTTTTTTTATTTTTAATACAACACTTTTCATATTATTCTTGTCAATTTAAGTTTAATACTAACTATGCTAACAATACTACTGCACAGCACCAACAGCACTTAATAGGCCTGGCGTGTATTTTATACCTTTTGTAAACAGGCTATCATTCATTATTTCGGTAAAAGGAAATGTTTAAAACTAATTGTTATGAGTATGAAATTTATTGGCACATTAATTACAGCTTTGTTACTTACAACAGCCGCTTTAGCACAAACGCGAACTGTAACCGGTACTGTAACCGACACAAAAGACGGTTCAGTTATAGCAGGTGTAACAGTTAAAGTAAAAGGGCTGAACAGGGCAACGCAAACCGCAACAGACGGTACATTTAGTATAGGCGTGCCTGCCGGCGGCAAAACGCTTGTGTTTTCTTTCATTGGTTACCAGGATGTTGAAATGCCTGTGGCAGATAATATGGCCGTAAAACTTACCGCCAGTGAACGCAACTTAAACGAAGTTGTTGTTGTGGGTTATGGCCGTGCTGTAAAAAGAGATATTACCGGCTCCATCTCCCGTGTAACAACTAAAGACATCGAAGATTTTCCGGCACCCAGCTTCGAATCAGCAATACAGGGTAAAGCAGCCGGCGTGGTAATTCAGTCAGGCAGCGGTAAACTTGGCCAGGGCATACAGGTGCAAATAAGGGGTGTTTCATCCATATCAGCAAGCAGCCAGCCTTTGTATGTTGTTGATGGTTTACCAATACAAACCATCAGCCAGTCTGACCCTTTGAATGAGCCAACCAACCCGTTAGCTGATATCAACCCAAATGATATCGAATCAATTGAGATTTTAAAGGATGCTTCCGCCGCAGCCATATATGGTGCAAGGGCATCAAACGGCGTTGTATTAATAACTACAAAAAAGGGTAAAAACAACCAGGCAACATCTATACAGCTTGATGTAAACGACGGTTTTAGCAACCCCGCCCGGTTAAGGCATTTTATAAATGCCAAACAATATGTACAGCTTATTGAGCAGGCTGCTGTTAACGATGCCAATATAGATTTTAAAAATGACGATAGTGGTTTTCCAACCCTGCAGGATGCACTTGATGCTTATAAACAATTTTATGAATCAGCTGTGCTGGACCAATATGCGTTAGGTACCGACTGGAGGAAAAATGCAGTAAATACCGATTGGCAAAGCCAATTATACAGGAATAATGCCCAAAATAAACAAGTTAACCTGAGTGCAACCGGTGGTGATGCAAAAACGAAGTTTTTTATTTCAGGCACTTATACTGACCAGGATGCTATTGTGGTTGTAAACAAGTTTTACCGTTACGGCGGCAGGTTAAACCTTGAACATTCTGCATCAGACAAACTCACACTTGGGTTGGATGTTTCAATTGACCGCTCACAAATAAACAGGGTAAGTAACGATAACGCGTTTTCAACACCAGGCCAGTTGGTTGCACAACTTCCTATTTCACCATTAAAAGATTCTACTGGTGCAATAAATGGCCAAACACTTTATCCAAACGGGATTTTTGACGCACAATTTAATTCTGACCACCAGGTTACCACCCGTACAATAGGTGATGCGTATGCAGTTTATTCTATTTTGCCATCGCTGTCTTTCCGTTCTGAATTTGGCGCAGACTTATATAACCTTTACCAGGAGCAATTTGACGGGAAAGAGACGATTGATGGTGGCGGTATAGGCAAGGGGCAGTTAACTATTAACCAAAGCACTGCTTTTAATACTAATAACTATTTTACATACAACCCGAAGTTTAAAGGCAATAGCAAACTTAATGCTGTGCTGGGCATGAGTTACCTGCAAACTGAAACAAAAAGCGCTTTAACGCAGGCAGAGGGCTTTCCTTCTGATGCAATTAAAACCCTGTCCGGCGCAACAAACGTAACATCATCCTCATCGGCCAGTGGCAAAAGTTCATTTCTCTCATATTTTTTAAGAGGTACCTATTCTTTGGCAGATAAATACTTGTTTTCAGGAAGTATAAGAGAAGACGGCTCCTCACGTTTTGGCCCTACACATCGTTATGGATGGTACCCTGCTGCATCGGCAGGCTGGGTTTTGTCGGAAGAGAAATTTTTGAAAAATGCTAACTTTTTAAACTTTCTTAAACTTAGGGCAAGCTATGGCTTAACAGGTAATGCAGAAATAGGGGATAACAACTTCCTGCCTTTGTACGGGGTGTCAAACTATCCTAATCTTCCTGGCTTTGTGCCTGCGCAGTTAGGTAACCCTGACCTTAAATGGGAAAAAACAGCGCAAGCCGATATAGGCCTTGATTTCGGATTTTTCAAAAACCGCCTTTCAGGCGAAGTAGATGTTTACAAAAAACACACCAGTGACCTTTTGCTGTTTGTTAATATACCTACTTCAACGGGTTACAGCTCTATTTTAAAAAACCTTGGCACTATGGATAACAAGGGTATAGAGGTTACCCTTAACTCAGTAAATATTGATGCCGGCGGTTTTAGATGGACAACATCTTTTAATGCTGCGTATAATAAAAACAGGGTAATTGACATTCATGGCCAAATTATACAGGACGCTTCCGGCCTCGAAAGGGCTGTTGAAGGGCAACCGATAGGTGTTTTCTACATGCCAAAATTTGCAGGTGTTGATAAACAAACAGGTGATGCGTTATATATTGATGCATCTGGCAAAACCACCACAAATTTTGATGGCGCACAAAGAATGGTTGTTGGTAAATCAACCCCCGATTGGACTGGCGGCTTTAACAACACATTCTCTTACAAAGGCATCGACCTGAGTGTGTTCTTTAACTTTGTAAGCGGCGACGACGTATATAACGCCGCAGGCCTGTATATGTCATCTGGCTTTGGGCACGGCCTTGATAACCAAACTACCGATATATTAAATGCATGGACAAAACCCGGCGATGTTACCAATGTGCCAAGGGTTAGCCTTTCGTACCCCACAGGCACTAAAAATTCATCAAGGTGGTTGTATGATGGCAGCTATATTAGGTTAAGAAATGTAACGCTGGGCTACACACTTCCAAAATCGGTGCTTAAAGCTGTAAAACTGTCTTCAGTAAGAATATATGTAACTGGTATTAACCTGGCTACGTTTACAAAATACCCCGGTGACCCTGAAGTAAATACCGCAGTAATAGCAAATATTGGCGGTAACCAGGATTTTTATACCATACCGCAGGCTAAAACAATTACAGCAGGCATAACGGTTAAATTTTAGAGAAGGCAATAATATTTATGAACACAAAAACTGGAAGAATGAAAAAGTTACAATATATAGTTTTTATTTGCGCTGTTTTTTTAACGGGTGTCGCATGCGATAAAAAACTGGATATTTTACCGCAGAATAATATTACACCCAGCCAGATTCAAACGTCTGCTGATGTGGAAGCTGTTTTGTTTGGCGCATATAAACTTTTGCAGGGCGATGGCGCCTATGGTGAGCAATATATTTTAGTACCCGACCTGATAGCTGATGCCGAACAAATTAAGTTTATAGGTACGTTTACTGACTATAGTGATATAACCAGGAAGATTCAGGACAAAACCAATGGCCTTGCTGCCGGCATTTGGGCAACCGGCTATACAACAATAAACGTGGCCAACACAGTGCTTGATAAAATAAGCGTTGTTAACGCTGATGAAAGGGATGCTATTATCGGTGAAGCAAAATTTATTCGCGGTATGGTATATTTTCAATTGGCTAATATTTATGGCCTGCCATATTCGGCAGGTAATACTTCGTCAAACCTCGCGGTACCACTTATGCTAAGCCCGGTATATGCTTACGATTCAACAAAAGATAAACCGGCGCGGGCAACAATTGATGAAGTATACAACCAGGTAATAGCCGACCTTAAAGACGCTGTTGCCAAATTACCGGAATCTGCGGATAACGGGCGGGCTACCAAATATTCAGCCGAAGCATTTTTGGCAAGGGTATATATGAATATGGCTGATTATGCTGATGCAGCGGCAGCAGCAGATGATGTTATAAATTCCGGGCTGTATGCGTTAACGCCTTCTTTTGGAGCGGAGTTTAACAACACATCTAATTCGAGCGAAGATATATTTGCCATACAGGAAACCTCACAAAGTAATGCTGGAACTACAAATGGCGGCATCTCTACTTTTTACCAGGCGCTTCCATCGGGCCGGGGTGATGTGCAAACAGATCCAAAATATTTTAACCATTTTGATGATGCAAATGACGACCGTGCAGCTTTCTTTTACAGCGGAACAAGCATCGCGGGCTTTGATGGCACTTACACTTTTAAATGGGTGGAGTTTTACAAAGCGATCCCTGTTGTTAGGTTAGCCGAAATGTATTTAACACGTGGTGAAGCTAACCTGCACCTGGGCACACCAGTTGGCGGCTCAACATCAGCGCAGGATTATAATACAGTTCGCGCGCGTTCAAATGCCGCAAGCAAAGCTTCTGTAAGAGTGAACGATTTTGTGGAAGAACGTTTAAGGGAACTTGGCTTTGAAGGTGACAGAATGTTTACACTAAAACGTTTAAAAATGAATGTTGATAATCTGCCATACACAGATGGCAGGCTTATTTTGCCTATACCGCAGGCCGAAATTGATGTGAATGGTAACCTGGCACAAAATCCGGGTTACTAAAGGGCCGTGTTGCACAATAATGAGCCTCTGCGTCCGCAGGGGCTTTTTGTTAAAGAAAGTCTTTAACCTCCTGAAAATTTAATTTTGATGAGAACATTTTTGGCGGTGTGCAGTTTCTGCTTATGTGCTTTAACATCAATTAATCCTGCTAACGCGGCAAAATTTCCGGACGGCAAAAAATTCCCTTCATTACTTGCGTCAGACGTACCTGCTTCTGTACAAGGCTGGATAGACTCTATGTATGATAAAATGCATTTAGATTCTTTTGGTTTAAAGAAAGAAGTTTTCTTTTATGCCTGTAAAGGATACGAATACCTGCTAAGCCAGAATAAATTACAGCGTCCTGAAGTGCTTACTATTTGTGATTACAGCCAGTTAAGCAACAATAAAAGATTGTATGTTATTGATATGACGGAAGGTACTTTGATGTACAATACTTATGTATCGCATGGCAAAAATTCCGGTAAGGATTCAGCAACAAGTTTTTCAAACCGCAATAACTCTCATAAAAGCTCATTGGGTTTTATGGTTACTGGCGAAACATACAAAGGCCGCTCTGGCTACAGCATGCATTTTGACGGTATGGAAGCAGGCATTAACGACCATGTGCGTATGCGTAACATTGTTTTGCATGGCAGCTTTTATGTAAATGAATACCGTGCAGATGCAGGCGCAATGATGGGCAGAAGCTATGGCTGCCCGGCAGTACCTTATGGCGAACATGAAGAAATTATTGATCATATAACCGGTGGCAGTTGTTTTTTTATTTATAGCCCTGATTATACTTATTTAAAAAGCTCCCGCATTTTAAATGCTCATTTTGACTGGCCGGTAACAATGCTTTCTGCAAGCACAGCTATGCCTGGTTCAACAGCCTCAAACTCATCAAGAGGGGTACAATAAAGTTGCTGAATTAAAATATAAGGTTTTGGGTTTAATCTGCAGTTAGTGGCAAGGCGGGGTTATTGTATGGCATTTGCTATCTCACCCAATTCCTTATCAATTTCGCCATATTTACCATATTCAACAACGCGGCTTATTTCTTTGCCGTCTTTCATAACAATAAAGGTTGGCACGTTGGTTATATTAAAGCTTTTGTGCAGGTTATCAAGCGTAGTTTTGGCGCGGTCAACACCAATAAGTGTAATATTATCATCCGGGTAACCGGCTTTATCTGCCAGCCTGTAAAACACCGGCACAAGATTTTGGGAATCCTCGCACCAGGTACCAAAAAATATCACCACCTGGAATTTGCTGCCATTTTTTTTGAAAGCATTAACCGCATCAGCATTGGCCGTGCCATACTGCATATTGGTTTTAAACCATTTAAATAAAGTATCATTCTCAATATCTGAACGGTGCAGTAAACCTTTAAGAACTTTAGCCCCGTCATAACTAACCTCATAGGCGTGTACCGGGGCATTAGCCAACGGCTTTTTTACAGAGCAGGATAAAAAAATAATAACAATACAAACAGCGGGCAATATCTTCTTCATGCGCCTAAATTAGCTTTCATTTCCAAAAGAAACGAGCGGAATTTTGTTAAAGATTGAATAAGCTGAATATTAACCTCAGCCCTGCTTTTGTTTTGCTTTAAATATTTTTTAGCCCCTTCAATAGAAAATTTTCTTTGCCGGAGTAAATAATAAATAACCTGCAGGTTTTTTACATCCTCCGGCCTGAACAACCTGTCGCCTTTCCTGTTTTTCCGCGGTTTTAAAATATCAAATTCATTCTCCCAAAAGCGCAGCAAACTGGTATTTACATTAAACCATTTTGCCACCTGGCTTATCGGGTAGTTTAGTTTTTGAAAAAGCTCTGCATCGTCAGGTACTTCAACAAGACCAATTTCTGCATCAATATCCTTAAACGACTTTCTTCCGCGCCTTCCCCGTATTACTTTGGTTTCTTTCTTTAATGGTGCTGGCCTTTCGCTTTTTACATCCTCATTGGATGCGGCAAATAAAGTTTCATAAAACTCAATAATGTTTTCCTCCTGTGGCGTACTGTTATTAACTTCCGTGGTCCCGTCAACAGCATCTTCTTCTGCCAGCCCAATCACAACAGGTCTAGCATGCTTTGCAGGCTGCTGTGCATCCGTCTCTTCAGCAAGCTGCAATTCAACAGCTACAGGCGCCACCTGCTTTTTAACCGGCGGTTCTTGCTCCGCAAATCCAAAAAGGTCTAACTGCCTCATACGGTAAAATTAATCATCCTTCAAAAAAGCACCGCGATTTTTATACCGCACGGTGGATAACATGTAAGTATCTTATGAACGCCGTATGTTTGCAAAAAATTATAGCACTGGCTACAATAAATACCATTTGCGTTTGCGGAGCGGGCAGCATGGGCAGCGGCATTGCCCAGCTTGCTGCAATGGCTGGCTATAAAGCGGTGCAGTTTGATGTAAGTGAAGCCATGCTTGCCAAAAGCAGGGATGTTATTGAAAGCAACCTTACCAAGCTTGCCGGCAAGGGCAAACTGTCGCCAACAGATAAAGATGATGCCCTTAAAAGAATACATTTTACCCATAATATCGATGACTGTAAAGCCGATTTAATAATTGAGGCCATTGTTGAAGACAAAGCAGCGAAGATTGCGTTGTTTAACAGTCTTGCCAGTATTAATGATAGCGAAGCAATTTTCGCAACAAATACATCTTCTATTTCGGTTACACAAATTGCTGAAGGAACCAATGACCCCTCACAATTAATTGGTATGCATTTTTTTAACCCCGCACCTATAATGAAATTGGTGGAAGTGGTAAAGACAAAGCACTCAAACAGTGATGTTATTGCTGCTGTTGTTGAAGTGGCGAAAAAAATGGGTAAAACAGCCGTTGTTTGCGATGATGCCCCAGGGTTTATTGTAAACCGCGTTGCAAGAAATTATTATCTCGAGGCGATGAAATTGATTGAACTGGGGCTTACAGACATAGAGAGTGTTGATAATATTATCGAAGCTTCAGGCTTTCAAATGGGGCCTTTCAAACTCATGGACCTTATAGGGCTGGACGTGAATTATTCAGTAAGTAATATTGTGTGGGAGGCGCTGGGTAAGCCCGAAAGGTTAACGCCATCACCCATACAAAAAGCAAAAGTTGAGGCAGGAGAATTGGGAAGGAAAACAGGAAAAGGGTTTTATGTTGGGTGACCTGTTGATCTGTGGTTGGTAATAAATAATCTATAACCGGGTTCAGTTGTATGATGGTACCTAAGAGGGCTTTACAAAAATCTGCAATTTGCAATCCCCAATCTGCAATAGAATGGTATTAGTAACGGGCGCTTCAGGATTGGTAGGGTCGCATTTGGTTAACATGCTTGCTAAACAAAACAGGCAGGTGCGGGCAATATACCGTTCTTCAACTCCAATAAATACAAAAGCTGGCGAAGTGCAATGGGTGCAGGCGGATATTCTTGATATGCCCGAACTGGAAGAAGCTATGGAAGGTATTGAGCAGGTGTACCATTGCGCTGGTATGGTGTCTTTCAGCCCCAAACAAAAATCTATTTTACACAAAATAAACATTGAGGGTACCGCTAATGTTGTTAACGCATGCCTTAACACCGGCGTAAAAAAACTGGTGCATGTAAGCTCGGTAGCCGCATTGGGCAGGATAAGGCAAAACACCGTTGTAAACGAAACCATGAACTGGACGCAGGAAACCAGCAACAGCGAATACGGTAAAACAAAATACCTGGGTGAAATGGAGGTGTGGCGCGGCGTTGGTGAAGGACTGGACGCTGTTATAGTAAACCCTGTTATAATTTTGGGCGACAGTGATTGGGACAAAGGCTCAACAGGTATTTTTAAAAATGTGTATAAGGAGTTTCCCTGGTTTACCGATGGCGTTACAGGCTTTACAGATGTTGCAGATGTGGTAAATGCAATGGTGATGCTTATGGACAGCGATATTACCGGCCAACGCTTTATAATAAGCACCGCCAACCTCGGTTACCATGAGTTGTTTACCGAAATTGCACACGCTTTTTACAAGAAACCGGCGCATAAAAAAGTAACCCCGTTAATGGCTGAAATTGTTTGGCGTATTGAGGCAATTAAGGGCAAATTATCTGGTAAAAGCCCGCTGCTTACAAAGGAAACAGCACATACTGCGCAAGCCAAAGTATATTTTGATAATAGTAAACTACTGCAATTTCTCCCCCAGTTTAGTTATACACCCATTAAAGATTCGGTTGAAAGAATTTGCAGCGAATTAAAAAAAAGGTATTCGCTGGCATAGCTTACCGTTAAAATATTTACCTTACATCAAACTAAGATTTTTGAAGAAACTGCTGGCGATACTATTAATATGTGCACTGTTTGTACCTACGGCAGTGAGGCAGTTAACGTATGTACAGTGTACGTTACAGGTTAATGATGGCCAGGTGTGCGATTGTAACATGTCAAGCACACCTGCAGACCAAAGCAGCTCACTGCCCGACAGGCAAAAAGAGATAACTGAGCAAACAGATCTTAAATTTATTGTTGCGCAAACTGCTTACACGTTTTCACAAAGGGTAATAGAAAACACCTGGTCAAATTATCACCCTTCATTCTATACTTTCGCCCCGGTTAATACAATCTTTCATCCACCGGGCATTAGCCATTTTATAGTATAACATTTAGTTGCCTGCATAAATATGCGGGCTGTTGCCATTGTATTTAAAACCAATTTAATTACCGGGCGGGTAGTATATGTATTACCGCGCCCTAAAATATATTGTATGAAATATGTATTCATATTAATCATGCTGTGCATGGTTATAACCGGCTGTAACCATTCTGTAGTACCATCAACAACGCCAATTGTAAACGCGCAAATACAAAACGAAAAAGGCGCTACTATTCTTGCTGGGCATTGTTCAGTATCAATATTGCAAACAAACCCTTACAAAGAGTGGTTTGACAGATCATATACTAATTATGTTGTTGATACAACTACTGTTAGTTTAATGAAAAATAAACTGGCTAATAAAACAATTGAAGTTTTTTTAGGAAGCTGGTGCGGCGATAGCAAACGTGAGGTGCCAAGGCTGATCAAAGTTTTGCAGGCAGCATCGTTTGATACCGCGAATTTAAAACTGGTATTTGTTGACTATGGCGCAAAAACGTACAAGCAAAGCCCGCAGCATGAGGAGGCTGGTAAAGTAATACACCACGTGCCAACGATTATTGTTTATAATCACGATAACGAAATGGGGCGGATAATTGAATCGCCAAAAATATCGCTTGAAAAAGACCTGCTGGCTATTGTGCTGCACAGGTCTTACCTGCCTAACTATAACAGCATTGCGTGGTGGCTTTACAATGTAAGAGAAAGGGCTACGCCAATTACAGATGAAAAGCTTGCAAGTATTGCAGCAACGATAAAACCATTATGCGAAGGACTGCGAGATTTTAATGGGTATGGATATGTTTTGCTTGCGCAGAAAAACTATGCTGAAGCCTTGAATGTATTTAAGTTGAACTCCATTATTTTCCCCACAAACGCCAGTGCCTATAATAGCCTGGGTGAAGCATATTTAACAACAGGTGATAAGGAAAATGCAAAGCAGAGTTTTGAAAAAGTGTTAGAATTAAAGCATGCAGACGAGAATGCAATAAAGCGATTGGGTGAACTGAAGTAAGGTTTTTTTAGCATGGCAGGAACACTAAAAAATTCCTGTCATGTTATTTTACAGGCAATGCTAGGATTATTTGAACAAGGGGGTTTTGGCAGTTTTGCCTACACGTTAAGTGTATATTTTACAGTTAATAATTTCGTCACAATGACTTAACCTGCTGATAAGTAACCATATATGCAACCTAACAAACGGTAGTTATATAAAATTTTGCTAAACAGGGGTTACCTTTTGAAGAAATAGGTATATATTTGTGTAATAATTACACGATAGCCAATACGGCTCAAAGCTTTGAAAGCAGTTCCTGCTTAGTATTTTAAAACATTGCTTCTCCATATACACCGCGATTAACTGCCACGTTTGTTTTTGCCTGCGAATATTTTTTAATTAAACATTTTTATTAGTAAAACTAAAAATTACAAGTATGAAACTCACATTCGTTAAAATGGTAAGCAAAAAAGTGTTAGCAGCGTTATTATTATCAGGCGCAGTATTTATGGTAACTCCTAAAGGCAATGCAGCCCCACGCAATATAGAAATTATCAGCTCAACAAACCAGGCAACAGTGCAGTTTGCCGGTTCAGCAGATAACGCTTTGTATTTTAATGTAAAGGTTGCCAATACAAACGCCGATAAATTTACAGTTACAGTTACTGACAATGACGGCGATGTATTATACACACAATCTTTTACTGACAAAAATTTTGAAAAGAAATTCAAGCTGCTGAAAAGCGATGATATTTCACGCTACAACTTTAAAATAACTTCAAACAACAAGGATATTGAACAATCTTTTTCAGTAAGTGCAACAACAAAAACTGTTGAAGATGTTACTGTAACAAAATTATAGTATTGGTTGTTGGTTATTTGGGACAAAATAACGCTAACACAGCCCCGCTTAATGCGGGGTTTTTTTATTGGCTTAATGCGACAGCGTTGTGCAGAATTTTCCTTTGTGCTTTTTGCCTCTCTTCAATTTTGCGTCCTTTGCAGTTAACCATCCTCCGCAAAAACTTTAAACTGGAAATTTTAAACGGAAAACTTCTAAACTACCGGAGGGTTGTCTTTCCACTTCCATAAATGCAGGCAGGCGTAGGTTCTATAGGGGCTCCATGCTGCAGTTATTTTTAGTATTCTTTGGCGCAGCTTCTTTTTATCGGTCGTTCTAAGTTTATATAACTTAACAACTGCATTTTCCAGGCCAAGGTCGTCGATGGCATAAATATCCTGCCTGCCAAGCGTAAACATTAAAAGCATTTCCACCGTCCATTGCCCAACACCCTTTATCTGTTGTAATAATGCCAATATCTCTTCATCGGGCATCGCCAGCAACTTCTTATCTGTTATATCATGCTCAATACAAAATCTTGCAACATTTTGTACATAGTTTACCTTGGCATTTGACAAACCAATAGTCCGCAGCTTTTCAAAGGGAGTATCAAGAACCTGCTTTGGCGTAGGTTCTTTTTTATTATACAGGTCCAGGAAGCGGTTGTATATAATATCTGCCACTTTAGTATTCAACTGTTGCGACATAATGCTTGCCATTAAATGCAGCGGAATATTCTTGTGGAGTTTTAGCTCGTGGTAAGGCTCATTTATTATAGCGGCCAGCTTAGTATCTTTTTTTAAATGTGCTACGTATTCCATACTACAAGTTTAAGTAAATAATGGCTTAAATTTTTACCTTCATGTAATTTGTTATGAACAGGCAAATACAAGTTACGGAAGATGGATCGCATACCATTGCTTTAGAAGACACCGGTATAACATACCATAGCACACACGGCGCCATACAGGAAAGTTTGCATGTTTTTATTAATGCCGGCCTTAAGCCTTTGCTGTATAAGCAAAAGACAGTGCATGTTTTTGAGATGGGATTTGGTACTGGCTTGAATGCATTGCTAAGCCTGCAGGCTGCGTTAGAATTTGGCGATTGTGTGAACTACATAGCAGCAGAGCAATTTCCTTTGGTAACAGAGGAGTTTGAATTGCTTAATTATTGCGAAGTGTTAAAAAAGAAAGATCTGCAGCCTTATTTTACATTAATGCATGCTGCGCACTGGGGCGAAGATGTGTATATTACTCCCGGGTTTATTTTGCATAAAATAAAACAGTCAGTTGTTAACTTAACATTACCGCAGCAGTTTGATATTATCTTTTTTGACGCTTTCGCTCCTGCCGATCAACCGGAACTGTGGACAAAGGATATTTTTGAAAAAATGTATAATATGCTGGAGAATGGAGGAGTTTTGGTATCTTATTGCAGTAAAGGTAATGTGAGGCGGACTCTTAAAGCTGTTGGTTTTAATGTTGAAAAATTGCAGGGGCCGCCAGGGAAAAGAGAAATCACCCGGGCCACAAAGCCATAATACAAATCAATCATTTTTATATGAAGAAGATCATCGCTATAACAATTTGTTTATTTTTCACGGCTGGTTCTTTCGCTCAAAGCAAAGATGAACAAGCTGTTCGCAATGCCTTAGATATACAAACCAATGCATGGAACAATGGCAACATTGACGTTTTTATGCAGACCTACTGGAAAAGCGATAGCCTGGTATTTATAGGTAAAACTGGCCCAACTTATGGCTGGCGGCCGACACTTGATAACTATAAGAAACGCTACCCTGACACAGCAGCGATGGGCAAATTGCATTTTGATTTGTTGCAATTAAAGCCGATAAATAACAATTACTATTTTGTTATTGGCAACTGGCATTTAAAAAGAACAATTGGTGATATTGGGGGCATATTCACATTACTATTTAGAAAAATAGAAGGGCACTGGGTAATAATAGCCGACCACACAAGCTGATTTTTTCTTAGCGCTATAATTTGTTACGCCAAAGACGCATATATAGCCTTATCATAATAACAATGCTCGCAACAAACCAAATGTAAAAAATAATGTTGCCAATGGTAACGTGGTTATGAATAAATGCAAGGTCGAACATGATACCTGCAGTAGAATTGATGCTTAGCCACAACACGCCAATGCCAAGCGACATTGATATGCGTGCTAAAAACTCTTTTACTTCAGGCTCCATAATTTTTTTTGGATTATAAAGGTACTTATTTAACAAGCAAGCCTGCAAACTGTGTCGAATCACCGCCAAAAACGTCAAAGTCAACTTTGGTGGTAATGCCGTTTACTTTGCCGGCATCGCTGTGTTGCCAAAAAAGCCAATCGCGTTTTACTTTTGGCTTATCATTATTTACAAAATGTGCAACCCATAAAGGATATGAAGAAAAATCTTTACCTAAATTGTTTATATAAAAATCCTCGAACGAATATATTATTGGTCTTATTTTATACGCAGCTTCAACTGCTTGCAGCCAGTCAGTAACTTCTTTGCGCATAACCGCGGGCTTAACGCCATACAGGTCTTCAATATCTAACACCGGTGGTAAGTCGCCCGGCTGCAGCTTAACCGTATTGATAAAATTTTGTGCCTGCAGTTTACCACTTTTTGTTGTGAGAAAATAATGATAAGCGCCCCGCGCAATGCCTGCTTCTTTTGCAGACTGCCAGTTGTGCTTAAACTGTTTATCAGCATCTTTAAGTCCCTCTGTAGCTTTTATAAACGCAAATTTTAACTGCACATCCTGCGCCTTCATTTGCTTTACTGATGGCCAGTAAATAAATTCCTGGTAACTGCTTACATCAATACCGTGTATAACATAACCTAAAGGCAACTGAATGCCAAATGCAGGGTAGGATGCAAATTTGGCCCTGTGCTCTTCTTTCCATTGCCGCCAATAAATATAGCCGCTGTAACCGGCCAACAGCAATGTAACAGCAACAACAAGCATCCACCACCTGCTCTTCTTCTTCTTATCTTTTTGTTTTTTAACGGCCATTGAAAAGGTTTGAAAATTTGTTTTTATTCAAAGGGCTTAAGTGTTCCGGTCGGTTGCTTTTTTTCTAAAGCCGTAATTTTTTTTGGACATTCCAGGCTACTGTTTCACCAATTTTTTTACTATATGCACATCACCGGCATCTATCTTCAAAAAATAAATTCCTGCTGCCAACTGCAATTGCAGCGGTAACTGCAATAAAGCATCTGCACCTGATATATTAAAATTACGCAGCAGCAAATTTTTCCCTTCAGCATTATACAATTGCACCTGCCATTGTTGTTGGGTAGGATTTTGAATACTTATTTGCAATTGATTGCTAAACGGGTTGGGGAACACTGTAATATAATTGGCTGTAGTAGTTGGCGGCGCAAGCTTTTGCGAAATGTTGTTGTTGCTTATAAGCTGCATATCAGGGTCAATTAAAACCGTATCAGCAGCAAAGCCAATATCGAAAAAAGCCTGCTGGTTATTTATACTGTCGTTTACTACAAATGTTTTGCTATGCGTGGCATTTTTAAATGTAAGCGCAAGGGGCACCTTAAAAAATGTAACAGAGGTATCAGATGCAACCTGGTTTATATTGACTGTCGAATAGTTATTTGTATTCTGCCGCCACGATACTTTAAAAGTTGGGTAGCCCTGGCCATAATACCATTGCTGAAAAAAATAACTAAGATCAGTATTGCCTGTTTCTTCAAGGTGGTGCTGCAGATCACTCACCCGGGCAAATGAATACTGCAATTTGGGATCATTTAAATAATTACGCAGGCCATTAAAAAAGGCAGTGTCGCCCAGCGTCCATCGAAGCATGCGGACAAGAAATGCGCCTTTTAAATAAGTAAGGCGCTCGTCAAATATCCTGTTCATGTTACTGGTATCGGGCACCCATACCGAGCCATTGGGCTGGGTTACAATGCCGGCAAGGTCGAACTTTATAAAAGCTTTATAATAAACGCTATCACTTTTTTCAGAATAAAGTATGTCTGCATTATATTCTGCAAAACCTTCATTAAGCCATATATCCTGCCAACTGCCGCAGGTAACCTTGTCACCAAACCATTGGTGCGCCAGTTCATGCACCATTAGGTTTTCGCCGGTGGACACAACAAACGAATTTGTTTGATGCTCCATACCACCGCCCCAGCCAAATTGTGTTTGCCCGTATTTTTCCTTCTTAAAAGGATAATCGCCATAGCAATCGTAAAAAACTTTCATACCGTTTAATAGCAGGTATGTACGCGATTGAAAATCGCTGAGATTTTCAGGGTACACGTACTGAATAATGGGAAGCGCTGTATTGCCTAACTGTATCTGTTGCGTGAAGACATTATAGTTGGTAACAGCAAAAGCAACAAGATAACTTGCAATAGGATAGCGGTGTTTGTAAAAAGTAGTCGTTGTATTGTTGACCGTTGTTTCACTTTGAAGCAAACCGTTTGATGTTGATTTATACAATAAAGGGTGAATTATATATACGTCAATACTATCAGCCTTGTCGTCCAGCCCATTTCTGCAGGGCCACCAGTCTTTTGCCCCATAAGGCTCGCTCAGCGTCCATATAATGGGAGTATTATTATGCGTTGACTGAACAAAGGATTGATTATCTGTTGGTGGTGCGCCCTGGTAAAAAATTGTAACAGCATCACTATCCCCGGCATTGTATGTTAAAGGCAGGCTAAGCGCAAGGCTTTCATCAGACGACTGTAAAAAAATTATTTTTTGCCCGCGAATAAATACACTGTCAACAGTAAGCAGGTGTGAAAGATCGAATACAATACTGTTAGTTGATTGTGTAATGATAAAGTGCGCAGTTACTTTGCCGGTTATGTAGTAAACTGATGGGTTAACCTGCCAGTAACATTCATAAAAATGCACCTTAAAATTATTGGAAGCTACGCTTGTTTGCTGCTCATCAAAGCGGCTTGCTGCAATTCTTTTCTCCCTTTCAATTATTTGCGGTAAAATATTTTGCTGTGCCTTCAATTCACACAAACCAAATATTACACATATAATTACCGCCGCCAGTTTCATACTGCAAAATACTTTTAAAACCGTGTTGTTTTATACTCGGCTAAATAACGGGTATAACTTTAACGCTTTGGTGTATAAAAATATCAGCTTTTTGGTGCAGCCTGTGCAATGTCTGCTATGGCTTTAGCAAGTATATCAACATCCTGCAGAGTGGTATAAACATGCGGCGTTACGCGCACGCAGCTTACATTTTCCCAGGTTATGCCAACTGCATGTATTTTATATTTATCAAATAATTGCTTATCCAGTTCGCCCGGCGTAACACCTTTTACGCTAACGCCACAAATGGCGCATGAAAATTCGGGTTTAAGAGAGGTGCTTAATGTTACACCCGGAATATCTTTCACTTTTTCTGCCCAGTAATTTTTCAAATAACGTATACGTTCTTCCTTTCTTTTAGCACCGATGGCATTATGAAAATTAAGCGCCTCTCCAATGCCCTGCTCAATAGGAAAGCTGCGTGTGCCAAGCGTTTCAAATTTTCTTATATCACTGCCACGCGGGTTATCGTTGCATAATAATGGCCATATTTTTTCAATCTTATCTTTCTTAATGTAAAGCATTCCACTGCCTATTGGGGCACTTAAAAACTTATGCAGGCTGGTACCAAAATAATCGCATTCAAGATCAGGAATATTAAAATCTAATAAGCCGAATGAGTGTGCACCATCGCACAATACTTCAATACCTTTTGCATGCGCCATGCGCGCAATTTTTTTAACCGGCATTATTTGCCCAACCCAGTTTACCATGTGGGTTACGTGCAGCAGTTTTGTTTTGGGTGCAATTGCATTCTCATAAGCTGCAACAATTTCGTCATCATTTTCAACAGGGAATTTAAAGCTTATCTGGGTATATTTAATACCCTGCCGCAGCGCCTTTTGTTTCCATCCATTGATCATATTGGGGTAATCCTGCTTCGTACCAATTACTTCATCGCCGGGGGCAAGGTCAAGACCATAAATAATGCTGTTCAATGCCTCAGTTGAATTTCTGTTTATGGCGATTTCATCAGGGCTGCAACCCGCCAGTGCCGCCAGCTTTTGCCGCAGCGGTTCACGCCCCATATCAATAATGCGCCACATGTAATAGGAGGGCCCTTCATTAGCCAGCTTGTTATAACGGTCCACGGCTTCCTGCACAATACGCGGCGATGGGCTAACACCGCCATTATTAAGATTGATGATATTAGGATCAACTGTGTAAGCCTGTTGTATCACGCTCCAGTAATCTTCATCCGACGCAACCTCGCCCGGAGTAAACCCCAACACCGCATCATTTGCGTTTTCCATCTTTTCAGCTAATGCCTGGTTAAACAGGCTGGATGCTGAAAATGCACCCGCGGTAAGCATTACCTGCTTCAAAAACTTTCTCCTGTGGCTCATGTGGTAATTTTTTGAGGCAGAAAGATAAAAAAAATTTCTTTCTTTCGGGTTTGTATCTTTGTGGGTGAATTTAAGGGTTATGAAAAAGAGGATATTGATGTTTTTTGCTGGTGTTTTGTTAACTGTTCTTCTCACTGAACAGTCTGTAGCACAGTGTTCTATCTGTACAAAAACAGCTTCACAATTAGGGCAGAAGCCCGCTAAAGGATTAAATGCAGGTATTCTTTACCTTATGCTTACCCCGTTAACTGTTGCCGGTTATATTGGTGCGCGCTGGTGGAAGCGTGAAAAGGCTTTTATGCAGGAGGAAAACAGGTAACCTCACCTCTTTACTTATCCAAAAAGTACCAGGGTATACCTAACTTGCCCTGCAGCAGGTATATGTTTACAGTATCATTCATGCTAACAGACTCATAAACGGATGCAGCAACACTTATGTCCTGTTGCCCGGTAAAACGCCCCCAGGCTGGCGTGGTAATATAGTAGGTTTTTGCTTTGCCGGATGAAATGTGTTTATCAATTACGGGCAGTTTATATACCTGTGCTTTAGATGTATCGTAATGGCAGTTTGCAAATATAATCGCGCCATAACTGTAACCAGCAAACAACACCACGAGCAGGAAGAAAACAGGTTTTTTATTGATTGTTTTATGCGGGCCTGTAAATGCAATGCTATATACTGCAGCAGATAACACCATAGTTACAACAGCAACCCATTGCCAAAGTTTTTGATAGGCATACAGATCATAATTTATCATTGCCCTTACAAAAAGCAACAGGCAGCAAAAAAACAATGTAACCTGCATTGACGGGTAAGCGCTTTTTGTGGCATCGTTTACAGTTACAATACCTTTAAAGCGCCAGATAATATACAATGCCACTACAGGCAGTATCAACGCTGCAAACATAAGCGGAACGTATGGTGTTGGATAAACTAAAAGCCAAACTGCCAGTCCAGTAGCTGCACCATTTACAATACGAGCAATCGTTTTGGCTTTTTTAAGCATAGCCTCCCTGTCTTCTACAGTGAAGCCAAATTGGTCGTTTGAAAGAATTTCTTTCGTTTCCTCTTCCACCTGCACAGCGTCAACATCTTTAAATTTTTCTTCTATCCAGGTTTTTACGCTGGCATAGTTTTCAAGATATTGTGGTATGCGAAGGGCTTTTGAACCAGATCCAGGTATAAGCATGTAAACATCTTTAACCTTTCTGTACCCTTTAATTTCATTCAATGATAATGAACGGCGGCTAAACGCCCTCAATACTTCAACCGAATCACCTGTAATAGTAAGTTTTGTTTTTATTGTATCTGCCCAGGCAAGTGCGGCTATAACGATAAACACTAAGCCGAGTATTGTTGTAAGCACTGGGTTAGTTTCACCGTTTTTAAAAAAAGGGATGCAAATAATAACTATACCACCTGCAATAAAAAGTAAACACAGTACGGCGCCCGTAATGCGCCAACCTTTTGATATCCAATATTCCATATTAAGGGTTTAAATGATGATGCCACAAAATAATAAAAAGTCGCGAAATGTATTGCAGCCTGGGACCGCTTAACGATCTTACAATTTTGTTTTTGCTGGTAACCTAACAGCAACAACCGTTAACAACGCCGCGGCTAAAAGTGATGCCGACATAAAAATATAGGACGAATGAAAACTGCCTGTTTTGCCATTCAGATAGCCAACAAAATACGAACCTGCAAATGAGCCAAGCGCTCCAAAACTATTAATAAGCGCGATAGCAAGTGGTGTTACATTTGCCGGTAACAGATCTGTAATTAGGGCGAAGAAGGGGCCGTATGGCGCATACATAACCATGCCTGCAAAACACAGTAACGCAAAGCTTACCCAAAAATGGTTTGCCCCAATTGCGTATGAGGCATAAAAAGCAATGGCACCTAATAGCAGGCAAGGCCAAACAAATAGTGTCCGTTTCAATATTTTATCTGAAAAATAAGATACACTTATCATGCCTGCTACAGCCAAAAGATAGGGCACTGCTGAAAGCCACCCTGTTGTCACCATGCTTGTGCCTGGTGCAGCTTTTATAATGCTTGGTAACCATATTACAAAGCCGTATACACCAATGCTCCATAAACCATATTGTATGCACAGTATTATCACCAAAGATTTTTTAAGTGCCTCTGCATAGTTTTTAACCGGTGGTATGCTTTGTTGCTCGTTAAGTAAGGTGGCCTGCAATACCCGTTTCTCTTCCTGTTCAAGCCAGTTTGCGCTTACAGGGGTATCGTCCACCATTTTATACCAAAAAAATGCCCATACCAGCGCCGGGGCACCTTCAATTATAAACATCATACGCCAGCCGACGGCCTGTACCAGGTAGCCGGACAAAACCGACATCCAGAGTATGGTAACCGGATTGCCTAAAATTAAAAATGTATTGGCGCGGCTGCGTTCCACCCTGGTAAACCACCTGCTTAATAAAACAAGCATGCCCGGAAAAACAGCCCCCTCAACCATGCCCAGCAAAAAGCGTGTGGCGGCAAGTATATAAACATTGTTTACTATACCCGTTGCCATGGCACACACTCCCCAAAGTATCAACGACCAAAATATTAACTTTTTTGCGCTGTTTTTTGCAGCGTAGTAAACACCGGGTAACTGGAAAAAGAAATAGCCAAGAAAAAACATCGAACTTATTAATGAAGACACAGACGGTGTTATATGCAGATCTTTAGCCATGCCTCCAGCAGTACCAAAACCAATATTAGCACGGTCCAGGTACGCCAGGCTATAGGTAATAAACACAATGGGTATAATGTGGTACCAGCGTTTTGGGGCAAGCTGCGTCATTGATTAAAGATAGTTGATTGGTAACAGCCGGTTGATTGGTTGATTGGTACAATGTATAAAATTAATAAAAAAGCCACCGAAATTTCTTTATGATCCCGGTGGCCTTTCCCGTTTCACGATTGACGATTCATCTCCGAAACTTAGGGGGTTATTCCGTTCTTAAGCTTTTAACAGGGTTAGCCAATGAAGCTCTTATGGTTTGAACGCTGATGGTTGCAAGTGCGATAATTAACACCACGATACCGGCTAATGGGAATATCCACCAGGTTATATTGATCCTGTATGGAAAATCCTGCAGCCATTTATTTAAAAAATACCACGCCACAGGGGTGGATATTACAAACGCAACCAATACCAGTACTAAAAAATCTTTAGACAATAAAGAAGTTATTTGCATAATAGATGCACCCAATACTTTGCGTACGCCAATTTCTTTACGCCGCTGCTGCATAACAAGCGAT
>Ga0206806_1081_pt1 | contig 21655 bp, 21 predicted proteins | sample Alteio_BWOrgCont_60_FD_152911 | JGI IMG/M metagenome (GOLD analysis project Ga0206806, IMG submission 152911) | Enriched cells from forest soil in Barre Woods Harvard Forest LTER site, Petersham, Massachusetts, United States -... | ecosystem: Environmental > Terrestrial > Soil > Temperate forest >... | reverse complement strand
AGTATCAATAGTAATATTGTCTATACTCGGCGGCATAATGATCCCAAGTTTTGTAATGCCCGATTCATTCAGGGAAGTTATGGCATTGTCACCACTGCACTGGTGTTTGCAGGCCTTCTACGGCCTCTTTCTTGAAGGGGGTAAATTGACCGATATTCTAATAAATATTTTATCTTTATTGGCTATTACTATAATATTACAGCTGGTTGCCTTTGCTGGCTTGAGAAGAAAAAAATTGATTTGAATTAATTAAAATGGAAAAAGCAGAATTAAAGCAAACGCTAAAAAAGCAGATAATCGAGTTTTTAAACTTAACATCTTTAAAGCCCGATGATATTAAAGATGATGAGCCACTATTTGGCGAAGGTTTGGGATTAGACTCAATAGATTCGCTTGAATTGATAGTACTGCTCAACAGGGAATATGGTATTCTTATTAAGGATCCCAAAGAAGGCCGCAAAGTTTTGGTTGATGTAAACACCATGGTTGATTATATTGAGCAACACAGAACAAAATAAATTAATATTTATTGTCACGGGTTTTAATAACAGGCATAGGGGTCATCAGCGCAATAGGCTGGTCTGCCGCTGAAAATCATATCGCCCTGAAAAATGGTGCCTGTGGTATTGGTTTGCCCGGTTATTTGCATTCACGATATGCTGAAACATTTCCGGCAGGAGAAGTTAAAATAACCACTGAAGAACTAAAATCAAAACTGGGCCTTACAGATGCTTCCGTAACACGCACCACAGCGCTTGCAGTTCACGCATTTAACGAAGCAATAAGTGACGCGGCCCTTACAAGCAATCAATTAACATCAGGCAGCACAGCATTAATAGGCGCTACAACAGTAGGCGGCATGTGTTTAACAGATGAATTGTACAGGGATGCAAACGCGGTTTCCACAGATTCTCCTTTCCTTGCCTCTTACGACTGTTCTTCTGTTTTTCTCTACGTGCAGCGGCACTATAATATCAAGGGCCTTGTTAATACCATTAATACCGCTTGCTCATCCTCCGCTAATGCGATCGGTTATGGAGCGAGGCTTATAAAACTGGGGCTGGCCAATAAAGCAATTGTCGGCGGGGCCGAAAGTTTGTCAAAGTTTACAGTGAATGGTTTTAATGCCCTGCACATTCTTTCACCTGAAATATGCCGACCCTTTGATGCAAACAGAAAAGGGCTGAATTTGGGAGAAGGTGCGGCGTTTCTTGTACTGGAACGGGAAGAAGACGTTATCGGTAAAAAAGTATACGCTGAAGTGAAAGGTTATGGCAATGCAAGCGATGCATTTCATTCATCTTCTTTATCGGATGATGGAGAAGGTCCCTATGCGGCTATGCAAGGCGCATTGGCATCCGCAAAATTACAGGCTGCCGATATTGATTTTATTAATGCCCATGGCACTGCGACAGAAAATAATGATCAAGTGGAAGGCAAAGCAATGTTGCGAATTTTTAGCAAGCCACCCCCATTTGCTTCTACAAAATCAAATACCGGCCATACATTAGGCGCCTCGGGTGCCATAGAGGCTGTGTACAGCATCTTCAATATTGCCAACCAGGAAATATACCCGGCACTTAATTTTACAAACATCGATGAAAGTATTGGGCTCACTCCTGCCGGTGTTTATAAAAAGGCCGCTATAAAAAATGTCATGTCGAATTCGTTTGGCTTTGGCGGTAACTGCACTTCATTGATCTTCTCTAAAGCCTGACACGTATGTTTTATATTCATCAAATAAGCTGCATATCGCCACAACAAACATTTGACAGCCCAAACATTACAGAGCTGCATTTGCCTGTAAATAATAAACTGAGTGTAATTGAACCTGGCTACGACGATATTCCCAAAAACAGTTTGCGCAGAATGGGCAAATCGGTCAGAATAGGGATGGGTGTGGCCCTGGCCGTTATAAAACAAGTGCCGGTATTTAACGGCATCATCATCGGTACAGGTAACGGAGGAATGGAAGACAGTATAATTTTTTTGAAACAAGTAGTTGAATATAACGAGGGGTTGTTAACACCCGCCCATTTTGTACAAAGCACGTCGAATGCTGTAGCTTCACAACTAAGCCTCGCCAGTGTTAACAGGGGCTATAATATTACACACGTACACCGGGGACTTGCATTTGAAATGGCCGCTATTGATGCCGCAATGCGCTTGCTGGAAAACCCGGAGCATTGCTTTTTGCTGGGTGGTGTTGATGAAATATCTGGATACAATTACAGGCTTGAGTACCTTGACGGATGGTATAAAAAAGAGGATGCATTGATTGAGGATTTGTACAATACTAATACCCCGGGAACCATTGCAGGTGAAGGCGCTGTAGCGATGATGGTTAGCAATGAAAAAGAAAATGCGGCAGCTAGGGTATTAAGCATAGTTACTTTACATAGTTCAGATCCAATTGAAGTTCAGCAACATTTGCTGGATTTTTTAGAACAGCATAATGGCTTAGATATCAGCCTGCTTTTAAGCGGGGAAAATGGCGATAACCGTACGCTGCATTTTTACGAGAATGCGGAGAAACTTATCAAGAATGGAATTCCTGTAGCACGTTTTAAACACATGTGCGGGGAATACCCAACAGCTTCATCATTTGCACTATGGCTTGCCTGCAAGCTTATTGCAGGAGAACCTTTGCCAGCGCACATGTTAAAAAAGGGAGACCCAAGAGCAGCACACAAAAACATACTTATTTATAATTGCCACAAAAACCTGCAGCACAGTTTTATATTTGTATCAGCTGCTGATTAAATTTATATATTCCCAAATACCGTCTTGCATTTAAAACATGGTGACTTTGACTGCTGGGAAAAAGCAGCAGTAACATTTATTTTCCCCTCACTACCGGTGATATAACTAACCTGCGCATGCAATATGTTATCCTCAATTGGGTTTATCGGCACAAGAAATTTTAATTCGTCGGCCTGCAAGAACTTTACTTTCCTTTCAAGCATCACTTCTGTAAATTCTATCAGCATTTGTAACAAACATGCACCCGGCACAACCGGCTGACCGGGAAAGTGCCCATTATAAATTGAATGTTTTTCGTTCAGCCGCACAAGGAATGAAAATCCTGCATTTGTTTTATTTTTTTCAACTATAGTATAAAAGTCATCTTTCAGCATGAAGGCTTGAATTAATATTGCTTAATAGCTGATAATAAAATGAGGGAATGATGAATGCCGAGATAGTTATTATATATCAATATCTTTTTTATTTGCGTATCCATGTTATAATTAACGGCTGGCGGCAATTGGCCTGCCTGCAAAATGCTTGACGCAAACCACATGGCAAAAGATGCAGCAGTAGGATACTCGCCGCATAAGTGTTTGTAATTGATCACAGCGTTATTGATAAAAACATTCTCCTGCAAATAATCGTATACTTTATCATTTTCCCCATCACCATTCCTGCCGGTTATTATAACATCAATATCTGGTAAACTAAGTCCATGTGCAACAACAAATTCTATTATTTTATTTGCAACATCTTTTCCTGAAGCGGGTTTGTAAAAAGTACTAAGCCCATCTATTTGCGCATGATCATTCTCTGAATGTTCAAACGATAAAAGGAAAAATGCCGCGCCTTCGCCACCAATCGTTCCTTTTGACTTTGCATCAAATAAAGACAGGTTTGACGGGTGTTGTTGTTTATACAATCCAAACCGGTTTAAAATGGCAAAGCTCGCCTCAGTTATTTCATCTACAGCACCAACCAGAACATTTTTTGTTTCACCCTCCTGCAACAGCATTATGCTATCAAGCAAAGCGCTTTCAAATGAAAAACCCCTGTGAACAAACGTGTTGTTATACCCATTGCATTTAAGCATCAGCGCTATTTGAGCGCCTACCGTATTATGCGTAGACTGTATAAAAGCCGTCGGCGAAAGCATCTCTTCGTTCTGCTTAATAAGGCTTCCTAAAAAAATGCCTGTGTCTTCAAGGCAACCATACGCGGTGCCGGTAACTATTGCATCTGGATTGGTTACGCCGCTTTGTTTTAAACATGTTATCGCTGTTGCAACGCCCATTCTTATTATGCGGCTCATGCGCCTTATCAGTTTGGGGTCTAATATATTTCCATAGGAAGGCTCGATAGCTTTTAAAAAATTACTGTTATAACTTATTGGTTCAGTAAGAAAAGGTGCACCAAAGGTTTGCTGCGGTGATATGCATGAAGATGACTTTATAAAGATATTCATGCTGTAATTTTTGAAAAGATCAATGAAGTGCAATTGCCACCAAACCCGAACGAGTTACTCAACACGTTTTTTACACCCCGGTTGTTAGAAAGTGCCGTTTCCGCGGAAAATGGAAATTCATGCATAGATGTTTGCAAACGAAGATTGGGATAAATGATATCCCTGTTAACTGATAAAACAGAGAACACAGCCTCAATACCACCACTCGCACCTAATGTATGCCCTGTAAAAGATTTAGTCGAACTCATAGCTGGATATAGTGGGTCAAACAATCTTTTTATAGCCGTTGCTTCAGCAAAATCATTGTTCTGTGTACCGGTGCCATGCAGGTTTATATAATCTATATCCCCTGGTTGCAGGCCGCTTAAAGCCAGTGCACCCTGCATTGCAAGGTACGAGCCTGTGCCATCAGGCGAAGATGCGGTTTGATGATACGCGTCATTTTTATTGCAGTAACCCGTTAGTTCACAGTAGGGAGTTTTTTGTAACAAAGCAGCAACTTTTTTAGACACGAGCACAACATAACCGGCACCTTCCCCTAAATTTAACCCTTGCCTGTTATCATCAAAAGGTTTACAAAACTCTTTATCAAGTATCATCAGTGTGTTAAACCCGTTAAGTGTAAATTTTGTAAGCGAGTCTGTACCGCCTGCTATGGCTACATCAAGCATACCATGCTTAATAAGCCTTGCCGCAAAAAAAATGGCATTTGCTGAAGAGGAGCATGCTGTGCTGATTGTGCTTACGTATGCGTTAATACCGAGTGCATCGGCAACAAGTTCAGTAACCTTGCCGCATTCATGATTTACTATATCAAGCAATTTTCCTTTATTTTTATCTACAAGAAAACTGGCATAGAATTGTTCAGTTTTATCCATGCCCCCAACAGTATTTGCTGAAATAAAACCAATGCGCAATGACGGGTTATTTTCAAGACCGCAATCAAGTAATGCTTCCTTCGCCGCCATCATGCTTAGCAATGCTGTACGACTTGTCCGGTGGTCCATGCCTGTAAGGGCGGCAAGTTCCGCATTGCTAAGTTTTACCTCGGCTACAGGCAATGTATTTTTATGCAGCGTTTGCAGGTACTCAATAGCATCCATACCTGCCTTATAATTTGTAAGCGACAACAGGCATTCAGCAACATTATTGCCAATGGCAGAAACGGCCCCAAGGCCGGCAACAAAAACAGGTGATATATTTTTTGTTAGGTCCATTTATAATGTTTGCCTGTTAAATATATTATCCAGGTTTTCTTTTGTAAATAATGTGCCTTCAGTTGCCTTGGCAACTAAAAATAAAACAGCTTTATAGTTATCCTTTAATATTTCCACCCACCCGCAAATGCATACCTGCAAAATATTATTATTCAATAAATAGTTTACATATTGTTCGGTAAAAGCAGCATCAAGCGCATCAGAAATAAAAAAGGCGCTTTCTCCCTTAAAGTTATTCTTTATGCATATCTCCCCCGTTACAATGTTGGGCAAGGTATACACAAACAGGGCTGGGCTTGCAAAATCTTGCACAGTGTGCAAATATTTTATGTCGGTGTCAAGACTTGAGTTGGCGTTGCTAAGTATTACCCCAACATCCTGCGGCCTGGCATCTTTAATAATATTTTCGCCTGCAAGCAATACTTCCGACGCCAGCCATCCGAGTTTACTCAAGCTATCCATTTTATAAAACTTTGGATAGTTTAAATTTAAATGCTGGTATATAGTCAATAAAATATCCTGAACATCTTCTGCCGGGCCATCAAATATTTTTTGGCCGTTCTTGTAAACGCCGTTTTTACTTATCTCACAATGGGCAATTATATAGTTGTTATTGTTCAAGTAATTTTTGTCTGGTTAATATTTACTAAATACTACAGCAGCATTACAACCCCCAAAACCTGATGCTGTTTTAAGGCAATTATTTAAAGGGGTATGCATTACCTCTTCGCTTACATTTATCGCTTGTGACACACCGGCGTTTTTAAAACCCAACGAAGGCAGAATGGTATCATTCCGCATAGATTGAATTGTTATGACCGACTCTAAAAGCCCGGCAGCGCCCAGTGTGTGCCCAAAATATGCTTTAAGGCTATTCACCGGCACATTATTCAGTCCAGCCAATGCAAGGGCTTTTGCTTCCATTTCATCATTGTACCTGGTAGCGGTGCCATGCGCCGAAATAAAATCTATATCTGCCGCAGCAACCCCGGCATCTTTCAATGCTTTATCTATCACCTGGTAAAGCTCCTCCCCTGTGCGTGATGGCCCTGAAATATGGTTGGCATCATTGCTTACCGACCCGCTTTTCAATTTTATATTACCTGCGTATCTTTTATTGGCGCTAAGTATTATTGTGGCCGCCCCTTCCCCAAGGTTTATACCATCCCGGTCAGCATCAAACGGCTTACATACACCCATGCTTAACGCCTGGAAAGATTGAAAACCTGACAACACAAATTTTGTAATTTCATCAGCACCAGCCACTATTGCGTTTTCATAAGCGCCTGATATTATTAACCGCATGGCAGTTATAAGCGCCAGCAACCCGGAAATACATGCATTGCAAACAACGAGCGGCTTATTTGCAAAGTTGAAATGATTTGCCACCAGGTTTGCTGATGTAGTAAGTGAAATTCTTTTTTCAAGAGTTTCATCATAATCGCCGGATTCCAATAAACTGATATTACCCTTTGTTGAAGAGATGATGAGAATTGTTTTGTTGCTGCTTACATCAATCTCCGTGTTTTGTAAAGCATCTTTTATGGACGCAATCAGCAATTGTTCAAACTTTGTATAGGGCATATTACCATTGCTTGTATTAAAACTGTCATCATCAAACAGCGAAGCATAAAACGGATGCGGGTATATGCTTTCATTATAATGACGTTTTACACCGGAAACACCAGTTTTAAGCTGCACAAAATTTTCTTCCGATGTAGTGCCAAGCGGGGATGTAATATTATCCGAAACAATAAATACGTCTGTCATTATAATTTTTGTGCCGGCGTAGCAGCCAATACCATTTAATAGTACAAAATTATTGCTTTATTGTTTGAAGCGGCATTGCTTATTCATCTCCCTGCAGAAATATCCTCATTTCACATTGCGCCAAAAGTTTTTCGCCCAACCACACTTTACCATGTATTGTTTGCGTGTTAAAAACACGGGAGGTTTCTGTTACTTCAGTTTTTAATTCATCATTCATTTTTGGCCGCGCAAAAACTGCAAAGTTTTTAACCGCACCGATATACCCATTTTGTACAGGTTTATTTTCAACGGTCGCCCGGTAGCCCGCGCCCGCTGCGGCCGTTTGTGCTATGTTTTCCAACAGGCCAGCTTCTGTAAATACACCGTCTTCAACCAGCACATTCCCTTCTTCAATAATGTAGCCGGTAGTAATTTTATCATCTTCCACGCTTAATAACTTACCCACCATTACAAAGGGCGGCTTTTGCGGCAGCAGCGTAGTAATATCATCAATCGCTACCATAGTTAAGAATATAATCCTCCGTTAATAGATAATACCTGGGCGGTAATATATCCTGCTTCCGGCGCAGCTAAAAAAGCAACTGCAAAAGCTATTTCTTCTGGTGTGCCGATACGCCTTGCAGGCACCAGCTTTTGTATATCTTTTTCCTCCAATCCTTCAAGCATATCGGTTTTAATAAAACCCGGCGCAATTGCGTTTACTGTTATACCCTGCCTGGCAACTTCCTGTGCAAGCGCTTTAGTTGCACCAATTACGCCTGCCTTTGCAGCAGAATAATTTACCTGGCCCGGCAACCCTTTTAAGCCTGACAGCGAAACGATATTAATAATCCTTCCGTACTTCCTTAGCATCATACTGCTTAAAACCAGCCGGGTAACATAAAAAAAGCTATCGAGGTTTGTTTTAATAACACTATCCCATTGCTCATCCTGCATCCAGCTCATCAACACATCATCCTTAATGCCTGCATTGTTTACAAGTACCTCAATATATTTTTCTGTATTGTTTTGTATCCAGTTTCCCAGCGCCTGGTGTATTGCATTTTTATCTGCTATATCAAACTGCAGCAGTTCCCCATCACCGTTATTTTGCTTTATTTGTTCAAGCGTTTTGTGGGCCTCTTCAGCATTCGATTTGAAATTAATAAGCACATGGTAACCAAGTGAAGCCATCTTAATGCAAATAGCCCGGCCTATGCCTCTTGAACCACCTGTTATAAGCGCGCATTTCATAATGGCCGTTTAAATTATTGTATCTGTTGCCTGTAAATAAGCTTTTACTTTTTGCAGCACCTTGTATTTGGGATGGTCGTCTACAAACGTTGGAAATATTTTTCGTAATTCATCATACACACCACCCGTAGTTTTTGAAAGTTTCTCCTTACAATCCAAATAATCAACAGCCTGCAGGATTGACATTGCCTGTATGCTTAATACGGTAAATGAGTTGTCAATAACCTTTCTTGTCATTAATGCAGCATTTGAGCCCATACTCACTATATCCTGGTTGTCGTTATTATTAGGGATGCTGTGCACGTACATAGGGAATGACATTGTTTGATTTTCAGCTACGGTTGAAGTTGCGGTAAACTGCATACCCTGCATGCCAAAATTAAAACCCAGGATGCCCAGGTTTACAAAGGGCGGGAACTTTTGATTAAGCTTATCGTTTAGCAGGTAATTTAATTGCCGTTCAGATAATATAGACAACTTGGTTATTGCAATTTTAAGCTTATCCATTTCCAACGAAACATAATCGCCATGAAAATTGCCCCCGTGGTAGACGTTCTGGTTTATATGATCAATTACCGGGTTATCATTTACCGAATTCAACTCGTCTATTAATACTTTCTCGGCCTGGCAAACAGTATCATATACGGGCCCTAAAATTTGTGTTACACACCTTAGCGAATAATACTCCTGTACTTTATCTTCAAAAACCTCCTGCTCAATATTACCCAGTTCATAAAGGTGTTCGGTACGGCTGCGTATCATACGGCTGTCACCCAAAATATTGCGCATCACTTTTGCAATATGGTTTTGCCCGGCATGTGGTTTTACCACGTTTAATTCGTATGAATAATGGTCGTTATATGCCTCTACCACCTCATTCATCATAGACGAAAATATAACTGACCATTTTACAAGTTTATGTGCAAGCAATATATTTACCAGCCCTATACCCGTCATGGCAGATGTGCCATTGATTATGGCTAACCCCTCCCTGCCTGTAATGGCCAAAGGTTTTATATTGAACCGCTCAAATATTTCGGCTGTGGCGTAAACCCGTTCTTCGTACATTACCTCTCCTTCACCAATAAGGGTTAAACCAAGATGCGCCAACTGGACAAGGTCACCACTGGCGCCAACGCCACCATGCTCGTAAATGCAAGGGGTAATATTCTTATTGATGAGTTCCTGCAACAGCAGTACAAGGTTTAAATGCACCCCGGAACGGGCCTGCATAAGCATATTCAGCCGTGCAATCATTAATGCCCTGCTTAAAATGGATGGCAATATATTGCCACTGCCCGAACTGTGGCTGCGAATAAGGTTGTATTGAAGTTGTATGAGATTTTCTTCAGGCACTTTGTATTGTGCCATGGGCCCGAAGCCCGTATTTATACCATAAATGATCTTATTGGCAGAAAAGCTTTTAAGAAATTCAAAGTTTTCATTTACCCTGTCCCGGCTTTCCTTATCCAGCTCAACTGTTGCCTTATTAAACAATATATCTGAAAAATCTTTTACTGAGAGTGCATGTTGGCCAACACATATCATAGGTAAAAAAATTTTGCTTTTTTAATTTTAAAAGGGATAAAAGTAGATAAAAAAATGCAGGTTTCAGCTTTACCTTTAAAGGCGGCCAGGCACTGGCTTGCCGGTTATTTACGGTTATCTATAAACTTTATCGCTTTTCTGCTTACTTCAGGAAACTGCATGTGCTTTATCTCCCCGGCAGATAAACATTTAATAATGGGGCTTACACGCAGCTTTGCCTGCAGGTAAGCGCGTATCTTATGGTCGTTCTCAGTGGTGTCCTCTGCCGCAACTATATATATTATCACTTCGTCAAGGCCTACATCATTACTTTGCACTTCTACCACATACTCCTGTATTTCCCGCATATCATTCAGTATATCAAATATGGCTGACGGGTATAGTGTTGTTCCTTTGAACTTTATCATTTGTTTTTTACGGCCCAATATGGGTGACAGGCGCACGCTGTTTCTGCCACACGCACACGGTTCGTCAAAATATATGCAAATATCACCAGTTTTATAGCGTATAAGGGGCATACCCTCTACGCCCAGGGTAGTAATCGTTACCTCGCCGGGTGTATTTGCCGGTACAGGATTGTTATCCTCATCTAACAACTCCGTTATCAGCAATTCGGGGCGGTTATGGCCGCCTTTACCCTCGCTGCATTCGGTAAACGCCGTCTGCATTTCAGTAGAAGCGTAGGTTGAATAAAGCTGTATATTCCACGAGTCGGTTATTTTGTTGCCCAGGATGTTTAAAGAGCAATCCAGGTTACGGATATTCTCGCCAATACAGATGGCCTTTTTCACTGATGTGGCTGCCAGGTTAAAATTGTGCTCTTTTGCAAACTGTATAAGCTTAAGTATAAAAGAAGGTACCGCAATAATAACCGTTGGTTTAAGGCGCAACAAGGTCTCCAATTGCACAGATGGCACGCCCGGCCCAAGCCTTATAATACCTCCGCCCATTTTACGTATGCCTGAGTAGTAGGCTATACCCGCCATAAATTGCCGGTCAAGCGTAAGCATTAGCTGGTAAATGTCGCCGGCTTGACCACCAGTGGTTACAAACGAACAGTATTCGTTATGAGCCAGCCTGTCCAGGTCGCTTTCAGTAAGTGCAATTGTTACCGGGCTGCCTAACGTTCCGGAGGTGGATGTGTACTCAATTATTTTTTCAGGGAGTACACATATAAAATCTTCATTGTACAGCTGCAGGTCCTCTTTAGTGGTTATCGGCAATAGCTGCAGGTCTTCAATGGTTTTAACAGACGATACATTAATATTATGAGTGCTGAAAAGTTTTTTGTAAAATGGTGAGCTATGGCTAACGTAGGCCAAAAGCTGTTGCAATTTCTCTTCCTGCAATTTTTTTAATGCGGCTACCGGCTGAAAGGTTATATCATGTAAACTCATAGGCTATTTTTCTATAATAACAACAGCGCAGGCCATTGTTTTAAGGTGCGACAAAGAAACCAAAATTCTGGTTATTCCCAAATACTTAAGTGTTTCACGGGTGTTACCCAGCAGCACCAATTCCGGCTTGCCGGTTATTGAGTTTGTTATTTCAACTTCATTAAACTGTGTTCCTTCCTGCCAACCGGTTCCCAAAGCTTTAAAAAAAGCCTCTTTCGCGGCAAAGCGTGCAGCATAATGTTCGTATTTGTTTGCTTTTGACTCGCAATAGGCTGTCTCATTAACAGAAAATATCATTTCCTTAAACCCGGCCCCTTTTTCAATATTAAAGGTAACCCGCTCCACTTCAATAAGGTCAATGCCTGTGCCTTCAACCATACATTAAAAAAGTTTTATAAATTACAACCATCTGAATATGCATGTGTTTCGTATGTTTCTTCATAACTTATGTTCATGCCAAAAACAATCTTCACCATAGCATTCTTCTGCGTAGCATTATGCAGTTACACACAGCCCGCAAGCCACATTAGGTATAAAGACATTGTTTTTTCAAATATAATGATTGAAAAGAATTTATCGTACGCAGATAATATACCCGCAGGTGTTAAACCAAAATATTATTTTTTTGACCTGTACCAGCCGGCAGGTGATTCAATCGCCGCCAAAAGGCCGTTGATCATCTGGATGCACGGTGGTGGTTTTAAGTTTGGTTCCAAATCAGCGAAAGGGATAGAGATGCTTTGCAAGAGTTTTGCGCAACGGGGGTATGCATGCGCGTCAATAAATTACAGGTTAAGTAAGAAGAATACTTTGACCAATGTAAAAGCGCTGATAAACGGGTGCTACGATGCTGTGCAGGATGTTAACAAGGCTATTGTATTTTTTAAACAAAACAGCGAAAAATATGAAATTGACACCAGCCGCATAATACTTGGCGGCAACTCCGCAGGTGCTATCATAGCGCTACAGGACGTATATAGCAGCGATGCGGAGTTAGCATCACTCGCAGACACTACTGATAAAAAACCAAACTCCAATAAGCACAATATCAACAAAGTTGCCGCAGTAATAAATTTTTGGGGTGCGCTATTTAAAATAGAGTGGCTTAAAAATGGGCATACTCCTATTGTAAGCGTGCATGGAAGGAACGATCACACCGTACCTGTCGGCAAAATCAATTCGTCCTTTTATGGCAGCCTTAGTATACATGAGCAGGCTGATGAATTGCATATACCCAACCGCCTTAAAATATTTGAAGGTTATGCCCACGAATTACAGAAGCATTTTAACCCATTTTTTTCAAGCGCTGCCACCAAGCAGCGTTGGCTGCAGGCCGGCCAATTTGCAGCGGATTTTTTGTATGATGAATTATACAAATAACAAAACCGTTCTGTCACAATTTATAGGTCAGTGCAAAAACACCCGGGGCGGCATTTACTTCAATTTGATGAAGCTTATTGCCCATCCTCACAGTATTTTTATGATGAAGCATTATCATTGTCAAATCCATTAAACCAAGTAAACCGCCCTGTGCGATGATGCCCGTTCCAAAACCTTTCAGCTTGTCGCGTTTATCAATATCAGTTTCAAGCTTTCCCTTTTGCCTTAATAATATGCCCGTAGCAATATAAGCCACATCAAGCCCTGCGTTAAACACATATATCTTCTCGATCTTTTGCTGCTCAGCATAGTTTTCCGAGAACGAATATTTTTTCAAAAGGTCTTTCCGTGCACCTAAATAACCCATGCCGGCAATACCAAGGTTAAAAAAATTCCAGTAAGCATTCATTCTCCAAAAATATTTTGCTTCGCCAAGCGTGTTATTGGCAAGCACAAAACCAGTTGCAATATTCGCCATAGCAAAACTGCCAAGCCCAACCATATCTTTTTGTTTCAGGTTATTTCTCGCAAAACTTATACTATCATTAAAAGGTTGTTGCGCATTAGCTGTTGCGCAAATGATTATACCTATAACAAGAAATCTTATTCTCATACATTTAATTACGCGATGATACCTGTAAAAATTTCAATATAACAGCTTCTACCAGTTTACTAAATTAGCATATTTGGCACGTGATTTCTAACTGCAGCCTAAAAACCGCTTATATTGACTGAGTTTAGGGCAATTACATTATCATCATTATATAAGCAGGTTACCACGTTGTTAACGGATGCATTGCAACAACTCCTTCTTCTTTTCGTTTCACAGCACGGTGTTTAACATGCTTTAAAAACTCTATTACTATATTTATTCAATACGTATTTTTATCATTCCAAAAAGCTACGCTATATGTTACGACCCTTCAACAGATTTATTTTATCATCAATATTTTTTACAGCAATTAATTATAGTTACGCTCAGCAGGTAAGTACAAACAAAAGCCCCGCTCCGGTCTCTAAGCCCGATTCAACGGCTATTATGGCTAAAGGTAAACAGGTGTTTTTAAACACTTGCAAAGCTTGCCATGGCAACCCGGCTTTTCCTAAAGCACCTGCGCTGCAAACTCTTGCAACGGCAGCACCACGTGCTATACTTAACGTGTTGGATAATGGCAAAATGCGCCAGCAGGCAAAGGCGCTTACTGAAGATGAGCGCGAAGCAGTAGCAGAATATATTACCCACAAGCTGCTTAAAAAAATTGTGTTGCCAAAAGACGCTTATACAAATTTTGCTTTTACGGACAATGATATGCGCTTTAATTACTCCGGCTGGGGTGGTAATCTTGAGGGCACAAATTTCAGGACCGCTGAGCAGGCTGGCATAACTCCTGAAAATGTCGGCTCACTGAAGCTTAAATGGGCATTTGCATTTCCCGATGAAAGTGAAATACGCAGCAAGCCCGCAGTTGCAGGCAACTGGCTTATAGTAGGCAGCGGCTCCGGGGAAGTGTATGCATTAAACAGGCAAACAGGTAAAATTGGCTGGCATATAACTGCGGCAAATGGTATAAGAAGCAGCATTGTGGTAGCGAAAGAAGGCAATACCTATACCGCCTACTTTGCTGATGGCAGTACATTTGTTTATGCCGTTGACGTTAAAACAGGTAAAATTTTATGGAGCACGCGTGCAGGTGTTGACCCGCTGGCTATGAATACAGGCACGCTGGCTGTTTATGGTGGAAAGGTAATAGTACCGATAAGTTCAGTGGAAGTTGCTGTTGCTGCTGACAGCACTTATAATTGTTGTACTTCATCGGGTGGGGTGGCTGCATTGAATGCCAAAACAGGCGAAATTATTTGGTATAACAGGGTTGTGCCAAAGGCTACAGCACAAGGTAAAAAAAGGAACGGCAAACCTTTTTACGGACCATCAGGTGCACCAGTTTGGTGCAGCCCAACTATTGATACTAAAAGAAACCTTGTATATATTGGTACAGGTGAAAATTACACTTTACCTACCACCAACACAAGCGATGCATTACAAGCCATAGATTTAAATACAGGCAAAACAGTTTGGACATTCCAGGCTACACGGGAAGATGCATGGAACATTGCCTGCCCGTTAATTGTAAACTGTCCTGGCTATAAAGGCAGGGACCTTGATTTTGGCATGGCGCCTATTTTGGTAACAGGCGCCGATGGTGTACAAAGGTTATTGGCAGGTCAAAAAGCAGGTATAGTGTATGCGCTGAACCCACAAGACGGTAAGTTGCTATGGCAAACACGTGTTGGCAAAGGCGGTATGCTGGGCGGTATACATTGGGGCATGGCTACAGACGGTAAAAATGTTTATGCAGCTAACGCAGATAATATATTTGCGCTTAACCCGGATAGCCCTGCAATAAAAGCATCACCGGGCATTTATGCCCTTAATGTTGTTAGTGGTAAAATTGAATGGTACACACCATCGCCAAAAGTGCCGGGCAACCAGGCTTATTTGGGCGCTAATTCCGCTGCACCCGCAGTAATACCCGGTATTGTATTTGCGGGCAGTAACGATGGGCATATACGCGCTTATGACGCAGGAGACGGCCATATTTTATGGGATTACAATACAATACAAAAATATACAACTGCAGATGGTATTGAAGGCAGTGGTGGCAGCATAGATTCCCCTGCTCCAGTAATGGTAAACGGAATGTTGTTTGTAAATTCTGGCTATGCACAGTTTGGCGAAAAGCCCGGCAATGTGTTATTAGCGTTTACTGTAAAGAACTGATGGTCTGCATTATGAAGGGCATTTTTTAATAAATAACCGCGCAACTCTTTAGTGCATGGTTCAGCTTAACGCCTGTATATTTAACCGGCATACATTTACCTTACACATAAAAAATATTGCAAATTCTTGCAGGTTTTCTATATTCAGCGCTTAAACATCCCGGTATGCGGCTATTATTTATCTTGATCATTTTGTGCCCTTTTGTTTTATTGGCACAACCAGTTTTATATGGAGGGAAATTAAAGCCTGAGCAGGCTAATATGGATATTCAGCATTATACCATAGCACTTTCTGTCAACATTCCAGACCGCAGTATAAGCGGCTATACTGAAATAAGCCTTATTTTAAAACAGCCCGCAAACGATATACTTTTTGATTTGATGGACACCCTGAAAGTTGAAAAAGTATGGGTGAATAATAAACCTGCAACTTTTACACATGCTGAGCATTTGCTGCATGTTACTTCCTCGCAACCATTTGCGCAGGGCAATACGCTTGTTAAGGTGCAATATGGCGGCCACCCGGTAATTGCCAAAAGGCCGCCGTGGGAAGATGGTTTTTCGTTTACAACAGATTCCGCAGGCCATCCCTGGGTTGCTATTACGGCTGAAGGCACAGGAGGTAAAATTTATTTTCCTTGTAAAGACCATCCTTCAGACGAACCCGATAAAGGCGTGGATATGATGATAACGGTACCCGAAGGCCTGGTGGTTGCCGGCCCGGGTATGCTGCAAAGCGTAATTACCAAAAAGCACCTGAGCACTTATTTTTGGAAAACCAACTACACCATAAGCAATTACAGCATAATCTTCAATATTGGAGATTACACTGTTGTAAAACGTACCTATACCAGCATTGATGGCAACAAAATACCAATAGAATTTTATATATTGAAAATTGACAGCAGCAAAGCAGAACATCAGCTTGATCTGCTGGAGATGGAAGCGCGTATTAAAGAGAAATATTTTGGCGAATATCCGTGGGCCAAAGAAAAAATTGGTCTTGTTGAAACATCACACCTGGGTATGGAGCACCAAACTATGAATGCCTATGGCAATAAATTCAGGTACACAAAAATTGGCGGAAAAGATTTTGACTGGCTGATGAACCACGAGTTTGGGCACGAATGGTGGGGCAATAAAGTTACTGTTAAAGATTGGGCTGATTACTGGATACATGAAGGCATAGGCAGTTTTGGCGATGCATTATATACGCGCGACCTGGAAGGCGAAGATGCTTATGAAGCTATTTTTCAAAAAAGTGTTGTGCGGATAAAAAATGAAAAGCCCGTTGTAATGGGAAAGGATATTGATGAAGAAACAGCGTACCACGACGATATTTACAGCAAGGGGGCATTTTTTATGCATACCTTAAGGTATATTATGGGCGATGCCGTTTTTTTTCCAACACTTAAAAAGCTGGCTACGGATACTATGTACACCTATAATCATCTTGTATCAACTGATGATGTGCAGCAGCTTTTCAGCAACGCTTATGGCAGCGATATGGGGCCATTATTTCACCTCTATTTGTACACCACAGACAAACTAAATATACACGTTCAACAAACCGCATTCAACACTTACACTATAAAGCTTGAGAATATTGATATGCCCTTGCCACTTGATATTACTACCAGTGATGGCACATCCCGCAAACTGGCAGATAAAAAAGGCATCGTGGTAAAAAGCACCACATTACCGGTAATTGATGCACGCAGCTTTTATATTAAGAGAATTTTGTATGAGTAAAAAGCAGTTATTCCCATTAATGTTTTTTTAAGGGTGAAATTAAATATTAATCTTGTTAGCTGAAAGAGCAGACTATAGTTCTCCTGGCTTGATCCTGCGCGGCGCCTGCATTGGCAGGCTGTGGTGGTTTTATTTACATCGGCGGCATATGGTTATTCTTCTATAAATTCATTTTTACGTATTTATTGTTTTTTACCCCAATTGATTATATTTGGGTTAAGAACATCGTTTAACTTTCAGCAGTTTTACTTTTGTACTAAATCTAATTTATCCAATGGAGCAAAAAACCAGTCCCGTTTACAACATTATAATCGTTGAGGATGACAGGTACATGCGTTCTATACTAAATCACTACCTGGAAAGCAAATTTAAGATCAATGCCTTTGATAACGGCATGGACGCCCTTAAATATCTGCAGGAAGGCAATATACCCGACATTATTATTACAGACCTTAATACGCCAAAGCTAAGCGGGCTGGAACTGCTTGAGCAAATTAAAGCCTCAGGTTTTTTTAAATCAATACCTGTTATGATACTTTCCGGGGAAGACAGCACCGAAAAAAGGATCAAATGTCTTAATGCGGGGGCTGATGATTATGTTGTAAAACCTTTTAACCCCGCCGAATTATTTGCGCGTTTAAATGTTATACTCAGGCGTTTTGGTAAAACTGTTTAGCCGTTAAATTTTCTATATGGCATCTTCTTCTGTTGATAACACAACTGGCATTATTGCACTGGTTAACGTTGATAAGCCATGCACAGATATATTGCAGTCCGTTAGTTTTGATGGTAATAAATGCCGTTCATTCGCCAATGGCATTGAATTGTCAAATGCCTGGGAAAAAGAAAAGCTGCAGGTAGCAGCTATAGTGTCGCAAGGCGATATACTTGGCCCTAATGGTATAAGTTTATCCGAAACTTTGTATAACAAAAAAAACATCAGGGTACCTTTTTTTGTAATTATTGATAATGAAGTTCAGCAGCATGTAATGGAAAAAGGTATACATTCAGGCATTACCGATATTTTCAAAATCCCGCTAAAAGCAGCCGAGCTTGATACCCGCATAAATTTTTTGCTTACCCGCGGTAAAGAAATGGCCATAAAGCTTGTAAAGCAGGAAGAAAAACATTATAAAACACCTTTTATAAAAAGGGTATTTGATGTTTTTTTTGCTGGCCTCGCATTATTGCTGTTATCCCCCATCATCTTAATAGTTATTTTACTGCTTAAGCTTGAATCAAAAGGGCCAATATTTTATTACTCACTGCGTGTTGGCACGGGTTATAAAGTGTTTAAATTTTACAAGTTCAGATCAATGTATGTTAATGCAGACCAGCGGTTGAAAGATCTAAAGCATCTCAATCAATACGCAGCTGCAGGCGCAGGTGAAGTAGCTGTTGCTGCAGATAGTTCTTCTGCTGTTGCGTTATGCGATGATTGTATTAGAAAAGGTACACAGTGCCAGTTTCCGCTGTATGCAGATAATAACAAGTGGTGCGAAAAACAATACAATTTATCAGGTCAGAAAAAGGGCGGTTCTGCATTTTTTAAAATTAAGGATGACCCCCGTATAACCAAAGTAGGCAAAGTGCTGCGCAACACCAGCATTGATGAACTGCCGCAGTTGGTAAATGTACTTATCGGCGATATGAGCATAGTGGGCAACCGCCCGCTGCCTTTATATGAAGCTGAAAAACTTACTACCGATAAATACGCGCTGCGCTTTATGGCACCTGCGGGTATAACAGGTTTATGGCAAGTGGAAAAAAGAGGAAGTAAAGGTGAAATGAGTGAAGAAGAAAGGCTTATGCTTGATAACACCTATGCCAAAAATCACAGCTTTATGAACGATATAAGGCTGATATTAAAAACGATTCCTGCTTTGTTTCAAAAGGAAAATGTATAACCTGTAAACAACTACTGCATGAGAACGGTATCAATCCCTGCTAATATTTTAAAGCATTGGCAATTAAAACCGTCTGATGCGCCGAATATTGAGAAGGTAAGGATGCGTGTGCAGGCGCTGCTGAAAGGCGAACCAGAAGTATCGGTTGTAATACCGGCTTATAACGAAGAAGAAAGCATTATTCAAACCCTGTCCTCAATAAGCGATAATATTACCAACCGCTCTGTTGAAATTATTGTAGTTGATAACAACAGCAAAGATGCCACAAACGCACTGGCGACCTCAGCAGGGGTGAATTGTATTAGAGAAACCACGCAGGGCATTACGCCAGCGCGCAACAGGGGACTAAAAGAAGCGAGAGGCAAATACATTCTTAACGCCGATGCAGATTCCATTTACCCACCTGACTGGATTGAGGAGATGATAAAGCCGCTTGCAAAAAATGATACTGATGTAGCGCTTACCTATGGCCGCTTTTCTTTTATACCGATTGGCAGTACTGGGCGCGTCACCTATTTTTTTTACGAATATATAGCCGAGTTCAGCCGCTGGATAAATAAAACATTCAGGGAAGAGGCGGTAAATGTTTATGGTTTTAACTCCGGCTTCCGCAGGTTGCAGGGGCTGGAAGTTGACAGCTTTAATCACCCGCCGGGCACAAACGAGGATGGCTTTCTCGCCATGAAACTGCGTAATAAAGGCTTTGGCAAACTGCACTGTGTAAAAAAATCGAATGCGCTTGTTTGGACGACTGACCGCCGCCTGCAAATAGATGGCGGCCTTTGGAAAGCAACAAAAAAAAGGGTAAAAAGAATGACGAGTTAGCGTTATTGCCGCATCATATATAATACCAATTAGACTTTAAAATTGCCTTTTATTCGCCTCATCCCCTAACCCCTTCTCCTCGCGGAGAAGGGCCCGACGAGATTGTGGAGCAGGGCATGTATTTTTCAAGTCCGATTGGTATAGGTTACTATTATCAGGATTCCATTCACCGGTACCGGTAAAATAAAAATCCCCGGTAAACTACCAGGGATTTTAAAAATGTTGTTATCAAAAATAAAAATTAATCAGCCAAAGCCAATCCAGCCTTGCCCTTAACTATCCAGTGATATGCCATAATTAAAACGGGCAGCAGCACTACTGTTGAAATAAGGCTGTTACGGTAAAACGGCAACGCCCTTGTGTAACAGTCAACCAGGCCTGCAAAATCGTGCGTATAGCCAGTGGTGCCGGTTAATCCTGATGATGCAGCCCAAACTATAAAGTTTGATATAAAAAAGAAGACAGTAGGCCCTGCAACCGCAGAAATAAATACGCCGGCAGTTTTAGTTTTGCGGAACAATAACCCAAGGCTGGTTAAAAGAATTACCAGTGAGTATTCAACAAACTGCCATTTGTAAAAACCACTGAAGGGGAATATATTAAAAGCATACAATACCTGCAATATGGTGTTGGTTATTAATAAGGTTAATAACGGCAGTATAAATGAGTTTGCCTTTTTATAGTTGTTATTCATACCCGCAAACAGCGCAACAGCCATAATACCGGTTGTACCGCTAAGCGCTAAATTAGGCGAGCAAACTATTTTTATAATGGTAGTAACTGCAATTAGCAGCGCGTAAAATAAAATATCTTTCCTGTTCATTTTCATAACCTGTAAGTTAGTGTCTCCGGCAAAAATAAGTGTTATATACAAATGGTGTAGGTATAAAATTTATCCCCATAATGTTAAAAGCAAATAATCCTTATCATAAAGGCACAAAAGCCCTGTAGGCCAGCACATTAAAAGGCGTTGTAGCCACATAATTTTCGCCGGGCAAAATTGCAACGGCTTCACCTTTGCGGGCGTTAACCGTATTGCCGCCCTCAACCTGCAGGGTACCATCAATTACCACAATGATCTCCATTGACGAAGTAGTTTCGCTTACAAACCTCTGTCCCGCCATTAACTCAATTTTGCCCAGGCCAAAATCAGGCACGGGGCAGTTATATATCACTCCCCCCTCTCCTTTTCGTTCGCCACCCATTATATTTACAACGGTACCCTCAAAAATGGTATGCTTCAGCAACTCGGGCACGTCAACATGCTTTGGCGTTAATCCCCCCCGAAGCACATTATCGCTGTTAGCCATTAGTTCCACGTTTTGGCCCTCCAGGTAAGCGTGCGGCACGCCCGCAGCCTGGAAGATGGCTTCACCCGGCAGCGCCTTTACGATATTGAAAAAATAAATGGAGAATACGCCCCGGTCAATATCACCGTCAACGTCTGCAATGGGGTATAATTTGCTTACCCACCAGCCCGGTTGATGTTTGTTTAATAGATCCTTCTCCCTGGCTTCTGCCTCTCTTTTTATAAGTGGCGCCAACAGACTGTTTACCTCGTCTTGTGGCATTTCCATTACATACTGGTATAAGCCTTTGTAGCCTTCAACGTTAAACACATCATCCATACCCCCA
>Ga0206806_1080_pt1 | contig 21737 bp, 18 predicted proteins | sample Alteio_BWOrgCont_60_FD_152911 | JGI IMG/M metagenome (GOLD analysis project Ga0206806, IMG submission 152911) | Enriched cells from forest soil in Barre Woods Harvard Forest LTER site, Petersham, Massachusetts, United States -... | ecosystem: Environmental > Terrestrial > Soil > Temperate forest >... | reverse complement strand
TCCTATTGCTTCCAGCGCTTCTCCTTTTAGTAAATGGCATGCCGCCCTTGCAAATACATCCCTGGCCGGAAAAGTTTCCTGTGTTTTATCCACAGGTAAAGTTATCTCGATCACTCTATCGGGAACTTTTGTAATGGCCAGGCTGAACAGGCCGTTATCTGCTCCTATAAAATAATGCCCATCGGCAAACATGGCAATAAACTTAGAAGAACGGCAGAAGCTTTTTGATGGATATAAAGGGTTATGAGGTGGATGGCATATCCCGAACCTATAACGAAAAGAACAGCGGAGAGATAGTTGCTTTGTTTTCGAGCACGGGCCTGCTGGAACTGGCCATGAATCATGGCGATCTTTCTCAGATACTAGGCCTGAAGGAAGGGGATATGATCAAGATAGTATTTACTTCCTGAGTTATTTGGTTCGCTGAAGCTTGAATTCCGTTCTGCGGTTAACAGCGAATTCAGCCTCGCTGCAATGCACATTTGGATCGCCGCAATTGTTGAGCGGATGGGTTTTACCCAAGCCTTTTCCGGTCACGCGCGCCTGGCTTACACCATGTGTTACCATATAGGTTACCGCAGCGTCGGCACGTTTTTGCGAAAGCTTCATGTTAAGATCATCGCTACCACGCGGATCGGTAAACGCGTCCAGTTCTATTTTTAATCCGGGATCAGCCTTCATAACCGCAACAACCTTATCCAACACCTTTGCAGCCGCGGGCAATATATCCCACTTTTCATAATCGTAATAGATGTTTTCAATAATGTGCATGCTATCACTCTTATTCTTTTTATTCTTGAGGTTAAGGGCCTCGATCCATGGATCGTATACAGAAATGTTACCCATAGTTTTGCTATCGCCGGGCAACAGTTCATATTTAAACGCTCCGTTGTTAAGCGCTACTTCTCTTAAAATGTTTTTCTTCGAGTCGGCTATGTATATCTTGTTAAGTTTATTTAGCTTAGAATCATTGGCATCCACAGTAAGGCTGTAGGTTTTATCAGGCGGTAAGTCTGTGAAAACGAAATCCCCGTTAGGTCCGGTAACGGTAGATTGCAGGACGTTTCCATTCTTATCTACCGCCGATAACTTAACATTACCTAAAGGCGTTTTTTTATCTGAAGAAAGAAGTATGTTGTTGAAGGCGAGCCTTAATTGCGGATCATCGACAGCCATGTGCGTTAAGGCGCTTGTGTCTGCAGCCAGTACCTGGAAGCTGAATTTACCGTCGGGCCCTATAAAAAAGGTTTTTAGGGTATTGCCGTGTTTATCTGTAAGCACTATCTTGGTTCTGGGGGCCAATTTTGAATCAGCATTATCCGCAAGCTTAAATTCATAGTTTTCATCGGGCGCCAATTGGGTAAATACAAAAGCGCCAAATGCGTTGGTTGTAGCGGTTTGTATTATGTCGCCATTACTATTGACCAGGTTAATTTTAACATTAGATAATGGCTTGGCGCTATCTCCCTGTAACAGATTACCTGCAAGGTTGATGGATTTGTCGGTAGCATCCATCTTAGGCATAGAGGTAAGGTCGGGAGGAAGTGCGGTAAATACGAACTTTCCCATTTTATCTCCTATAATAGTGGAAGCAACTATTTTGCCAGTGCTATCTGCCAGGTAAAATCTCTTTTTGCCTGCAAAGCGTGGGTCTGTTTCATCAACCTTTACCACGTATTTCTTATCGGGGTCCAGTTTGGTAAATGTAAACCCACCCTTAGTATCTGTTTCACTATTAGTTATCACAGTGCCTGCTTCATTTACCAGGCTTATGCCTAAGCCCGGAGCAGGGTCGTTTATATTATAGCTTAAGAGAACAGAACCCTTAAGTGATCTGAAATCGCCTATGTAATCAAAACTGTAAATATCATCCAGGCCTTTACCACCGGAACGGTTTGAAGAAAAATACCCTGTGCGGTTATCGCTGTTAAAGGCAATGCCAAAGTCGTCGGTTGCCGAGTTAATATCCGGGCCAAGGTTATGCACATCGGTCCAGGATGTACCTTTTTTTGCTGAAAACAGGTCCAGGCCTCCATAATTAAAATGACGCTCAGACGCAAAGAAAAGTTCGCCATCCTTACGAATGTAAGGGAATGCCTCGTTACCGGCAGTGTTTATTTCTTTACCCAGGTTTTGCGGCTTCAACCAGTCGCCATTGCTATTGCGTTGGCACACATAAATGTCTGTTCCGCCAAAGCCGCCAGGCATGTTGGATGCAAAGTATAAGGATTGACCATCTGCCGAAAGGCTGGGATCCATTACAGAATAGTTGTCACTGTTGTATGGAAAAGCTATTGGTTTTCCCCAACCGCTACCCTTCTTTTCACAATAATATATCTTGGCCTGGTTTACAAAATTGTTTTTGCGCACCGCTGCTACCTCAGTATAAAATATTTCGTTGCCATCAGCAGAAAATGAAACAGGTCCAACGTTGTAATGAGATTCGGTTTTGTTTATTTTCAGCGGAAATTCTGTCGCCGTTTCAAGTTTGCCATTCGAATTCTTTGCTTCATATATCTTGAAAAAGTTACCGCCCGTGGCATTGTTCTTGCTCAGGTTAACTATGTCTGTCTGTTTATCAGAAATAAATACCAGCTCGTTATTGTAAACTGTCGGGCAAAACTCGGAGTGAGGAGAGTTTATATTGTCAACCGTAGCAATTTGATATGCCACATACATGCTCTTTTTTGCCCTGTCGCAATATTGCACTTCTTTCGCGGCGGCAGAATCAGCCGGACGTAATATGGAGTATTTTGCAAATTGTTGTTTCGCGTCGTCTATTTTACCGGTACACTTCAGTACCTGGCCATAATAATAGAATGCGCTTGGTGCAATACCCGGAACAGAAACCGCTTTTGCATAATATGTTTCGGCATTCGGGTAATCGCGTAAAATACGGTAACAAGCGGCTATATGAATAAGCGCTGCGCTGTCGCCAGGATTCTTAGATAAGGCTTTTTGATAACATTCAATGGCCCGCTTGTAATTATAACTATCAAAGTATTTATTGCCTTTGTCAACCTGGCCGGATACTGAAAAGCTTATGCCACAAAGAACCGTAACAAAGATCACCAAACTTTTTTTCATACTTTTTATCACAGCGGCTGGGTTAAAAATACCTGGGTGAAGTTTGTACTGTTTTACGATTTCCAAGATCAAGCGTTAGTCCTATTTCATGCGATCCTCCGCCAACTGAACCTATGCCACCTATACCAAAGTCGTAAGCATAAGCAACCTGGAAGGCAGGCGATATGCGATATGCAGCCATAAATACGAGGCCATACTGGAAGCGATATGAAACACCCAGCCACAGTTTATTAGAAAGAAGGAAATTCAAATTCAGATCTCCGGTTGGAGGAGCATGTTCAGCAAATTTTATCATTATCGACGGATTGATAACCAGGTTTGGCGATACCTGGTAGCCCTGCCCCATTATAAAATAAGCATGAGGAACAAAAGCCGCCGCGCTGTCATAATCCTCATTGGTTAGTTTCGATTCTATTAAGTGATTAAGGCTTACTCCCGCATAAAAAGAGTGGGAATAATAGTATATCCCAAATTCGGCCGTGGGGGCAAGTTTTTGGCTTCTGCCATAGCTGTTATAGGGGTCGTTCTGGTCTTTATAGTTTATTTGCGAAAAGTCTATCACATAATCATACAATCCGAGCCCAAGACCTAATGCCAGTTGTCCGTTTGACAGTCTCATGCGATATGCATAGTTACCCTGAACAGATGTACTGGTGGTAGGGCCTGTTTGATCGCTCATGATCTCGGCGCCCCAACCTACCTTTTGACTGGCAACCGGAGCCTGTAAGGTAATAGCTACTGTTCTGGGCGCCCCTTGTATATCCACCCACTGGTCCCTGGCAATAAGGTTAGCTTCCATGGCATCCTTACTTCCGGCAGCGGCAGGATTTACAGCCATTTTATCGAACATATACATGCTAAACTGCGGGTCTTGCTGCGCGCTTGCCAAACCTGGTAAAATACCAAGGCAAATGAACATAAAATAATACCTTAAGGCGTGTTTCATTCGAGCTAGCTTATGGTGTTCAAAAATATCATTTTTCTTTTATAAAAAGCTATTACCTGGTTATCTGTACCCATCCATCGTAGGTGCGGTTGTTTAACTTAACAATATAATAGTATGTTCCCGATGATAGAGGCAAGTTGCGGTGATCCTGGCCCTTCCATACAACCGTAGTATTATTGTAACCCGTTCCATTCCATACCTGTGATCCCCATCGATCATATATTTCAACGGTATTACCGGGGAATAATTCTATGTTATCTATTATCCACGTATCGTTATGCCCATCGCCATTCGGGGTAAACCCATGATAAAACTTTACTGTACAAATTGAGCCATCGCTGGCTACATAAATGGTATGAGATACCGTATCGCTGCATGGTCCCGAAAATACTTTAACACTATATGTAGTATCAGATAATGGCCCAACATTTATCGTAGCACCCGGGGTGTTGTTATTCCATTTATAGGTAGTTCCGCCGCTGGCTGTTAATGTCACAACATCTCCTTTACATAAGGAGTCAGGCCCTGTTATAACTGCATTAATGGAAGCTCCGGTTAGTGTAGTTGTAGCAGTAGCAATACACCCCACTGCATCGGTTAACGTTACTGTATATGTGCCGGCTTTTAATCCGCTTGCACTCGCTAAAGTAGTTCCCGAGTTCCATGAATATTGGAAGGGTGAGATTCCGCCCGCAGGTACGGCTGTTATTGCACCATTAGTATCCGTATTACAGGTAAGGTTGGTTGCAATATGTGTAGTAACACTGCATTGCGGGCACGCATATAATTCCCGAACACTTTGTTCAAAGAGATCAGAACAGTATACATTATAATTAGCGTCAGTCATTATTCCTACAGGGAAGTTTAACTTTGCTTGTATAGCAAATCCACCATCGCCGGAAAAGCCTGAAGCGCCGGTACCGGCCACGGTAGTTATAATGCCGTTTGTACTTACTTCACGTATCCGGTGGTTCGCTTCATCTGAAATAAACATATTGCCTCCGGGATCAAATGCTACTTCCCAGGGGCTGTGAAGCTCCGCTGCAACAGCAGGGCCCCCATCACCGGAAAAACCTGCATTAAGGCTCGCACCCACTACTGTAGTTATAGTGTCCGTGATGTGATCGACACGGCGGATGCTGTTGTTCTGATAATCTGCAATGTACATATTGCCCGATGCATCAAAAGCTACTCCGTTAGGTACATTTAAATACGCTGCAGTGGCAGGTATATTGTCTGAATTATATGCCTGAAAACCTGCTACACCGGCAACCGTGGTGATCTTATTTGTTGTAAGCACAACTTTTCGTATTACGCTATTAGATGCATCGCAGATATATAAACTTCCGCTGTAAATACATAATCCAGATGGATACCTAAGCTGGGCGGAAGTAGCCGGTCCGGTATCGCCGGAATACCCCGGTACACCGGTGCCTGCAAATATTGAAATGATTCCGCCGGCATCTACTTTGTATACACTGCTCGCCGTGTCAGAGTCTGAAATATAAATATTTCCCGCACTATCTACTGCAAGACCTGTAGGTGATTCCAGTTCGGTTGCAGTGGCCTGTCCTCCAAAAGTAGGTGCACCATGCGTATGATTGCCTGCTATGGTTGAAATGATGCCATTTGTGTTTACTTTACGCACTACAGAATTCGAGTGATCTGCTATGTAGAGATTTCCCACTGCGTCTTTGGTTATTTGCAAAGGACCATTCAGTTTTGCAGCAGTAGCCTGTCCTCCATTACCGCCATAGCCAGAAGTGCCACCCGTATCACCAGCAATGCGATATATTTCATAAAGGGGGCCGATAGTAACAGTGGTTGAACCGAGGCAATGGTTTGTGTCGGTTACGCTTACCGTATATGTACCGGCAGATAAGCCTGTAGCTGTTGCGTTAGTTTGTATAGGGTTAGTACTCCAGGTATATTTAAAACCAGGCCCTCCATAATAAGCAAATGCAATGGCGCTTCCATTCGCGGGGCCTATGCATGTTGCATTCGTTACAGAGGTAATGCGAACACTATCAGGGCATGGACCAGCATTTGTCGTGGCCGGTATAAATAATTGCCAAAGACAGAGTAGTATAAATATTCGCCTTAGGTATAACTTTTGCATGAGTTAACTCACTATCAAGGTTTCGAAACAAATATATATAAATTAGTTAAACGTTGATAAGTACTTTAATTTTTTGGAATAGAGGTTTTAATTCAAATGAAATTCTGTTAATGGGTACCGGTATATTTTGGGATCTTTTTCGTAAATAGGTATTACATGCAGGATGCCCTTATTCGTTTTTGAGTATTTGATTTTTATGGCTATTATCTTGTTGTTCCTCTTTTGTGTAAGCGGTATGAGCATTTCGTTGCCCGGGTTAAGGTTATATGTGTTGTCCATGTGGTTTAAAGATTGATTCATAAAGCGAAATTAATTTAATGATTACTATATGTAATAAATAATTACATGAGTTATGAACATCCCTGTTAATGTTATATATTTGAACTATGAGATCAAGGCTATTCTATGTGTTTATGTTTTGCGCCACCATGGGTTATGCACAAAAGTGGTATCCCTTAGGCACTGGCCTAGGCGCTTTAAATGTTCCGGCTGTATATGCTTTAGCCGAGGACACTACGGCCGGTTACATATATGCTGGGGGCAGTTTTACCAATGCCGGCCCCGATAGTGTTTTTAATATAGCACGTTGGAACGGTACCGTTTGGGATACCATGGCCAAAGGATTCAATGATGTAGTAAATGCCCTTGCTGTTTATAAGGGAAGGTTATATGCCGGCGGTAATTTTACTCATTCCGGCAACAGGGCCTTGAATTATATAGCCGTTTGGAATGATAGCACATGGGATACTTTAACTACAGGATTAAACGGCATAGTATATGCCCTGGCAGTTCATAATGGATTATTGTATGTTGGTGGAGATTTTACCACGGCAGGAGGCGTAAGCGCGAAGCATATAGCTGTGTGGACAGACAGCACCTGGGATTCGGTAGGAACAGGATTTAGTGATGATGTGTATGCTTTAGGTGTATATGATAATTTGCTTTATGCAGGTGGTGAGTTTACCAATGCCGGTGCTACCGCTGTAAGTAATATAGCGTATTGGTCAGGTGGTGTGTGGAACGCGCTTGGCGCGGGAGTAATCGGGTATGTTAATGCGATAGACTCTTTTAATGGCAGTTTATATGCCGGCGGTAATTTTACCAGCGCAGGTGGAGCGCCCGCATCATACATTGCAAGCTGGAACGGTAGCGTTTGGGATACGGTAGGGCAGGGTACAAGCAGCGATGTATATGCCCTTGCATCCTATAAAGGCTTTTTATATGTGGGTGGCGGTTTTGCCAATGCAGAAAGCAATACTGTAAATAATATAGCCAGTTTGGATGGTGCACATTGGGATTCTCTTACTTCGGGTACCAGTTCAGCAGTGTTTGCTTTTGCCCCGGCCAGGGGCTTATATGTAGGCGGCAGTTTTCTGCTTGCAGGTGGTGATACTGTTAATTGTGTTGCGCTTTGGGATACAGGTTTTGTTAGCACAACGGGAATAGCCAATATAGCTAATATGCCAGAAGACATTAATGTGTATCCAAATCCAAGTAATGGGGTATTTAAACTTCAAATTACAAATTACGAACCAGGAATTACGAATACAATTGAAGTCTACAATATGTTAGGAGAGAAAGTGTACATTAAAAAAAGCGTAATTCGTAATTCTCAATTTGTAATTGATTTAAGCGGTCAGTCAGCCGGGGTTTACTTGCTAAGAGTAAGCAACGAAAGTGGAGCGATGACTAAAAAGCTGATAATAAATTAGACCTTCTTTATTTTTCTTTTGTGCTTTTGAAACAGGCCATGCACAATACCATCCGATAAGCCAATTTCCGGTACAAGGATGTTATCTATTTTGGCGCTCTTCATAATAGCCAATAATATTTTAGATGCCGGAACAATAACATCGGCACGGTCGGGGTTTAGTCCCAATATCTTCACCCTGTCTCTCGGTGAATATGATTCTATAGTACCTGCAAGTATTTTAAGTCGTTTATAAGGTAAAGGCTTGTGTCCCTTTTTTTCCGACATCTTATAAAGCTTGTTTATATTACCTCCCGAGCCTATGGCAATAATAGGCTGCCGGCCTTGCGTGGTTTCTTTTATCCACTTTTTAAAATCGAGCCAGTATTGCCTTTCTACCTTATCATAAAGCAGAAGTATGGTGCCAATGTTGAAAGATCGTGATGCAACGAGTTTGCCTTTGTATATTAAAGTGAGTTCCGTACTGCCACCCCCAATATCTATATACATATACGAGGTGTTCCTGTCCAGCAGTTCTTCGGCGTGGTTTTCATAAATTATCCTGGCTTCGGTTTTTCCGTCTATCACTTCTATATTCAGGCCCGCTTCCCTGCGAATTCGTTTTACAATATCGTCGCGGTTTTCTGCGGCCCTTATAGCCGCTGTGGCGCAGGCCCGGTAATCTACAACATCATGAACGCTTATAAGATGCTTAAAGGCCTTCATGGTAGTTACCAACCTGTCGATCTTCAGCTTTGTGATTCTTTTTTTTATGAAGGCATCTTCACCCAGGCGGAGCGGTATACGTATGAGTTCCGCTTTTTTATAAAGCGCTTTGCCTCTATCTTCTATAACATTACAGAATAGCAGCCTTACTGCGTTGGACCCTATATCTATCGAGGCGAATTTCAATTCCCTTTAGCTGTTGGCCAGTTGATTTTTCAAGTAATTGTATATCTCGTCCTGGGATCTAACCTTCTTTACTCCAGGTGCAACAAATTTATACTTATTACTTTGCTGGGCATCAATAATTCTTGCTTTTGTGTTATCGCTGAACTGTATACCGAGTATAGCCTTTATTTCGTTCTGAATTTTTCGGTCGTAAATAGGTATGGCTACTTCATTACGCTGGTCAAGGTTACGGGACATCCAATCGGCTGATGCAATGTATATTTTTTCATCGCCGCCATTACAGAAGATAAAAACACGCGAGTGCTCAAGATATTTATCTATGATACTAACCGCTTCAATATTTTCGCTAAGGCCTTTAATGCCCGGCACAAGCGAACAACTGCCACGAATAATGATCTTTATTTTTACACCCGCCATGCTGGCCTGGTAAAGTTTTTTTACCATCTCCTGGTCAACCAGTGAATTTAGCTTAAGCAGTATATAGGCTTCTTTTCCCGATGCCGCATTTTTTGTTTCCCTGGTAATATATTTTATTATTTTTTTGCGCATAAAGAACGGAGCAACGAGTAAATGCTTGTAGTTGCCTATTCTAAAGTTATTGCTGAAGAAGTGGAAAAGTTTAACTACCTCTCCGGTTATTTTCTTATCGGCGGTTAGCAGGGCCATATCGCAATACATCCTGGCAGTATCTTCGTTAAAGTTACCTGTACCAAGCTGGGCATATTCTACCGTGTCATTTCCTTCGGTGCGGGTAATAAGCAGTAATTTGGAGTGTACTTTGAGCCCCGATATTCCGTAAATAATTTCGGCGCCTTCTTCCTTAAGCTGGTTGGCCCAAAAAATGTTAGCAGCTTCATCAAAGCGCGCCTGCAGTTCTACCACAACGGTAACCGACTTACCATTTTTTATGGCGTTAGTTAGAATGTGAATAATGTTGGAATTCTCTGCCAGCCTGTATAAGGTCATCTTAATAGATGTAACCTTAGGGTCGATGCTGGCCTCGCGCAAGAGGTCGATCAGGTGATTGAAGGACTGGTAGGGATAATTCAGAAACACATCGCGTTTGCGTATAACGGCAAAAAGGCTCTTGGCGTTTTGCAATTGCGGATGTGGTAAAGGTCTAGGCTTATGGTAAAGCAGATCTTTGTGGCCAACATCCGGGAATTTCATAAAATCTCTGAAGTTATGGTATCGCCCTCCGGGAATAAGGTTAAGGCCCTTCTTCATTTTTTTTGTGATGAACTGCAAAAGGTCCTTAGGTATGGCGCTATCGTAAACCATCCGCACGGGGTCGCCACGTTTACGCTGCTTCAGGCTCTTTTCTATTTTCTCTAGTATGCTTTTCGAAAGGTCGTTATCCAGGTCAAGTTCCGCATCACGGGTTATTTTAATGGTAAAAGCTTCTGCTTCATCAATATCAAAAATAGCGAACACCTCTTTTAAACAAAAGCGAATTACGTTATCAAGCAAAATGATATACCTGTTATCGTTCTTTTTAAGTTTAGGGAACACAATAAAGCGGGGTAATACATCAGCGGGAACCCGAAAAACAGCATACTTTACACTTTTGATCCCTATGCTCTTTTTCCACATTTTCACAGCAAAGTAAATGGCCTTATCGTTAAGGTAAGGAAACTTAGGGCTGCTGTCTATCATTATGGGGGCCAGCGTAGGCAACACGTTATTGTGAAAATAAGCCTGAACATATTCGGCTTGTTCTTTACTCAAGTGCTTTTCATCTACCAGGAATATTTTTTCGTGCGCCAGCTCTTTCACCAATAATTCGTATACCTGCTCCACCTGTTTTTGCTGGGCAATAACCGTTTTGTGTATTTGCCTTAATAGCTTTGCCGGGTTCTCTCCAAGTATCTCTTTGGTGTTCTTTTTTACCTCTGCAAGGCGCTTTAGTGTTGCAACGCGCACCCTGAAAAACTCATCGAGGTTATTAGAGAATATACCCAGGAATTTAATGCGTTCTATAAGAGGTACGCTTTTGTCGGTTGCCTCCTGGAACACACGCTCGTTGAATGAGAGCCAACTAATGTCTCGTGGTATGTATGCAGTTTTCATAAATGGTAACCCAAAGGTAATTTATTGCTGAAATTAGTAAAATGATGAATCCCCGTTGCTTTACTTACCCGATTCTAAAAATATGGTTTTGCCCGTAGAGCTGCCAACGTCCTTCCAGTTATTAACCTGGAATTCAATACAGGCTGCTGTAGAGGTTGATATCTTTAGTAATATTTCGCGGGTAAGCATATTATAGAGTTCCGTTATAGCAGGATCGTGGCCAAACAACATGATATTGGTTAACTTATCGTCTTGTTTGCGAATTAAGTCCAGGATATCAATGGCCTTTTTTTCATAAATATTCTGGCTTATTTCTATGTTTATTACCGGGTAATTAAGATTTATGGCAAAAATAACAGCCGTATTAAGCGCCCTGAAGGCATAACTGGATATTATCTTATCGGGCTTTAGCTTCTTTTTTGTTTTTAAGGATCTCGAAACCTTTTGTGCTCTTTCCACACCGGCCTCGGTAAGGGGCCTTTCCCAATCGTGCACATTGTCATCCCACGATGCCTTTGCATGACGAACCAAATAAACTCTTTTCATGCATCCAAAAGTATAGGATAAAAAGTAACCCTACGTTAAGCAATTGTTAAGCTAAGGTTAAGTGACGCTAAACAATAAACTATAAACGATGAGAGAACTATGAACGCTTACTTCTGAATAATAGTTTTGTGTTTCCAACTTCCGTTGCTAAATTTCTTAGCGGGTCGATCAGTTGTTTAGCGCACATTATGCTTAATGTTTTGAGGCGCTGAATTCAATCGCAAAGCTCAATCTTATAGTACTTCTTATCTTTGTCAAAAAAAGGGAACTATGGAAAAGCTTATTGAGTGTGTGCCTAACTTTAGCGAAGGCAGAGATTCATCCGTAATAAGGCAGATAGCCGACCAGATTGAAAGCGTGGATGGGGTTAAACTGTTGGACGTTGATCCGGGTAAGGCAACCAACCGCACAGTAATGACATTAGTGGGCAATCCGCAAGCTGTGGTTGATGCCGTTTTCCTCGGAATAAAAAAAGCGGCAGAGCTGATAGATATGAGTAAGCACAAGGGAGAGCATCCGCGCATGGGCGCTACCGATGTTTGTCCATTGATACCTCTTACCGGTATTACGGTAGAGGAAACCATAAAGTATGCCAACCAGCTTGCCGCAAGGGTAGGTAAGGATCTGAATATTCCTGTATACTTATACGAATATGCCCAGGCCGATGAAAAAAGAAAGAATCTTTCCGTTATCCGTGAGGGAGAATATGAAGGCTTCTTTAAAAAGATAAAGAAGGCGGAATGGAAACCCGATTTTGGTCCCGATGAGTTTCCTGCAAGGCATGGAGCAACTGTAATTGGAGTAAGAGATTTCCTGGTGGCATATAATGTGAATCTTAACACCACATCGGTGCGCAGGGCCAATGCCGTAGCATTTGATGTAAGAGAGAGGGGCCGTGTGGTGCCTGATGCAAAAGGTAACCCTGTTCAGGTTCCGGGATCGCTAAAAGAAGTGAAAGCCATAGGTTGGTATATTGAAGAATATGGCCAGGCACAGGTTTCAATTAACCTTACCAACATTAAGGTAACCCCGGTTCATATAGCTTTTGAAGAAGTATCTAAAAAAGCGCAGGAACGCGGTATGCGGGTAACTGGCTCTGAATTAGTGGGGCTTATTCCTTTGCATTCCATGACAGAAGCAGGTAAGTACTTCCTGCGTAAGCAAAAGCGTTCAGTCGGTGTTTCCGAAAAGGAGCTGATACATATAGCGGTGAAGTCGTTAGGGTTGGATGACCTGACACCGTTCGATCCTGAAAAGAAGATAATAGAATACCGCATGCGCAAGGCAGATAATAATGCTCTTGCAGCCTTAACTATTTCTGGTTTTGCAGATAAAACAGCGTCAGAGTCTCCTGCACCCGGTGGTGGTTCTGTATCAGCATATCTTGGCGCTTTGGGTGTTTCTTTGGGTACTATGGTGGCCAATCTTTCTGCCGCTAAAAAGGGCTGGGAAACCAGGCTGGAAGAATTTTCTGACTGGGCCGAAAAAGGCCAGTTGATAAAGGCCGAACTGGTAAAGCTTGTGGATGAAGATACCAACGCATTCAATAAAATAATGAACGCTTTTGGCCTGCCTAAAGCTACAGATGCTGAGAAGCTAACGCGTAAAGAAGCCATACAAAAAGCGACCCGCTATGCCATAGAAATTCCTTTTACGGTGATGCAAAAATCGCTTGAATCTATGCAGTTGATAAAGGCAATGGCAGAGAAAGGTAATCCCAATTCGGTGAGTGATGCCGGTGTTGGCGCGCTTTGTGCGCGATCGGCTGTTATGGGTGCCCACCTTAATGTAAAGATAAACGCAGGTGGCGTAGAAGATAAGCCCTGGATAGAAAAGCTGCTTGCCGACGCGGATAAGATAGAAAAAGAAGCGCTTAAGCTCGAGAAAGAAATACTGGCACAGGTTGAAAAAGTGATTAAAGGTTAAAAAAGGTTAAAACGGACTGGCAGCGCAAAATTTGAGCCCTCCCCGTGTTATTTTCAATAAATTTGCCGCAGTTACGTTATTTTATAAAATTGTGATGAAGCGTTTTTTATACAGTGGTCTTATAGTTTTGGGTGCAAGCGTTTGTAATGCGCAGGATACTGCTAAGCATGGTGCCGTGCAACTGGTAGACCAGGTGGCTGCCGTAGTCGGTAATAAAATAGTGCTTCAGTCTGATGTGCAAACCCATTACCTCGAATATCTTGCACAAAATAACGTGAACAACAATACCCGCTGCCAGGTTGTGGAAGACCTGATGTATCAGAAACTGCTGTTGGTAGAAGCGGAAAAAGATACAGACTTAACCGTTAGCGATGCACAGATTGAGCAGGAACTTACCAAAAGGATAAATTATTATATAAGCCAATTTGGCGGATCGAAAGAAAAGTTTGAAGCATTTTATGGTAAAACCGTGGAGCAGTTTAAGGAAGAATACAGGCCAGACATTAAAGACCTGCTTTTGGCGCAGCAAATGCGAGGAAAGATAATAGATAACGTTACTGTGAGCCCACAGGAAGTAAGAAGTTTTTTTGATTCTATTCCAAAGGACAGTGTACCGAATATCAATGCCCAGATAGAGTTGGCGCAAATTGTTAAAATGCCGGCTATTACGGATGAAGAAAAGAAAATTGCTCATGATAAGTGCGAAGAACTTCGCCAACGGGTTATAAAAGGAGAATCCATAGCCACCCTCGCGATACTTTACTCCGATGATCCGGGTTCTTCTAAGAATGGCGGAGAATACAAGAATATTAAAAGAGGAGAATTTGCTCCCGAGTTCGATAAGACTGCCTTCAGTTTGAGTGACGGAGAGATATCTGAGGTCTTTGAAACCCAGTTCGGATACCACTTTATGCAGCTTGAAAAAAGGCATGGTGAGTTAGTGGATCTGAGGCATATACTTATAATACCCAGGGTTTCGGCGGACGATTTGCAACACGCCGCGGATGAATTGGACAGCATTTATAAAGTAGTTAAAAAGGACTCCATGAGTTTTGCCGAAGCTGCTGCAAGATTTTCAGATGATAAGAATACCAAGTATAACGGCGGTGTTATTTTAAATCCGCAGTCGGGTCAATCAAAATGGGATATGGACCAGATAGGGCAACTGGATCCTACACTGCCTTTTACACTGAATGGCATGAGTGTCGGAGATATATCTAATCCGCAACAGTATGCCACACCCGATGCCAAACAAGGCTACCGAATAGTATATTTAAAAAACAGGACCAAGCCACACAGGGCCAACCTGAATGACGATTACCAGCTAATACAGAACCAGGCCACAGCTAAAAAGCAAATGAAAGTTGTTAGCGACTGGATCAACCGTAAAATAAAGGATGGTATATACGTACACGTAGATCCTGCTTATGCGCATTGCCACTTCGAAAATAACTGGGGCATTAATCCATAGTTTCTAAAAGCCTTTGCATGGTAAAAAGATACTTCCTTGTTTTTATTGGGGTATTTTGTTTTGTGCCTTGGTGTGCAGCACAAATCCGTATTAACGCTGGGAAAGCTAAGACGCCTGCCTGGAGGCCTGTTTTTAACCTGGGTAGTATAGATTCGGAGGTAAAACTAAACAATGCCTGGCGATTTAAAAATGGTGATAGTGCGATATGGGCAGATGCTGCATTAAATGACACCCGATGGGATACTGTTACAAATCCTTCTGATCCCATAGAGGAAAAAAAATTTACAGGAAGGTGCTGGTTAAGGCTTCACTTAAAGGTATCTCCATCTCTTTTTAATAAAACGGTTTTATTACAGGTCTATCAAATCGGGGCGTCGGAAATATATCTGAATGGCAAGCTTGTACATTCTTTTGGTAAGGTAGGCGATGAAAGAACTGAAGTGCCATATAATCCTGCAAATCGTGTGTTTTTTCTTCAGTTGGCAGGTGATACAATGCAGGTTATTGCAATAAGATTCTCTTCGGTAAAAGCTATTAAGCAAATTTTTTTAAAGCCACAACTAAGGGTTAGTCTTGACGGAATTAAGCAATTGAATAGTATTATAAGAGAGGAACAAGGTGAATGGATCAGGTCCGTTACTTTTAGCGCTGTATTCCTGGCTTTTGCATTGTTTCATTTTTTACTTTTTTTGTATTACAGAAAAACCATAACGAACCTTTATTATAGTGTACTGGCCTTGTTATTATCTTTTTTCTGGTTGAGCACTTACCTCAGTTATGAAATAACCAATACATCCGTCCTGGCTTACGTTACTCAAATATATTCCCTTATTTATGCTCCTTGTTTTTTTCTTATTTTCCTTATTCTTTATTCCATCTTCAAAGAAAAGTTCAATTGGTTTTTTTGGGTATTGGTATGCCTTTTCATATTAACAGAGATTTTTTCATTTCTCTATCCAAGTGTATTTGCTTTACTTCTTGTAATTGTAATCATTGCCTCTTCTGTTAAAGGAGTTAATATGATTATCTCTGCTATAAGGAAAAAATCGCCTGGAGCGAAGATACTTGGAGCCGGATTTTTTATATTCTTTTCTATTATACTTATCGTGTTTCTATATGTAGCTGTGCTTGCTATAACATCAGCAATAGAACATAAAGCTATAAGCGATGATCTTATACAAAGAGTTACGGGGCCTGCAGAAATGATATGGGCCTTAAGTATTCCTACTTGCATGTCTTTTTATCTTGCCAGCGATTTTGCCAGGACCAATAAACATTTGGTTTTGCAGCTTGTCCATGTAAGGCAATTATCTGACCAAAATATAGCCAAAGAAAGAGAGCGACAGTTACTCATAGAAAAGCAAAAGGAAGATCTTGAAGTTAAAGTAAAGCAAGCAATCGTAGAGATATCCCAACAGAAGGATGAACTGGCAGAAAAGAACAAAGAGATAACGGACAGCATAAATTATGCCCGGCGCATTCAAACTTCTATATTGCCTGAAGATGATTTGATGCGGGATGCCCTGGGCGATCACATGATCATTTATAAACCTAAGGACGTTGTTTCCGGTGATTTTTACTGGTGCCATATTATAGGCGATAAAGTAATATTTGCTGTGGCCGACTGCACAGGGCACGGTGTTCCAGGTGCTTTTATGAGCATGATCGGCAATAGCTTACTGAATGAAATAGTATTGGGAGAACAAATAACAGAAGCCAATACTATACTGGATGCCTTAAGAAGTAAACTGGTTATAACCCTGCAACAAAGCGACCAGCATATTACTACGCGCGATGGCATGGATATAGCTTTATGTGTATGGAACAAAAAAGAAAATACACTTCAGTTTGCGGGGGCCAACAATTCTGTTTATTTACTTAGCAAGGATATTGCGGTTAACGGCAGCATTAAAGAAACATCGAGGGTTAAGCTAAGCAACAATCACTTGATGGAAATTCTGCCCGACAAACAACCCATAGGTTACCAGGAAGGTAAAATGACGGAACCCTTTACCAAGATAATTATACAATTGCACAAAGGCGATTCTATATTTGTTACCTCGGATGGATTTACTGACCAGTTTGGAGGTGACAGAAATAAGAAGTTTACATCCAAACGGTTCCGCGAGCTTATTGCATCTCTGGTTGATCTGCCAATTGCTGAGCAAAAAATAATCATTGAAGAGACCATTGAAAACTGGAAGCGCAATGAATCTCAGACAGATGATATTTGTGTTTTGGGCATCAGGGTTTAATGAGCTGAGCCTAAGATTCAGGCTATAGCATTTTCAGTCACATCATAATCCTTACCCTCAATTTAAAAGGCTTGGTCGAATAGTAAGATAGCAAGGTTGGAAAGGTGATAGATTTACAGCCTGAAAATTATATATATGAAAAGCCCTGATCAGTTATCGCAAATTGTACAAGCAGGGGGAGGGATAATTGTAGATGCCTCTAAATATTCAACCGAGCAACTGGTTAAGATCGCCTCATCGGCCAAAGGTAAAAACGCCACAATTCTTATAAGGAACGCCGACAGAAAGACAACGGAAAAGCTAAGGCATATAGCCGAAGCCGGCAGTGGCCATGTTACGTTTGAGCTTTCTTAATATCCTACTGATCTCTTAAAACACGGTTCACACTTTTAAAAAAGTGTAAACGATTAAGTTTCTAATAATCAATTATATATCTAAAATGATGGTCGAAATTTCGTATACTTTTGTATACTTTTTCTTCTGGCATCGCTTCTAATAAAGTCCTAAAGATTTGGGATAAGAAGCCAAGCTTTAAATAACCAAACACTAAGTTAGGCAGAATAATTGGGTTGTTTAAGAAAATGAACAGTAGTTATAAACAACCCTGTCACGTTTGCAATATTCCTGTATTGTATTGCTTGGTAATAGGCGCATGGTTAGCAGCCTCAATGCCCATACTTATCCATTTGCGTGTATCTAAAGGGTCTATAATTTCATCCACCCACAGGCGTGCTGCAGCGTAGTATGGTGAGGTTTGCTTCTGGTATCTTTCTGTAATGGTCTTTAACAGCTCGTCTTCGTCTTTCTTGGTTATAACCTTTCCTTGCGCTTTTAAGGTGCTAACTTGTATTTGCAAGAGTGTTTTAGCAGCCTGTTCGCCACCCATAACAGCTATTTGTGCCGTAGGCCATGCCACTATCAGACGCGGGTCGTATGCTTTGCCGCACATGGCGTAATTACCTGCACCGTAAGAGTTGCCAACTATGATGGTAAACTTAGGCACCACGCTATTGCTCATGGCATTCACCATTTTGGCTCCATCTTTTATTATGCCTCCCTGTTCCGAACGCGATCCAACCATAAAGCCGGTCACATCCTGAAAAAACACCAGGGGTATCTTTTTTTGGTTGCAGTTCATAATAAAGCGTGCAGCCTTATCTGCCGAGTCAGAATATATAACACCTCCAATTTGCATCTCGCCTTTTTTGCTCTTTACCATTTTACGCTGGTTGGCTACAATGCCCACGGCCCAACCTTCTATGCGGGCAAGGCCGCATAAAATGCTTTTACCATATTCTGCTTTGTATTCATCAAATTCAGAGTCGTCCACAAGCCTTTCTATCACCTCGCGCATATCGTAAGGCTTTTCGCGGCCTTCGGGTATAATACCCAATATTTCTTCTGTGCTCTTCTTGGGAGCTTTTATCTTCTTGCGGTCGAAGCCCGCTTTTTCGTAGTCGCCTATTTTGTCGAATACTCTTCTTATCCTGTCCAGGCAATCTTTATCGTTGGCGCATTTGTAATCGGTAACACCCGATATTTCGCATTGAGTGGTCGCGCCTCCCAGGGTTTCGTTGTCTATATCTTCTCCAATGGCTGCCTTAACAAGGTAAGACCCTGCGAGGAAAATAGTACCCGTTTTATCTACAATAAAAGCTTCGTCGCTCATGATAGGCAGGTATGCTCCGCCTGCTACACAGCTTCCCATGATCGCCGCTATCTGCACAATACCTGCTGACGACATTATGGCATTGTTCCTGAATATTCTTCCAAAATGTTCTTTATCTGGGAATACCTCATCCTGGAAAGGCAAAAATACACCTGCACTATCCACAAGGTATATGATAGGCAAACGGTTTTCTATAGATATTTCCTGTGCCCTCAAATTCTTTTTAGCGGTTATGGGGAACCACGCGCCCGCCTTAACTGTGGCATCATTAGCTACTACAATACATTGCTTACCGCTAACATAACCAATCATTACTACCACACCACCGCTTGGGCAGCCGCCCACATCCGTATACATTTCATCGGCGGTAAAGGTGCCAATTTCAATCCGGTCACTGTCTTTATCAAGCAGGTAATCTATGCGTTCGCGTGCTGTTAGCTTGCCATTGGCATGCTGGGCCTCTATTTTCTTTTTGCCACCGCCTTCATGCGCTTTTCCGGCTTTTTGCTTCATGTGCGAAATGAGCATTTTTATCTTGTCCTCGTTGCGGTTAAATTCTACAGTAGTAGCCATAATATGTTGTTATAGATGAACAAATATAGCAAAGGCACGAAATTACACTCTGTGGGCCTTCTTCATTTAACCTCTGTGCTCCTTGTAGTAAAAAGCGGCACAATTCAGCATCCCGGATACATCATTCATAAGTAACTTCACTCCTTCTGACTAAAGTCATGTATTTCTGATCAAATCCCGTATATCTTTGGTAGCAAATTGCATATTATGTATAATTACGATACAGCCCTGGACGCCATGAACGACTTAGTAAAGCGTGGCTACAATACCGACTTTAATCTGGATGCAACTAAGGCGAACCTGGTTGCGGTTGGCCCTAATCCTAAAGAAAATATAAGCCTGTCGCCTGCCGATTTTGAAATAGATGAATTTTACAGGTTTGAAGGCGAAAGCGATCCAGCTGATGAAATGGTGGTGTATGCCATATCATCTAAAAAGCATAATATAAAAGGTATACTGGTAAATGCTTTTGGTCCTTATTCTGATTCGGATGCATCCGAGGTGATTAAAAAACTGTCGGCGCATCACCAGGAAAGAACCCCTATAGGTTTTAAAAGGACAATCCGGTAAATAAAAATGGGTGACGAAATAATCTCATCACCCATATATAAAAATGGTTAATTGCCTTTTACGATTTCCACTTTATACCACAACCAATAGCCTTAGTATTAGTTATAGTAACAGGAGTATTAGCAAGTAAAGCATCAACGGCTGCTTCCACATATTTATTTTTGGTTTGGGTTGCATCATCCCTGTTGTCGTCTATAGCTCCTATGTATTTAACTATATAATCATCGCCTGTTTTTTGCAGCACAAATACATAAGGTGTGCAGGTGGCGCCATAAGCTTTGGCCACGGTTTGGGTTTCGTCAAACAGGTAAGGAAAAGTGTATTGCTTTTCTTTAGCACGCTTTTGCATATTCTCAAAGCTATCCTCGGGTACCTGGCTGGGATCATTAGAATTGATAGCCACAACAGGATAACCCTTAGGCGCGTATTTTTTATCCAAAGCAATAATGCGGTCCTCATACGCTTTTGCTACCGGGCAATGGTTGCAGGTAAATACCACAATAAAGCCTTTAGTGTTATCCAGACTTGTTAAGGCCATCATCCTGCCATCTGTATTTTTTAACTTAAAATCCATTGCCTTGTCACCTACTTTGTATCCGCTGGAGGTGAAGCTTGTAAGGGCAACAACGGCTGCTGCCATAATGGCTAACTTTTTCATGTTTATTTTATTTTTGATTGTATAAGATCATTTAATTTATCCTGGGTGAAATCACCTTCGTGAAAGTACAACTTTTTTCCGGATCTGTATAGTGCGGTTGCAGGCAATGCACCGCTCCATGAACTGTCGATGCCGTTGATCCAAACATTAGGGTCGCTGGCATTCAGTAATAAAACCTTAGGCTTCAGGTCATTATCATCGGCAAACTTTTCAACTTTAGGCAAGTCCTTTAATGAGTTTAAACTCACGTAGATCATCTTTACTTTTCGGGTATTGAACTTCTTATAAGCATTCTGAAAATAAGGAAGTTCTTTTACACAAGGATCGCACCAGGTGGCCCAAAAGTTAACAACATAAAGTGTGTCGTTATGTTTAAGGGCTGCCTCTTGCTTAAGCTGTTCAAAGCTTACTACCGATACATGCGAGGAAGTAAAGGAAACAATTGAAATAAATAAAGCTAAACCGGCTCTCTTAATATTCTTCACACCAATGCTTTATACTTTGGGCAGGCTAAACAGCCTAAACTGTATACCCAGGCTAAATCCGCCGCCCGTATTCTTCCACTGGTTCAACACAGATTGCCCCGATTGCCAATCTGAATAATTGCTGGACAGGTTTGAATAATTTGTAAGCGGTATATAAGCGGAGGCGTGAATTCCAAAACGGCTGCCGAAGTAATACCTGAAAGTTGCGTGAACATCTGTCCAAAGACCTCCGCCGCTGTATTGGTAATTAAAGGAGTTGTTTGTGTAGCTATAATTAAAAGAAGAATAACCGATATTAACCCCCGCCAGCAGATCCATTTTATCAATATGTATAAAGTGTATGTCAATCACCGCTCCAATTTCGCCGCTTGCGGCTTTGGGCTGGTATCCTGTTGAATCCTTGGCTATACTGTAATTGTCAAGCTTACCCTGCAGGCCAAGCCCCAACCAGGAGAATACACCAAATTCAGCGCCGGCACTAAAGTTAGTAGCCGAGATGCTGCTGTTGATCGTTTTTGAAGTGCCTAAATCCTGAACTGTGTATTGCTGGGAAGTGGAGTAGGCTTCAAAGCCATAATCGCCGGATAAAACAAGCGCATGCTTAAAAAAGGACTGAGCATGGGATAATTGAAAAAATGCGATTCCAAAAAAAATGAGAATGAGCTTTTTCATAGTGAGGGTTTTCAGGTGACAAGGATATAAATATAAGATGAAATTAAAATGAAGTGAATGCTAAATATTGCAACTTATTGATTATTAA
>Ga0206806_1024_pt2 | contig 21790 bp, 13 predicted proteins | sample Alteio_BWOrgCont_60_FD_152911 | JGI IMG/M metagenome (GOLD analysis project Ga0206806, IMG submission 152911) | Enriched cells from forest soil in Barre Woods Harvard Forest LTER site, Petersham, Massachusetts, United States -... | ecosystem: Environmental > Terrestrial > Soil > Temperate forest >... | reverse complement strand
CTAAAATATACGGTTAATGCTTTGGCAGCGCCATCGGTAACTATCGCAGCAAACATTGCCAGCCCGGTATGCACCGGCACCAAAGTAACCTTTACAGCAACGCCGGTTAATGGAGGTTCAGCCCCCGCATACCAATGGTATAAAAACAATGTAGTTGTAGGTACGGCCAGCACCTATACTGACAGCCTGCTGAAAAACAGCGATAGTGTTTGGTGTGTATTAACCAGCAATTCTGCATGCGCAATCACTACCACAGCCACCAGCAGCAAGCTAAAATATACGGTTAATGTTTTGACAGCACCATCGGTAACAATAGCAGCAAACATCGCCAGCCCGGTATGCTCTGGTGCCAAAGTAACCTTTACGGCAACACCAGTAAATGGAGGTTCAGCCCCCGCATACCAATGGTATAAAAACAATATAGTTGTTGGTACGGCCAGTACTTATACTGACAGCCTGCTAAAAAACAGCGATAGTATTTGGTGCGTGTTAACAAGTAATGCACCATGTATTACTACAACATCGGCCACCAGCAGCAAGCTAAAGTATACGGTTAATGCGTTGACAACACCAACAGTAACTATAGCAGCAAACATTGCCAGCCCGATATGCACCAGTACTAAGGTAACCTTTACCGCAACGCCGGTTAATGGGGGAGCAGCACCAGTATATCAATGGTATAAAAACAATGTAGTTGTAGGTACAGCCAGCATCTATACTGACAGCCTGCTAAAAAACAGCGATAGTATTTGGTGCGTGTTAACAAGTAATGCACCATGTATTACTACAACATCGGCCACCAGCAGCAAGCTAAAGTATACGGTTAATGCGTTGACAACACCAACAGTAACTATAGCAGCAAACATTGCCAGCCCGATATGCACCAGTACTAAGGTAACCTTTACCGCAACGCCGGTTAATGGGGGAGCAGCACCAGTATATCAATGGTATAAAAACAATGTAGTTGTAAGTACAGCCAGCATCTATACTGATAGCCTGCTGAAAAACAGCGATAGTATTTGGTGTGTGTTAACAAGTAATGCAGCATGTATTACTACAACATCGGCCACCAGCAGCAAATTAAAATATACGGTTAATGCTTTGGCAGCACCAACGCTAACCATAGCAGCTAATATTGCCAGCCCAATATGTACCGGTACTAAGGTAACCTTTACAGCAACGCCGGTAAATGGTGGAGCAGCACCCGTATACCAATGGTATAAAAACAATGTAGTTGTTGGTACAGCCAGCACCTATACTGACAGCCTGCTGAAAAACAGCGATAGCATTTGGTGCGTGTTAACAAGCAATGCAACATGCATTACCACCACCAAAGCCACTAGCAGCAAATTAAAATATACGGTTAATGCAGGCACTCCACCCACTGTTAGCATTGGCGCCAACCCAGGTAATACACTGTGCTACGGCACGAAAGATGTATTTACTGCCACAGCACTTAATGCAGGCACCACACCTGTTTACCAATGGTACAGGAACAATATAAAAGTGGGCACGTCCGCTTCAACATATACTGACAGCATGCTGAAGGGTGGCGATAGTGTTTGGGTGGTTGTATCTGCCAATAGCAGTTGCGGTGCAGGCAATGCCACCAGCAATAAAATAGCCATCTTGCAGGGTGGGGCTGCTCAAAACTTTGCTTATATACCCAACGGATATTCTAAAACGGTAAGTGTGGTAAATATCAACACAGGCAAGCTGGTAACTACTGTTCCATTAGGCATAGGTGTTGGTGGTGTAGCAGTAACACCTGACAGTAAAAAAGTGTACTTTACCAACTCGCAGGATAACACGGTAAGTGTACTCAGCACCGCCACCAATACTATTATAAAAACCATCAGTGGTTTCGGCTCGCCGCAGGGTGTTGTGGTTACTCCTGATGGAAGCAAAGTATACGTGGTAAATGCTTCCGGTTCACTTTTCCCCGAAATAATGGCCATTAATGTAAACGCAGATACTATTCTTCCATCTGCGGCCATCAATGGAGGGTTACCTGGCTTGTGGGTTAGCATTACACCAGATGGTAAAAAACTGTATGTGGCCAATCAAAACAACTCCGTAAGTGTATTAAGCACAACTACCAACAATTTGGTTAAAACAATAAGCATGAATTTCCCATGGGGCATAACTGTAACTCCTGATAGTAAAAAGGCTTATGTTAGTAACTATAGCAACAATACGGTTAGCGTTATTAACGCAACAGTGGATACTTTAATGGCGATCATACCGGTAGGTACCAACCCTCTTGGTTTAACAGCAAGCCCTGATGGCAGTAAAGTATATGTAACCAATGCAGGCAGCAGCAGTATTGGTATAATAAACACCGCCACCAACACCGTTGCAGGTACTATAGCGGTTGACAACGGCCCTTATGGTATAAGCATTACACCGGACGGCGGCACCCTTGTTACCGCTAACGATTATTCAAACACGGCCAGCATTGTAAGCACGGCCAGCAATAGTTTAACCAGTTCAGTAGGCATTGGCGGCAGCCCGCTTGGGTTAGGCAATTTTATAGCCTCGCTTCCAACAACCTGCCCTGTGTTAACCCCTGCCGTAAGTATAACTGCAAATGCGCCGGGTGTACTGTGTGCCAATACAAAAGTTACGTTTACGGCTGCGCCAGTAAATGGTGGCTCGGCACCAGCATACCAATGGTATAAAAACAGTAAACCCACTGGCACAAATAGTAATACTTACCTGGATAGCCTGCTTAAAACCGGCGACAGCGTTTGGTGTGTACTTACAAGTAATGCGGCACCGCTGGCAATTACTACCGCAAAAAGTAATATACTCATCTTTACAGTAAGCACGGTTGTAATACCAACGGTAACCATTACAGCAAACATTGTCAGCCCAATATGCGCAGGTACTAAAGTAAGCTTTACATCAACGGTTGTAAATGGTGGTGCAGCGCCGGTATACCAATGGTACAAAAACAATATAGTAGTTGGTGGCAGCAGTACCTACACCGACAGCCTGCTTAAAACCGGCGACAGCGTTTGGTGTGTTGTTACAGGTAATGCAAGTTGTACAGCAGGCAATACCGCGAAAAGCAACCGCCTTTACTACACGGTTAATACGTTGCCTGTTAAGCCGGCACTAACGCAAAAAGGCGTTACAAGCTTCTGCCTGTACGATAGCCTTATACTCACGGCCACCGTTGCGCCGGGTACATTGCAATGGTACCGCAACAATGGTGTTATTAAACAGGCCAATGCCAGCAGGTATGCCGTTAAGGTTGCCGGCAGTTACAAGCTGTTATTAACAGGCAGCAACGGGTGCTCTATCATGTCTGATTCTGTAATAGCCACCGTAACCCAGGTGCCACGCCCATCCATTACACTTGTGAACGATACATTGGTATCGTCCGCAGCCACAGGTAACCAGTGGTTCGAAAACAGTGTAATATTGCAAGGCGCATCCGGTAAAACATTTGCCCCTGTAAATATCGATGCTTATACGGTGCAGGTAACAAGCGCAGGGTGCGTATCGCCAATGTCCGATCCTTTTATTTATACCGCCGGTACTTTCTTGATGGCAAACACTAAAAGAATAAATCCTTCCGGCGCGAACGCCTTGATATATCCCAATCCGGCAGGCAGTACAGCCAACCTGAAGCTTAGCGGGTTTAGGGGAGGTGTGATAGTGACAATAATGGATATGACAGGCCGCGTGGTATGGCAGGAGGATAAGCTGTTCAACACTACTTACCTGTTGCCGCTCAGCAAACTGGCGCAAGGAAACTATATTGTTGTTGTGAAAGATAAAACCACCAGTATCTCGCTCAAATTAATAAAAGGCGATACCCAGCAATATTAATAATGAAGTTTGAAGTGATTGTTTACGAATTTATAAATTGAAGTACGAACATTATATGTAACCTGGCTAAATTATACAAACAGGCCCTGCACATGCGGTGCCTGTTTGTTACAGGGCCTATGCGCCATGCATTCGCAAAGATTTGTTGTTTATATCAATTGGTTTCGGCCCACCAATTAGATTGATCAAGGAGAAAAATTGCGTCCATAATCAAGATAGGTTTAGTTAGATACTATTTTGCAATAGAAATTACCCAGGTGAATAAATAATTCACCTATTTTTGATTTAATGGCGGTTTCTCTCAATCGCTTCTTTCCTTGTTTCAACTGTTATAAGCCATACAATTTTCCACGGTTGTTCCTTTAGTGCATGTCCTACAAGTTTACTATTGCGCTCTGCAAATCTTTTATCAAGGTCATAAGTTTGACCCGCATAAAATCTGCCGGTAGATACACTTTGTAATATGTAAACAAAATATTGCATAAAAAGCCCCTGCGGCACAGGGGCGTTTAAATCAGTCGGGATGACTATCTGGAGTTCGAGCTTTTTGCTTTCAGATCTCGTCAATATCTTGAAATTCTGATGGGGATAAATTCGTGCCTTAATTCGCACTGGGAGGAATTTCGTATTTGAGGAGGATTCAGGGTTCGAGTCACAACGGGATCACATAGTAAAACAAGAAATGCTCTTGGAGCATCATAACGTTTGGCAGCTGGGCTGGGGTCAGGTTCAATTCTGAAAACCTGATTGTGTAAAGCGAAAAAGACAACACCATCGTCAAAATCATATTCTTGTTGTTCATATCTCAGCCTGGCATTCATTCCTCTTTTTATAGAAATTTGAAAGAACTCAAATACCCAAATTGATTCGCTAATATCAGCAGGCTGTTGAATTTTAGCATAATCAACAACGCTGATAAGCGGATGCCCGGGTTGTGATAAACCTCTTAACCGATGAATTCGTGCTTATTGTTAATCAGGATGATGAACATGCTTCAAAATTACCCAAACGGTTTGCTAAAGTTGGAAGCATGGCATGAGAATAAAAAATATAACCAAATAGCAATTGATTAAATTGCGGTAATCAAAACATCTATTGCCATGAAAAAAGTATTTTTAATTTTAATTGTTATTTTGCCGCTTTTTTTATCTGCACAAACCGCACAAATTAAAATTGATATCGACAGGGTAATTGGAGCGATTGACCCCAAGATTTATGGGGTGTTTATGGAGCCAATACATTTAAATGGCGCACGGTTAGGACTGCCAGACTCCGTTGAGTTTAACACCCTGTATGGAAATTTGTACGACCCATCATCGCCCCTCGCAGATGAAAACGGTTTCAGGAAAGATTATATAGATGCGATGAAAGAATTAAGGGTAACCAACATGCGCTGGCCTGGCGGAAATTATTTGATGGCGTATAACTGGGAAGATGGCATAGGGCCGAAAGAAAAAAGGCCAGTACGCATTAATATGGCATGGGGCGGGCTGGATAACAACCATGTTGGTACAGACGAATGGATGAAATTGAATAAATCGATGGGCACTGAAAATATCGTATGCGTAAACCTTGGCCTGGGCACCATAATAGACGCCGCCCGGTGGGTTGAATATTGTAACTATAAACGTGGAACATACTATTCGGATTTGCGGGCAAAAAATGGACACGAAGAACCATACAATGTAAAGATTTGGGACCTTGGCAATGAAGTAGACGGTATGCCATGGGAACTGGGGCATAAAAATGTTGAAGATTATATTGAAGTTGCAAGAGAAGCAGCAAAGGCAATGAAAGCTGTAGACAACACGATAAAATTGGTTGCTTCAGGCTCATCATGGTACAGCACCGATGCATGGGATGACTGGAACCGGAAAGTGCTTACAGGAATAGGAGATAAAATTGATTTTATTTCTATACACAGCTATTGGGAAAATTCGCCTGATTACTACAGTTTTATGGGCGCCAGCGCAATAACATTTGAGCAAAGGATTAAGCTAACAGCAAACGAGATTGAGGCCGTGTCTGCAGTTAAAGGGTTTAAAAATCCCATTTATATATCCGTAGATGAGTGGGGTGCTTTTGGAAGAAACTTTTTGAGCGTTTTGCCAGTTGCACAATCGCTGAATTCTTTTATACGCCATGCGGATGTGGTAAAGATGGCTAATTTTACAGCGATGACCTCGCTCTTATCAAGCGACCCTAAAAGGGGCACCTATAAATCGCCATTATTTTATACATTCAAATTATTTTCAAACAACTGCCTTGGCAATTCTGTTGATACCTATGTAACATGCGATACTTTTAATACTGGCAAAAACGCAGGCATACCTTATCTTGATGTAACTACGGTATATTCAAAAGAAACAAATACTGTTTTTATAAATGTAGTAAACAGGCATAACACTAAAGCTATCTCCTCAACAATAGTAAATACTTCTGCGCGGTTTACAGGAAAGGCGGAAGCAAGTGTAATTAGCAGCGACGATCTTAAGGGCGCATTTACAATTGAACAGCAAGGGCAATATATGCCTGAAAACAAAGAAGCAAAACTTGATAACAGTGGTTTATCATTCACATTCCCGCCCCACTCATTTACACAAATAAAAGTGAGCGTAGCCGGGAAATAATCATAAACAACACCGCCGTTAATCACGGGGCTGTTTTGACATTACATCTTCAAAACACCATATTGCCGTATATTTGATAGCAGCCAACCAAACTTTCTGCCATGAAAAAAAATACACTTCGCTATTTTATGTTTTGTATGTTCTTACTGCCTCTTATAAAACCATACGCACAACCCAAAAACGAAAAAGCACTGGATGAAAAAATAAATACTCTCATAAAACAACTCACACTCGAAGAAAAAGTAAGCATGCTGCATGCAAATGGTATTTTTAGCACCGTCGGCGTGCAACGGCTGGGCATACCTGGCCTAATGACCGACGACGGACCACTCGGGGTACGGGAGGACGTTTTGGAAGGATGGGCTCCTGCAAACCTTACAACTGATTCCGCAACTTTCTTCCCTAATGGCTCCGCATTGGCAGCCACCTGGAACCTTCAACTGGCATACCGCTACGGCGTTGGGCTTGGCGAAGAAGCCAGGGCGCGTAAAAAGTATATCATCCTGGCACCCGCATTTAATATTATCCGTACGCCGCTGGGTGGCAGAACATACGAGTATTATTCCGAAGACCCTTATCTAAACAGCCGGCTGGCCGTTCAGTCTGTAAAAGGCATACAGGAGCAGGATATTGCAGCCTGCGTAAAACATTATGCCCTTAACAACCAGGAAGTAGAACGGGGCCGCATTAATGTTGAAGTTGATGAACGCACCCTGCGGGAAATATACCTGCCTGCTTTTAAAGCCACTATTACCGAAGGCGGCGCATGGAGCATTATGGCGGCATATAACAAGTTTCGTGGCGCCTATTGCTCAGAAAATAGTTACCTGCTTGATACAATACTAAGGCGCGAATGGGGCTTCAAGGGTGCTGTAGTAAGCGACTGGGGCGGCACACACAGCACTGTGAATGCTGCCAATAATGGCCTTGACCTTGAGATGGGCTCACGGCCGCCGTACAACAAATACTTTTTTGCCGATAAACTGCTGGATTCTGTGAAAGCAGGCAAAGTAAGCACCGAAACGATTGATGCAAAAGTACGGCACATTTTATGGGTAATTTACCATACAGCGCTAAGCCCCCGTAATGCTAAAGGTGCTTTAAACACGCCTGAACACAGCAAGGCTGCGTATGATATTGCGGCTGAATCTATAGTACTTCTTAAAAACGAAAAGCAATTGCTGCCATTAAATACAACCGCTATCAAAAGCATCGCGGTGATAGGCGATAACGCTACCCGTCAATTTCATTTGGGCGGCTTTGGTGCGGGTGTAAAAGCAAAATACGAAGTAACGGCACTGGATGGGCTGAAAAGCCGGCTGGGCAGCAAACTGGCTATCAAGTACGCGCAGGGGTATTCAGGTGTTTACATACCTGCATTCAGGCGGAAGCCGGGTGCAGCGCCTGATACCCTGAACCCTGCACTAATAGAGGAAGCTGTGCAAACTGCCAAAAGCTCGGATATAGTGCTGTTATTTATTGGTGGCAACCGGGATTATGAAAGCGAGGCCTCAGACAGGAAGGATCTAAGCTTGCCCTTTCACGAACAGGAACTGGTAGATGCAGTCACCGCAGCTAATCCAAATACGATTGTAGTGGTAGTTGGGGGAGCACCTTATGACATCCGCAAAATCAAACAAAACAACCATACCATCCTATGGTCATGGTACAATGGGTCTGAAAACGGCAACGCCCTCGCCGATGTGCTTCTTGGTAAAATAAGCCCTTCAGGAAAATTGCCTTTTACTTTCCCCGCTGACTTAAACGATTGCCCGGCCAATGCCTTAGGCACTTACCCGGGCCAAAACCTGCAAACCGAATACAAGGAAGGCATCCTGGTGGGGTACCGCTGGTATGACACAAAAAAGATAGAGCCTCTCTTTTGTTTTGGATATGGGCTTTCATACACCAACTTTCAATATGCGCAATTGCAAGTCAGCAAGAAAAATTATAACCAGGGCGAGAATATTACTGCTACCGTGAAAATAAAAAACACGGGAAAGTATGCCGGAAAGGAAACAGTGCAGTTTTATATCAGTAAGCCTGGCTCGGCAATTGAACGTGCAGATAAAGAACTAAAAGCCTTTAAAAAAGTGATGATTGCCCCGGGTGAAACAGTAAATATAAGCGTTACTATTCCTGTAAGCAGCCTGGCGTATTTTGATGCCCGATCCATGAAATGGATTGTTGAACCGGGTACTTATCAATTACTTGCCGGCACATCGTCAAGAGATATCAGTCAGACCACAACTTTAACAATAAGCAAGTAATTTGGCCATCGTGGCGTTTTTATAACGGCAACAACAAACCTTAATAATAACGGGGAAAACTTTACAGGTTATTTCTGCATCCAGGCCATTGCTTTTATCACCACTATAGTTCATGCGGTGTTTTAATTAGCCGATTTCGCGTTTACCCAAACCTGTTATATAGTACATATCTATTAAGCAGTATTTTGCAGAATTGTCGGCCAACGAATTTTCAGACTTTCTGGCAACGTCTATTTCCCGACAATTTTCTTTCGCTTTACGATTGCCCAATCTGTAAGATTACTGATGATGGTTTGTAGCGTATTGCCGTGTTCCGTAATTTCATATTGAACCGTTATGGGTTGTGTATCTAATACGGTTTGTTTGAATTTCAGCTATTTCATATTTTAAATTCCATTCTTTTATGCTTTCTAAAATCGGCAAAAATGCCAGCCCTTTTTCAGACAGCTTATATTCTACCCTTGGCGGTAGTTCCTTATAGGCCAATCTTTCCAACAGCCCATCTTCTTCCAACTCTTTTAACTGCTCGGTTAGCACTTTCCTTGAAATGTGTGGTATTATGGCATCTAACTGACCGAAACGAATGCTGCGGGTGCCAATTACATTTATAATTATCGGCTTCCATTTATTACCAATAGTGCCAATAGCTCTCGTAAACGGGCAATTTGAATTGCAAAATCTGTCGTCTCTCATATTTTTAAAATTTGTAGTTACCCAATAGTAACCAGTATATACTATAATGGTTACAAAGATAAACTATCAATGGTACCTTTGCGAAACAAATTTAATAATAAATTAAAAATGAGCAAGTTAAAAAATAAAGTAGCGGTTATTACGGGTGGTAATAGCGGCATTGGGTTTGGTATTGCCCGGGAATTTAAAAATGAAGGTGCTAAAGGAGTTATTGTTGGCAGAAACCAGGAAACTTTGGATAGTTCTGTGGCCCGGCTTGGTGACGATTTTATAGCCATAAATGCCGATGTAACAAACCTTGCCGATTTAGAAAGAGTGTTTAAAGAAACAGCTGAAAAATTTGGTAAAATAGATGTGATTGTCGCCAACGCAGGTGGTGGGGCTGCAGGAACTGTGGCAACTATTGATGAAGCCAGCTATGACAAAACAATGGATTTAAACCTGAAGAGTGTTTACTTCACTGTTCAGAAAGCACTGCCCTATATGAATGATGGTGGTTCTATTATTCTTATCGGGTCAAATGCTGCACACCGGGCATATGCGAATTTTACCCTCTATGGTGCTGCAAAAGCGGCTGTTATCTATTTTGCAAAGGGATTTTCAAGCGACCTTTTAGATAGAAAAATCAGGGTAAACGTAATAACACCAGGTACAACTGATACACCAGCATTTGAAAAGTTTATTCCTGCAGAACAAATTGAAGCTGTAAAAACACAATTTGCAAGTGTAATGCCAACAGGCAGAATTGGGCAACCATCTGACATTGGTAAAACAGCAGTTTTCCTGGCCTCTGATGATTCCTCGTTTATGCTTGGTGCTGAACTGCTTGTTGATGGTGGTATGACTTATTTGGCAAAGTAATTGACCCCATACCAGCACGAGTTTGTAACCCGTGCCATTAAATAATCAAAATAATTTTCAAAAATGAGTAATTCAGAAAACAAAGTAGCGGGCTACGCAATTATCGGCTTCGGCAAAATCGGCCAGGCCCTGGCCAGGGCGTTTGCACGCAAAGGCATCAAAGTATCGGTTGCAACCACACGCAAACCGGAAAGTTTTGCATCCGCCGCGGCCGCGATCGGGCCGGAAATTGTTCCTGCAACACTGGCGGAAGCCGTTAAGGCAGACGTCATCTTTTTGGCTGTGCGTTTTGAATCGTACCCGGATGTAGCAAAGACGCTGCCCACCTGGCAGGGAAAGACCATCGTTGATGTGACCAATGCCTACGGCGTGCCCCCCAGGGAAGTTGGGAGGACAGCCTTCTGCACAGGTCGTTGCGCAGGCCTTCACTGGTGGAAAACTGGTTAAGGGCTTCAACCATTTGGGCGCTGCCATTCTTGATCAAGATCCGGCCGTACATGGTGGCAGGCGGGTCGTGTTCCTTGCGGGCGACGATGACGGCGCAACAGCAGAAATTGGCGCACTTGCTGAAAGTCTTGGTTTCGCGCCAGTAAAACTTGGCGGCCTTTCAGAAGGCGGCCTGCTTGTGCAGGCGCACGAAAATACATGGGGTAAACTCATCTTCCAGGACCTGGTAAAATTCAACTGATAAATAAATACAATGAGTAAATTAAATAACAAAGTAGCCGTAGTTACGGGTGCTTCAAAAGGAATAGGTGCATCTATAGCAAAACACTTTGCGGCCGCGGGTGCAAAAGTAGTGGTGAATTATGCTACAAGCAAAGAAGGCGCAGATAGCGTGGTTAAAGAGATATGCGGCAACGGAGGCACAGCCATTGCGGTACAGGCCGATGTATCAAAAGAAGCCGATGTAACCAGGCTGTTTGAAGAAACAAAAAAAGCTTTCGGCACGGTGGATATTTTGGTAAACAACGCGGTCTCCCAGGGGTATGCACCTATTGAACAGGTATCGGTAGAAGCTTTTCATCAGAGTTTCAACGTAAATGTGTTGGGCCCGATACTTACCATCCAGGCAGCTTTGAAACTGTTTGGCGGTAAGGGCGGCAATATCATTAATATCAGTTCGGGTGCCAGCAAAATGCCTCTTCCGGGGGCTTCGTTATATTCTGCCTCTAAAGCGGCATTAGATGCCATAACTATTTCGTTATCCAAAGAGCTGGGTGCAAAAAACATCCGCATCAATTCTATTTTGCCCGGCGCTACGGAAACAGAAGGGGCAGCCAGTGCTGGCATAACCCCTGGTAGTGAGTATGAAAAAATGTTTATTGCCAATACGCCGCTTGGCCGCAGGGGTCGGCCCGAAGATATTGCGAAAGTTGCCGTATTTCTTGCTTCCGATGATGCTGCCTGGATTACAGGAGAGCAAATTTCCGTTTCGGGTGGTATGTATGGTTTTTAAATTTGCAAAAAAATAAAAGACAAAGGGAAGGAATTATTCGTTGCCGGTTGTTTCGCCAAAACGAACTAAAATAAATATTTCAGAAGTATAAGCTTCTTTTAAGCCCTGTTTCTTTGGGTCGCCATCCTTGCTGCTTCTTTTTGCCGGTGGCAACGGGGCGTATGCTGTTCTCAACTGGATTATTGTTAACGTTAAGCATGCCTCCTTCATACAGCAGCATTAGGCCTGTTGCCATCGTTCAATGCTTTACGCCAAGGCTTTAGTTATGGTGTAATATGCATGGAACACAATGAGGCCGGTTATCCTTAAATTTGACCACCAAGTGATTACCAATTATATTATACCTCCACATCTGATGCTGCAACCCTTTGTTGATAATTATGTATTGAGTACCTCTCATGGTGAAAGAATTGTTCTCAACAACACATGGCCCGCAAGCAATGAAACCAGTCTTATATTTTATTTGGCCGATCAACCCTTTCATTATGTAAATGTAAAAACACCTTCACCGCTACAGCCCAGCCGTGGTTGTATCGTGGGGTTGCAATCCAGTTGTAACGGTACCGTTCATTTTAGCGGCGTATACCACACTTTCATCATCCAGTTCAAGGCAAATGGTTACAATAAGTTGTTCAACCTGCCTCCACTGCAATTTGTAAATAAGCTGTACTACATGGATGAGGTTTTTGGAAGGGCGGCAAATGTTTTGAATGAAAAATTGCAAAACGCTGGAGGAATGCTGCCTATGGCACAATTTGCAGATCATTTTCTTTTAGACTTTTTGACACGGCATAAAAAAACAGCAGAGCTGCATGACGGAATTACTTTTGTAGCGAATGAATTATTTACCAGCTCATCTGTGCATAGCGTTGAAGACTATGCATGTAAAGCAAATATGAGTGTCCGTAATTTTGGAAGAAGGTTTATGGAGCAGGTAGGTGTATCTCCAAAGTTTTATTGCAGGCTGCTTCGTTTTAACAATGCGGTGAATTTGAAAATAAAAAAACCCGGTTGTAATTGGACATCCATAGCACATGAATGTGGTTACTATGATCAAATGCACATGATCCGGGATTTTAAACAGTTTGCAGATATAAACCCAAATAAACTTTTTGGCAGCACTGATGTATACACTAACCCCTCTGTAGATGTTAATGGAAGCAGCAACAACCTGGTTAATGAAAAATTCCGAACAGTGCAGCGCACCGATTTTTAAGTTGCTTCATTGAATATTTCTTTTTACTTGGCGCGTTTATACTATTCCTGCCTGGTTAGGCCAGTTAATTTTACTTCAAAAAACAATACATGCAGGAAGCAGCCGAGGTGAATGAAGCAAATTTTTCTGAAAATAACATTAATGACAATTGGTACGAAAACTTCTTTGAAGGCATCAACTGCGAAATGTGGGAAAGGGCAGCCACGAAGGATATGACTTTATCGGAAGTCAATTTTTTGCTGGACATATTTAACCTGCCTGCAAGCGCCCACCTGTTAGATATTCCCTGTGGTAACGGGCGGCACTCTATTGAATTGGCCAAACATGGCTTCCAAATGACGGCATTTGATATCTCTGAAACATTCATCCGTTCACTTCAACAAAAACTGGAAGGACAGCAACTGCCTGTTAGCGTAATACATGGAAATATATTAACACATTCACTTAACGGCTCTTTTGATGGCGCATTTTGCCTGGGTAACAGTTTTGGTTATTTCCCATATGAACAGATGGAATTGTTTATCAAAAAAATATCCGGCGTTTTAAAACCCGGTGCAAAATGGATCATCAACGCAGGCCTTGTAGCGGAAAGCTTTCTCGCAAAATTTGTTCATGAAAAAACCTATGTTCTTGGTGATTTAACCATGGACATTAATAATAGCTATGATGAATGGAGTAGTTGTTTACTCACTACCCTTACCTATACAAAAGACAATCGAAAAGAAACACAACGCTTTAAACATTATATATATACCGTGGCAGAGATCATCCGTTTGTTACAAAGATTTAGCCTTAAAACAATTGCCTTGTATAGCTCAACGGATAAAACGGAATACCGCGTGGGCGGCGCGCAATTATTTTTGGTTGCTGAGAAAGAAGCGTAAAAGGCACGGAAATGAATTTTGCAAAAACCATATATAATAAAATAACGCAACTATGTGTAATAAAAAAATCGTCTTGCATAATAAAAACACGGGCATCAAGATGGCATTTTTGGTAGTTATGTTTCCTTTGGCTTTGCTGGCACAAAAAAATTATCCGGCGTTAGTCAACCAATATATGCATGCAGCCGTTACCGTCAATCAATTCAGTGGTTCTGTCTTGATTGCAAAGCATGACAGCATCATCTACCAGGAAGTATTTGGAACGAGTAATTACGCAAATACCAACCCTTTAGACCGCAATTCAATGTTTGAATTAGGAAATATTAGCGAAGAATTTACCGCTGCATCAATTTTATTGTTAAAAGATAGGGGCAAGCTAAAACTCACCGATACCATAACAAAATATCTGCCGCAACTGCCCTACAATACTGTCACCATAAAGGATCTGCTTACGCATACCTCAGGTCTGCCCGACTACTACGATGAGGGTATGAAAGATAAATGGGGAACTGAAAAACTTGCAACTAATAGTGATGTGTTAAAGAGCCTGGCCGAAGCAAATGTGCCATTGGCGTGGAAACCGGGAACTAAATATAACGAATATCATTATTATACTGAATATCCTTTGCTAGTATCTATAATTGAGAAGTTATCAGGCCTTTCTTACAAAGAGTTTTTGCAGCAGAATATATTATCACCGTTGCATTTAAAAAATACTGACGTGTTTGCAGAAATGCAGGTAAATAAAAAATTACATCTCAATCATACTGAAAGTGTCTTTTTTGATGAATCAAAACAACAATTTTTTCCGGCAGACAGTTTTCATGCTTTTAGCCCGGAACTTGCCTACGCTTCTAATGGCGTAATGGGCAGTATCGGTGTCAGCAGCAGCGCCTACGATTTATTTTTATTCAACAGGGCTTTAAAAAATAACAGGCTGCTTTCTGCGTCAACCCAAAAGGAGATGTTTAGCCGGTACGTTTTAAAAGATTCGCTCACTAAAATATACTTTGGTTACGGCATACTGGCTGGCGAAAATGAACAGGGCAATTATATCCAGCAAAGGGATGATGGCAACAACATGACGTTAGGCTACATCACAACTGTGATTAACTATCCGCTGGAAGATTTGACAATTATTGTCCTTTCTAATAAAGCTAAAACTTCTTCAAACATTGCGGGTCCCTTATCGTATATTTTATTTGACAGGGAAGTGGTACTGCCTTATGTTCATAAGCAGGTTTCAATTGACACTTCCCTGCTCGACAAATATGCAGGGAAATATAAATTGTCTCGTATAGCCAGTGTATATAAAAAAGATGGAACGCTATGGACAACAATACCAGGAGAACCTGATTTGAAATTACTGCCGGAGTCTCCCACAAAATTTTTCTCTGCAGACAAAGAATATGACTGGCAAATAGAATTCAAAATTGATAAAAATGGAAACCTTGTTAAAACATACTTCGTATTCAGCGGATTAAAAAAAGAAGCGAAAAAATTAAAATAAATGTTAACAAACTTCTAGTTATAAAGATTTAGTTCGGACCAACGGAATCTAACGTGGTGGTAAAAGTCCAACGCCGCCTGGATAACCCGGTCACCCAGCTTTTGTACCTTTTAGCTAAAGTGTCTTGTAAAACGTCACTTCACCTGTTGCAAGATCAATCTTTGACAAGTCGAAGTTATTGCTCTCAAATACGGTGCTGCATGTAAGATAGCGCCCTTGCCTATAAAACTTTTAACATCACCCGCGCCATGAAGAAAGGGCCTGAAATTAGATGGATCAGCATCCGGTTGGTCACCTGCATTTACTTTTGAATTCGTGAGTGCATAATGGTCGCCTTTATCATCAATTATTCTGGTTAATTCACTCACCAAACAAGACTGCCTTTTGTAGTTCCAATTGTTCCTGCCACATGAATTTCGTCTGGCGACATATTGGAAGCTATCCTCATGAGAATTCGTGAACCGGGTATTTCGGGATACCCAAAGGTAGTATCCGGGATGCTTTGCAATCCACAATTGAGGGGCTGCATTCTAATATTCCCGTTGGTGTGTGTAAACCCGCTTCACATCAGGAAGAGGTACCGGCATTTCACCTCCGATTTCTTCTTTCATTCCACAGGTCAGGCATTTGAAATCGCTTCCATCATCCATCATTACGGCGATATCATCTTTCTTCTTTCCCGCCATGCGAACTTCCAAAATCAGGTGCTTTCCGTCAGCAGATAATTGACCAGTATTGCCTCAACAACAGTATCGGGCAGCGGTATTGCAATGCTGTAAATTGTTCCGGCGCGGGTGGTGGGCTCTGGATTACTGAATAGTTTTTTCCCTGATTTACAATCTTAACATCAACTATATTGTCTTTTTTTTGTGCATATATTTGAAAGGACAAAACCAATAACGCGATGATGCATCCAGCAACTTTATACTTTATAATACTGTTTTAATAAGTGAATTAATATCTGAAAGGAGACGCCGAAAGAGAACTTCTTAAAATTGATTGTTCTACTTTACGACTACCCGTACCCTGTCAAGATTCTGAATACGCGTATAACTTGTTTTGGCATCACCTTGTCTTTGCGATGCCACACGCAGCGTTGGGAAATAAGTTCCTGGTTTTGTGAAATTGTACGTGGTTTTCAAGGTTACGGTGGAGCCTGATTTGTTTGTTGGAGTGATCACTGCTTTAACGGGAAAAACCGGAGAATTTTCAAAATTCCATCCATGTAAATCCGTCTTTTCCAAATCATTTGGCACACCTTCAAAATTCCATACCGCTGCAATTACTTTTCCCATATTCTTAGGTACTTCAATTACCGCAGTAAACGTTACAGGTTCACCAACTTTTACGTCGGCCCGCTTGCCCCCATTTACTTTTGCAGTTACTACGGGCTGTATGCCTTTGCGCTCATCCGCCGTGGGTGGTACAACCACTTGCCCATCCACTATTTTATAGTTGGTTGTAGCAGCAGGGGCAATACCTTTTTCTACCCATGCACTTAAATCAAGCAAAGCCTGGTGCAATACGCCGAGATAACTTACAGTGTGCGTGGGGTCGTCCTCAATTGCTATATCTCCATGCAGTGCATGGTCTGTATACCAAAGCCTGAAATAGTTATCGGTACTGTCGCCTAAATTTTCTTTTACTTTAGTACGATACCAATCTGCCTGCCAGGCAAAGGCTTCACGGTCCCAAAGCGATTCAAGCAAAATCATCCTGCCTTTAAACTTACCTGTGGGTAAAACGCCTGCTGCCCCCCTTGTAAAAAGAGGACCAAGCAACATAGGACGTTGTGGATAAATAGGGTTGCCTGAAGAATCACGAAACTGGTTCCACACATAATATTCCATCGCGGGTACCTGGTGGCGATGATACGTTTGAACGGCAAGAAAGTTAGAATTATCTACCTGAACAGTGTCCCCCGGTTTCAGTTGAACAAGAACCCTTGCATCCGCGGGGCCTAAAACAACTTTATCACCAACAATTTTTGTTATCTGTAAAACTTTTCCTGCCGCAGCACCAGTCTTTATAATTAAATCGCCTCCCATAAAATCAATGCCAGGTAATACATCCTGCAGTTGAAAAGCAACGGGCATGGTACCCTCAACGCCTCCAATACTTTTCCATGCAGCATCAGCCGTGCCGCGTTCCGTTGGTGATATGGGTTGTGTTAACCCGATGCTTACAGCTTCATCAGAAGCAATGCCTTTTTTTATCTCGCTTTGTTTTTGAATGCGGGCTTTTACAAAAGAAGCAGGGGGATTGTAACCAAGATAACCTGGAAGTTTCCAAAAGTCGTTGTCAAAATACTTTCGGTCTGCTCCAACCACACCTTGGTACAACACCAAAAATCCATGAACCCCCATTTTTTTGTAACCATACCATGACTGCTGAGGAAACCCCATTTTTGTTACTTCCTGCAACGCTTCTTTTTCTTCCTCATTCAAACCTTCATAAGGATTGCCACTACCCCCGGGTTCTAATGCGTCAATAATTTGTGGAAACTTATCTTTCAGCACCCGCATAGCATACATGCGTACGGTGAATACATTGGGAATTGCTACGGGTGAACCTAACACATAAGGAACAGCACCATCCCAAACATCCTGCGTGTTTTCTATACCACCAACAGTACGGTAAGCACCACCGCTGCCGCCAAAACAATAACCAAAAGGGCGCTTCCCCCCATAAATTTCCTTCGCTACAACTCTTGAAAATTGCGCCGCGGCCGCATTCATACGATAAGCAGCTATTGTAGGGTCTCCTGCCTGCGGCTTTGAAAAGTCAATTTTTCCACCTTGATTTGTTTCGATAAAATAAGAGCCGTGCCTAATAGCAAATCCAATCTTATCTTCTTCGCCGGACGCTCCTTGCGATAAGTTTTCATTATCTGGAAATGGCGTGATGTATTGAAAAAAACGACCCTGGTATTTTTCTTTGGCGGGGAAATAAAAAGAGAAACGGGCTTCGCTTCCTTTAAATCCGCCATGCACATAACGGTGGCGAACGGGCTTATCACGCCACTCGTCTGTATCTATGTAAGGTTCTTTGAATAACGTGTCTTTTATTGCAAAACTTTTAGTAAAATTCTCATTCAGCAAAGGTGAATTATTTTGTGCATGAAGTACAGCTGAATGAATAATTACCAGGCAAAACAAGAACTTACCAATGTTAACAGAGCTCATGAGGTTATGTGTTATAATGAATTTGCAAACAATTTATCGTGGCGCCGGTTATTACTGTTGTCGCAGTACCTTAATCTTGTATTGCTTCATTTTTTATTTTGCAGTAAAAACTTCTCCAGCCGGATTGATGGTTCTTATATGCTCGTCCAAAGCCGTGATGCCTTCCTCTGTACAAAGACCCCTGATACAAAGGGCTGTTGTATTTAATAATAAATCATTAACAGGCAGACGAAAACTTTTAAACAGTTCGCCCCGGACCGCAGCCCTATGAAGAACCAATATGCTTCTTAAAGCAACTTCCGGAAGGATGTCCTCCCGAAAACTACCTTGTTCTACTCCTTCACGAATAATGGAAAGAAAGAACTGCACGAATTTCTTACCAATAGCCTTCTCAACTTTATTTTCCAGTTCTGGGTAGTAATGATAAAGCTCCTCGTAAAAATCTTTATTAATCTTGTATTCAGTCTTAATCGCCATATGCCAAACATCAAAAAAAAGGCAGGCAGCATTTTGTTCTGCTGAAAGATTCTCCAACATTTCATACTGCTGTTTATGATAGAGATGCAGTACTTGCTCCAATAACTCCTCTTTGTTTTTAAAATATTTATAAACTGTTTTGGTTGAAATGCCCAACCATTCAACGAGTTTCTGATTTGACATTTCCCGAATGCCGTGCTTCAGAAATAACTTAAGAGATTTTTGTAAAATTTCTTCTTTCATTCAGGAAAACCAATGGAAATTATTATAAATAAATAAATTTCCTGTAAAGGAAAGGAAATTATTTAAATAAAAAAAATTTCCACCAGAATAATTTGCCGTAAAGCACTACTTTTAAGGCGCAATGATTGATACCCTGCATACGCATAAAGAAGATGTGTGGTGAAACCTTTTTTCGGCAGGGATAAACCGGCAAAAGCATAACTTCGATATTTAATTTAAAATAATATGCAATAAATAATTGTAATCATGAAAACCCTCATAGCAGCGTTCGTTTCAGGGCTTGCAATAATTTTTAATTTTAATTCCCTGGGCTCACCGGGCAGTAATGGCATTTTGAATAGCACCGATACTGTTACTATCAGCCTTAAGGGAATGAAATATCTCGGCAGCGTGAATGATCGTTTCCAGTCATATAATGTGGAGATGGCTGAAGTAGTTGGGGGTGAATTTTGGAGACCATATAAAACAATGGACAGCCTGCCAGCGCAGGGTGCAGCATTTGATTTTTCAAACAGGAATCAAATGTTCAGGAAACTTCCTCCTGTAAACCTTGCTGATAAAAGATTGTTGAATTTGGCTAAAGGCCTGGCCCCTGCTTATGTGCGTATAAGCGGCACATGGGCGAACACTGTTTATTTCCAGGACAACGATAGCCCTGGAACAAAAGCGCCGGAAGGCTTTGCAAATACATTAACCAAAAGCCAATGGAAAGCGGCTATTGATTTTGTGAGGGCTACTAACTCTAAATTGGTTACTTCATTCGCGGTATCCAAAGGCGTAAGAGATTCAAGCGGGGTTTGGTCGCCAAAAGAAGCACAAAAAATTGTAAATTATACAAAAAGTATTGGGGGGAAAATTTATGGCGCAGAACTTTTTAATGAACCTACCATACCTATGGCAGGGGGTGTAGATACAAGTTATAATGGGCACAACTTTGCAAAAGATGTGGCTGTTTTCAGGGCATGGGCAAAAAAAGAGGTTCCTGGTATGCTGCTTATTGGCCCCGGTTCAACTGCCGAGGGGATCCCGGGCCAATCTTTTGCGGGGTTATTGAAAGGCTTTATTACAACAGATTCTTTGATGTCCCCCGGGCCCTTACCAGTATTTGATGTTTTTTCTTACCACTATTATGGAGCTGTGTCAATGCGTGTGATGCGTGGTGGCCCGTTTTCAATTAAACCAGAGAATGCACTAAAGCCTGAATGGTTACAACGAACAGATGCAGTTGCAGATTATTATACGGCGCTGCGGGATAAATACAGCGCCGGTAAGCCTGTATGGGTAACAGAAACAGCGGAAGCTTCTGCCGGCGGTGACCCTTTCGCCGCTACCTATTTAGATTGTTTTCGTTATTTATACCAGCTTGGTTCCCTGGCAAAAAAAGGGGTACAGGTTGTTTTCCACAACACACTCGCCGCCAGCGAATACAGCCTTATTGACCAGGATACGCATTTACCCAAACCTAATTATTGGGCGGCATTGCTATGGGCTAAATTAATGGGTGCAAAAGTGTACTGGGCAGGCAAAGAAACTCAAGGCGTTTATTTATTTGCGCATAGCATAAAAGGACGTAACAGTGGTATAACGCTTTTAATACTCAATACGAATAATACACCAATTACAATTCATATCCCTTCTGGCGGCGAGCAATATACTTTATCTTCAAATGAACTGCAAAGCGGCAGGGTTCAGTTAAACGGGCAGGAATTAAAATTAACTGATGATGACATGCTGCCAACCATACAAGGCAAACAAGTAAATGCGGGTAATGTAAATGTGCCTGCCGCAAGTATTACCTTTATTACATTTGAAAACGCGGGGAAATAAACACTTAAAGCGTGGCGACTTATGTGGTTAGGTAACAAAGAAGGCCTTAAGATAGGCCGAAGCCAGTTTTATTCATTGCTCAGAAATCCTATCTATTGTGGAATAATAAAATTGAAAGCATATCAAGAGGAAACAGAAGAACAGATTAAGGTAATAACGAACCAATTATCCAACAACCAACCTGAACGCTGCACTGGGTGATGCAGCCTGGATGACGGGCATGGAACGTAATTCAGACCTTGTGATTATGTCGTGTTATGGCCGTTATTTGTAAATGTTAATACCGCAACACTACTGCACCAAAAGCATGGCAATGGGATTCTAATCTGATAGGCTATGATGCGCTGAACAGTTATGGCTCGCCTTCGTATTACGTGCAAAAATTATTCAGCCATTATTTGGGCAATAAAATTGTACCTGCAACTGCGGCAAACATACCGGTGCAAAACCGACCGCTCACCAAAAAAGACAGCTCGGATGGAGTAACTTCCAAAACAATTCCAGCGCTATTTTACTCAGCAACGCTGAACCATACCAGTGGCATTGTATATGTTAAACTGGTAAATACAATGGCAAAAAAACAAATCATAAATATAAAGGTGAATGGTATTACTAAAAATTTTGCTGAAGCAAAATTGATCGTGGTAAAAGGCGACCAGCCTTGCGACACAAATACCCTTGGCAATCCTGAAAAA
>Ga0206806_1078_pt1 | contig 22333 bp, 12 predicted proteins | sample Alteio_BWOrgCont_60_FD_152911 | JGI IMG/M metagenome (GOLD analysis project Ga0206806, IMG submission 152911) | Enriched cells from forest soil in Barre Woods Harvard Forest LTER site, Petersham, Massachusetts, United States -... | ecosystem: Environmental > Terrestrial > Soil > Temperate forest >... | reverse complement strand
ACTTAAACAGGTGGTTCCTATTAGTTTGCTGCTGATCTTTATTATACTGTTTATTACTTTCGGTAACATTAAAGACTCTCTTATTATACTTTTGAATGTACCTTTTGCACTGATAGGTGGAATATTTGCGCTTCTTATTACCCACACGAATTTTAGTATTTCCGCAGGTATAGGGTTCATTGCATTATTCGGGGTTTGTATACAAAACGGCGTTATCCTACTTGTAGAATTTAAACGGAACCTACAGCAAAAACAAACATTGGTGGACTCTATATACAGCGGTGTTCAAAATAGGGTACGCCCTGTAATAATGACCGCATTAATTGACATGGTAGGACTCTTCCCGGCTGCCATAAGCACAGGTATAGGTTCTGAAGCCCAAAAACCTTTAGCAATAGTAATGATAGGAGGCCTGGTATCTGCAACCGTACTGGTACTTCTTATCTTACCTATTATATACTACATGGTATATGCGCCCAATCACAGGCACGATCCATAAATTTTTAAGTAGACTTCTTCCGCTATACTAAAATTGCGGTACTTTTCGGCTATTGGTTTTATAAGAGAGTACGTTTCGCCCCTGCTCATTTGAGAAATAATGGAATCTATCTCTTTTATTGCATTGCAATAATCTTTTTGCGTAAATCCCTCAAGTATGGCTCCTGCACCATACTTCCTTATTATATCCGAATCGTCAGAAATATTTGGGGCGATCACAATAGGTAAGCCCATTGCCCAGTATTCACCATTTTTTATCGGCGTTCCGTAACGTTTGGAGGGAACAGGTTTATTGGGGCATATAGCAAAATCGGCCAGCCCCATGTATACAGGTACCTCGCTGTGAGGAACAAATCGCTTAACTGCAATACTCTTATCAATACTATTTTTGTGAAGTTTACTTTCCAGGTACGCATCAGATACATTGCTAAGAAGCAAGAACCTAAATCTATCTTTACCCCAATATTCTTCGCATTGCTTTATAAATTCAAATGTTTCATCTTCCATATAAAACCCGCCAAACTTACCGGCATAAATACATACAAGCTTACCATCTAATCCCAGTTCTTTGAGCAAAGCATCATTTTTACCTGCACTTTTTGTGAACATACTCAAATCGACACACGCCGGTTTAATATACCCCTGCACAGTTAATTCATATTTTTCTTTGATATATCTATCCATACCGCTTGCACAGAATATAAACTGGTCAGCCTTTTTAAACTGCAATTTTTCAAGAAAAAAAAGCGTTTTAAATTTTAAACCATATTTTGACCAAATCTTGCACTCTATCATTGATTCTGCATGAGGTTCCACACTATCCAAAATGAGCTTTATTTTTTTATTACATAGCTTAAGTATAGCAGCAATTGAACCGGCGGGTGTACACCAAGAATGAATAATAGAAATACGCTTCTTCCTTAGTATCTTATTCAGAATAAAAATATTCCATAACCACTGTGTACGAAAAACTGCCACTGGGTTAGGTAATTCTATCAGAACGTTACTTTGCTGTTTATGTATTCTAAGGGAACTAGTTTTACCTGTGGTAATTAAATAACTGTATGCCTTGGTAATTTCTTTTACAATAGAAATATAAGGCAAAGTATATGTTTGAACCAAGGCATCATTATAGCTCCATTGAGTAAGAAACAATATCCTCCGGTCATTTTTATCTTTCACCTTACTAAAATATTCTTTGGTGAAGATAAGCATTTACCTTATTAGCTTTCATAACTTTGTATACTTCATAATTTGATATGAATCCAGAAATAAGTATAGTTATTCCTGCGTATAACGCTTCCAAATACCTTAAGGAAAGTGTTGCATCTATTCAGTCCCAAACGTTCAAATCTTGGGAAGTAATAATTGTTAATGATGGCTCAACCGATAATACCTTTGAACTAGCGAAAAGTTTTTTGGTAAATGAAAGAATAAAATTAATAAACCAAGAAAACAAAGGGGTATCTGCAGCCCGAAATGCCGGAATAAAAGCTGCTAACGGAAAATATATCGCATTTCTAGATGCAGATGACTTTTATCTTGAAAATAATTTGCAACTAAAATACGACGCTTTTTGCGCTGACGAATCCATAGACTTTGTTTACAGCGATATATTAAAATGTGATAATAATCTTAATGAGCTATATGTGGAAAAAGGAGTGGAAGCCGCAACTCTTTTTGAAGAGGTATTATTATGGGAAAAAGAAACCATACCCGGTTTTTCATCAAACATAGTAATAAAAGCTGAGCAAATGAAAGGCAGGATACTGTTTGATGAAAACCTTTCTAATTGCGCGGATAGATTCATGAAGATCTTACTGGGTAAATATTTAAAAGGCTTCTATATTCCTAAGCCATTGGTGAAGTACAGAGACGTACCGGGGAGTATGAGCAAAAAAGTATCCCTTCTGGATCACGATGAAAATTACATAATACGTCAAATAAAGAACCAACAAATAATTCCTCCGGGCAAGTTTAGAAGAAAAGTGATGGCAAACATTTATGTCACTCTTTCAGGAAGTTGGTATACAAACGCGAATAAACCCATAAAAGCAGTTAAATATGGAATTAAAGCAACCTTCCTATATCCAAGTTTTTTGCCAAAGATCATACGAAAATTGTTTTCTTAATTGCTATCCTTCTTTTTACGGATAACCGCGAGTTCTTTGAATAGTTCAATTTCCTTAGTTGAGAGGCTTTTAGGAATGGCTACACTTATCTTAGCGTACATATCTCCATATTCTCCTGTTTTCCCAAATAGAGGCATACCCATGCCTTTTAAACGCAAAACCTTACCATTTTCCGTTTCCTTCGGAATATCAATACGTATCTCTCCTTTAAACGTTTGCACTACCTGTTTGCCTCCTAATACAGCAGTATAAAGATCTACAGAAACATCACAATAAAGATCGTTCTCTTTTCTTTTATAATAGGGATGTTCAGGAACGTGAAGGGTTACGTAAATATTACCTCCTGGTCCGCCATTAGTTCCCGGAGCTCCTTTATCCTTTAACCTTAATACTTGACTATCTTTAACGCCTGGTTTAATGTTTATTTGGAGCACTTTACCGTTAACGTTAAACCGCCTACTGGTTCCACTATAAGCCTCTTCTAATGTAATTTCTGCTTCCGCCCGGTAATCACCACCCTTTCTTGGTCTTCTTGGCCCTCCTGAACTGAACCCCGCACTTCCACCACCAAAAATAGATTCAAAAAAATCAGAAAAATTTCCTCCGTCACCAAATATGTCCTCAGTACCTGAATAACCACTGAATCCACCGCCACCTTGTTGACCTCTCCACTTAGACCAGTCAAAATCTTCTGCCCTGCCTCCCTCTTGCTGATAATTTTTCCAGTTTGATCCTAACTGGTCATACTTCTTTCTTTTTTCCGGATCGGATAAAACTTCATTCGCTTCATTTATCTCCTTAAATTTTTCTTCCGCTTCCTTATTACCAGCATTCTTATCAGGATGATATTTGATCGCTAACTTACGGTACGCCTTCTTTATATCTTCTGCGCTGACTTTGCGATCTACTCCTAATACTTTATAATAGTCTTTAAACTCCATAACATGTTATACTTTTCAATTCTATTAACACACTTAAAATACTTCGCCTAAATTAAGAAAAAAGACTGTCCCCTTAGCACCTATCGCGTAATTTCAGACAAATGTAAACGGTTACTGCTCCTCTGTGAATATGTTACGAAAAAACACGCCATGAAAGTGGCTTTTATCTAACCTTATGCATTAAGGTTATGAGGAATAAGGCAATGGATTACACATATTCTCACAATTTGTTTAATCCGAAAATATTGTATCAATGATTTATTGATATGATCTTCGATGCAAGTTAAATTCCTATTGATGGTAAGAACATAAATCACTTTAAATCGCAATGGCATAAAATAAAAAGCAGTTCACCTATTATTTTATATGAATACCAATAAACAGGAATAACTTGGAAACAAAACTCGAATCATGAAAACTATAAGCAAGCACAATTTATTCAGGTATATTTTTGACAGGATGTATGGCATGTATGCAAGGTCAAACCATACCTTGTCAGATTTCATTCTTCTTTATATTTTAATATTCGCAGCCATACTTTTAATGTTAATTATAGTATCTCCAACACTTTAAGGGAAAGTATCAATAGGCATTTAGACGTACTGCCTCTTAACAGTTATTATAGTGGACGCCTCAATCCTTATTCATTTTTTTGAATAAGAAATTTCCGATTAATTCGATTATGGAGTATCCTAAGCAGGCCTTCCATCAGAAACTCTAGTTCTTATCTAAATTCATATATAAATAACCTCTTTTAAATAAAAAGAATGTTCTTTTTTGTCGACATCTTTACCAAGTTTAACGAAAATTAGGATTACCCCATATAGCTTGAAATACTTTTGAATCTATATAACAATTTAAAATTATTACCATGAAAAAAATATTGGTTACTACTATTGCGGGAGTAGCGTTTACACTAGGCGTAGTAACAACAAGTGGCTTTATAGCCGGTCGTCAAACTGAGCAAAAAAGACAACAAAATTACCCGAGAATCGAATCAGCTATTGTAAAAATGCAGGATGCTGTAGATTATTTACAAAATGCTCCAAACGATTTTGATGGCCATAAGGCAACAGCAATTCGCGATACTAAAAATGCCATAGAATCCTTGAAACTAGCTACGGCGTATCATACTGATCAAAATGCTGACAAATAAATCTATATACTATTTAACGATTCTTTTCCAGAGTTTGAAGACTTTTTCCCTCTGTTTATAGAAAATTAATGTTTTCACTACATGTAGCAGACTACATTGCCCATACTATTCAAAATAATACTTAACAAACGTAAAACTCAGCTATGAGTAAATTTAAAGTAGCCCTTTTTGGGGCAACTGGTAAAACAGGAGGGAACTTATTGAACGAAGCATTAAAACGAAGAGCCAAGGTTACAGCCATCGTTTATGATGTAAATAAGGTAATGACCAAGCACGCTAACCTGGAGGTTACCTGGGGACATATGATGAATTCTGATGATGTTCAAAACTACGTAAGGGGTCATGACGTTGTTGTTGGAGTTAATGAACCTATACCAAGCAATCCATTAGAACATGTTAAGGCTGTTCAATCAGTTATTGACGGAACAAAAAAAGCCGGAATAAATAATTTACTAGTGATAGGGCATCCCATCCATAAACCAATTGAAAATACCATAGAATTTTACGACTCGTGGAAGCCTATTATTAAAGCTCAGAATGAAGCATTAAGGCTATTTCAAAGAGAGGGCTGTTTAAAGTGGTATTATGTTAGATCTGCAGAGTTGCAACCTGATCCTAATACAGGAAAGCTGAACCAACCCGGAAACATGCTCTTTACCACTCACAAAAAGGAGTACACTATACCTATAACTAACTATTCTTCGTTTCTATTTGATATCGTCGAAAAGAAATCTCTTTTTTATAAAGCTGAATTTGAACTCGTTTAAGGTTGATGTGACTTAATAGGGTAAGATTATGTTGCAAGTATCAAATAAGAAAAAAACTTTAGCTATTGATCACAATGCATTGGATCAACAATGTATTAACACGATCAGGTTCTTATCTGTTGATGCAGTAGAAAAAGCAAATAGTGGGCACCCGGGGCTTCCGCTAGATGCGGCTCCTATGGCATACGTATTGTGGACAAAACATCTCAAACATAATCCTAAGAACCCAAAATGGTTTAACCGAGATCGTTTTGTACTTTCTGCCGGTCATGGCTCCATGCTTCTTTATAGCCTGCTTCATTTAACGGGGTATGATCTTTCTATTGAACAAATAGAACAATTCAGACAGTGGAAAAGTAAAACACCTGGACACCCAGAAAAAAATATTACTCCAGGTGTTGAAACTACTACCGGCCCACTTGGACAGGGATTTGGCAATGGTGTGGGTATGGCGATTGCACAGGCTTATCTTGCAGCACGGTATAACAAGCCCGATTTTAAAATAATAGACAATTATATATATGGATTGGTAAGCGACGGTGATCTGATGGAAGGAGTAGCTTCGGAAGCTGCATCTTTAGCGGGCCACTTAAAATTAGGCAAACTGATTTACCTGTACGATGATAACCATATAACGCTTTCTGCATCCACCCAACTAACATTTACGGAAGATTGCGCAAAAAGATTTGAAGCTTACGGATGGCATACAATATCAGTAAACGATGGCAATGACACGAAGGCTTTGGATAAAGCCATTCAAGAAGCAAAAAAAGAAACTGAAAAACCCTCTCTTATACTGGTCAGGACACACATTGGATATGGCTCGCCCCATAAACAAGATACTTTTGAAGCACATGGTTCTCCTTTAGGCGAGGAGGAAGTAAAACTTACTAAAGAAAACCTGGATTGGCCTACTGAACCAGCATTTTATGTACCCCAAGGGGCAACGGAGCATTTTCGTAAGGCGATAGAACTCGGCAAGAAAGAAGAGGAAGAGTGGAATACCATGTTTGCTAATTACAGTAAAAAATATAGTGACCTTGCATCTGACTTAAACAGGCTGATTAATTCGGAACTACCAGCGAATTGGGATTCTGAAATACCTACATTCCAAGCCGATACGAGGGGCATGGCTACGCGTGTGGCGTGCAGCAAGGTAATGCAATCTATTAGCAAGCACCTGCCAGAATTCATTGGTGGTTCAGCGGATTTAAATTCTTCAACCCATACCGCATTAAAAGATATGGGGGTTTTTGAAAATCCTTCGATGAAAAAAGGCGATACTCAAGGAGCAGAAAAAGGAGATTGGGGATATAATGGCCGTAACCTATTTTTCGGCGTCCGTGAGCATGCTATGGGTGCGATTAGTAATGGGTTAGCAGCATACGGCGGTATACGTCCCTATTGTTCTACGTTCCTTATTTTTTCCGATTACATGCGCCCAGCTATAAGACTGGCTGCTATTATGGGATTAAATGTCATTTATATTTTTACGCACGATAGCATTGCCTTAGGTGAAGATGGCACTACCCATCAACCCGTTGAACAACTAATTAGCTTAAGAGCAATACCTGAATTAACGCTAATTAGGCCTGCTGATGCCAGCGAAACCGCAGAAGCACTGCGTATAGCTATTACAACAAAAAATAAACCGGTTGCATTGGCGTTGACGAGACAAGATGTACCAACCATAGACAGAAACCGCTTTGCGAAAGCAGATAATCTAAAATACGGGGCATATATCTTGGAGGATGTTGCCAATGCTGAACTTGTACTTATTGCAAGCGGATCTGAAGTACATCTTATTATAGAAACATCAGAATTGCTCAAAAAAGATAACGTCCGTGTTCGCCTTGTCTCTATGCCAAGCTGGGAGTTATTTGAAGAACAAAGTGCAGAATATCGTAACCAGGTATTACCATCTTCTATTGAATTACGCATTGCGGTAGAAGCAGGATCGCCCATTGGGTGGGAATGCTATGTCGGAGCCAAAGGAGAAGTTATAGGTATTAAAAAATTTGGCTCATCGGCCCCCGCTAAAGTAATGATGCAAGAATATGGTTTTACGGCAAAAAATATTTATGACCGGGCTACCACTATATTGAAAAAACAAAAGTCATGAATGAATTAATTGTACCTATCAATGCTAACAGATCCATCGGCGTAGCAGCTGATCATGGTGGCTTTGAATTAAAGGAATATCTTTTGACGTGGCTGAAAGAAAGAGGATATGAAATAATTGATTTTGGGAATAACACTTATAAACCTGATGACGATTATCCTGATTACATCCTACCTCTTGCCCATGCCCTGCGAGCAGGGGATATTTGGCGTGCCATTGCAGTTTGCGGTAGCGGTGTGGGTGCATCTATAGCTGCCAATAAAGTGCTAGGTGTCAGAGCTTGTCTTATACACGATTCATTTTCAGCACATCAGGGTGTTGAAGACGACGATTTAAATATGATATGTCTGGGAGGCAGGGTAATAGGCAATGCGTTTGCCAAAGAACTTATAAAGATATTTCTCTCTGCAGAATTCAGTGGGGCTGAAAGACATCGTCGCAGACTTGAAAAAGTAAAAGCGATAGAACATCTGCAAGGCATTTAAACCAACCATAAATCTGAAGTGTAACTAAAAAGTAAAATATGAAAGTAAGCGCCCTTGCAGGAAAGCCTGTACCAAATAGCCTGTTAGTCAATGTACCTAAACTAATATCAGCCTATTATACAAGTATTCCAGATCCATTAGTCACTGCTGAAAGAATTGTATTTGGAACATCCGGTCACAGGGGATCTTCATTTACCAATTCTTTTAATGAAAACCATATCCTTGCCATTACCCAAGCCATTTGTTTATATAGAAAAGAATCAAAAACAGAAGGCCCACTGTTCATCGGATTTGATACTCATGCACTCTCCTTTCCCGCATTCATTTCTGCTATAGAAATACTAGCTGCAAATAATGTTGATGTAATGATTGCTGAAAACGATGAGTATACCCCTACCCCTGTCATTTCGCATGCTATATTAAGGTATAACCAGGGCAGGAAGTTAGGGCTTGCAGACGGCATTGTAATAACTCCGTCTCATAACCCACCAGAACAGGGTGGCTTTAAATACAACCCCATAAATGGAGGACCTGCAAATACAACAATCACCAAATGGATAGAAGACAAGGCTAATGAATTGTTACAAAAAAAATTAGTTGGTATTAAGCGAATTCCATTTAACAAAGCACTGAAATCTGCTCATGTTCATCGCCATAATTTTATGCAACCTTATATAGGTGATCTTAAAAATGTGATTGATGTTAACGCAATAAGCAATTCGGGCATACAAATTGGGGTTGATCCATTGGGTGGTGCAGGTGTACATTATTGGGAGCCTATAGCTGAACACTATAAGTTAAACCTGCATATTGTAAATAAAATAGTCGATCCAACTTTTAGCTTCATGACTGTAGACTGGGACGGACAGATCCGTATGGATCCATCCTCATCTTATGCTATGGAAAGGTTGATAGCCATGAAAGATAAATTTGAAATTTCAGTAGCCTGCGATACCGACCATGACAGGCATGGAATTGTAACCAAAAGTTCAGGGTTAATGCCACCCAATCATTTTTTAGCAGTTGCTATTTCTTACCTGCTAAAATACCGGAAAGATTGGAAACCAGAATCAGCAATTGGTAAAACTATAGTGAGCAGTAGTATGATTGACAAGGTAACGGAGAATGCCGGAAGACAATTATATGAGGTTCCTGTTGGATTTAAGTGGTATGCCGAAGGCTTAGAAAACGGATATTTATGTTTTGGAGGAGAAGAAAGCGCAGGTGCCACATTTTCAAGAATAAATGGAACCGTTTGGACAACGGATAAGGATGGAATAGTGCCGGCCCTACTGGCAGCAGAAATAAAAGCCATAACGGGTAATGATCCGGGAGAATTATACCAATCACTTACTTATAAGTTTGGTGAGCCCGTGTACGATCGGATTGATGCACCAGCAACTACGGAACAAAAAATGAGGTTATCAAAACTTACGTCAGCGGATGTAAAATTTAAAAAGCTGGCTGGAGAAAATATTCAGAGTATATTTACCAAGGCATCAGGTAACAAGGCTGCTATAGGCGGAATTAAAGTGATGAGCAAGACAGGATGGTTTGCAGCCAGGCCATCAGGTACAGAAGATATTTACAAAATATATGCCGAGAGTTATAGCGGAATGGCTCATTTGAAAACGATCTTAAAAGAGGCACAACAGCTGGTAGATGAAATTATCAGTGGAAAAGTATCTAAATCCAAAACTGCTACGCAAAAATTAAACGCATAAGTGGTAGGCGTGCTAATATGAACTGCTTTTGATAAATATTAAATTCTGATGCGGATAAAGGCAAAAACCGAAGAACTGATTACCTACCTGCAAGACTATATACAGGATAAAAGGGTTAAGAGAACTTATATCGACGAAGAACCACTTCGATCTGAGTTGTATACTTCCGGTCAAATGGAACGACATAGCAAAAAGCTGGCAGAATCTCATAAATTAACTTTAAAACGAGGAAAAGACCAACTACTGAAACGCCTTGCAGATAACGAAAGGGTATTACTTGAAGTGAGGAAATTGATCACTGATTCGTTAACTGCAGACTATCCTATTACACCGGCGGGAGAATGGTTAATGGATAATTTTTACCTGATAGAAGATCAGATAAAAACGGCTAAGCGACATTTACCAAAGGGATATAGTGAAAATCTTCCGCAATTATCAAGTGGTCCTTCTACAGGCCTTACTAGGGTATACGATATTGCAATTCAGATCATTTCGCACAGCGACGGTTGGGTTGATACAGAAAGTTTAAGCAATTTTATAAATGATTACCAATCTATTACTCAATTGCAAATAGGCGAATTGTGGGCCGTTCCTATTATGTTGAGGCTTGCGCTTATAGAAAACTTAAGAAGGGTATCCGCACGCATTGCAATTGATAAAATTGACAGGAACCTAGCTAACTTTTGGTCACAGAAAATGATCGAAACTGCGGAAAAAAGACCACGCGACCTGATACTTACTATTGCAGAGATGACCCGCACGCGCCCGCCATTGGTAAGTGCGTTTGTGGCAGAAATGACTCGCCAGTTAAGTGGTAAAGGTCCTGGACTTGCCCTTGCTCTCAACTGGATAGAACAACGATTAACAGAAATTGGAACCACAACTACAGAATTAATTTTTGCCGAGAACCAAAAGCAGGCAGCTGACCAGGTTTCAATGAGAAACAGTATTGGTAGCCTACGTATGCTTACCACAATGGATTGGCGTGACTTTGTGGAACAACACAGCATTATCGAAAAAGTTCTTCAAAGAGATCCTGCAGAAGTATATCCGCTAATGGATTTTTCTACTCGTGACCGTTATCGTCACGTGGTAGAAAGTCTTTCTAAAAGATCTAAATTATCTGAAAAGGAAGTGGCTGATATTGTTCTTCAGTTGGCAGAAAGGCAAAGGGATAATGTATCAGAAGGCCAACCCACTTCTCATATTGGATATTACCTTGTAGGTAAAGGCCTTCCACAAGCCCTTAAAGATATAAAAATCAAGAAAAGTCCGGGTGAACTCTTCAGGTACCTGCTTCGCAAATACGCACTCGCATCTTATCTCTTCCCTATATTTTTGATTACCGTCGCAATAAGCTCTGGCATTTTCCTGGAAATGTTGTCAAAGCATCTAAATCCTTTACTAATAACATCAATCATACTTCTTTCGTTAATTTCAGCCAGCCAACTGGCGATAACATTAGTTAATTTCTTTTGCACATTAGTTGTAAAACCTGGCTTATTATGCCGGATGGATTTCTCCAACGGTATACCTGATCAATACAGAACTTTAGTTGTTATTCCTGTTCTTCTTACAAGCTCTCGTGAAATAGATGATCTTATTGAAGCCCTGGAAGTCCGTTTTCTTGCCAATAAAGATGGGAATTTGAGATTTGGACTACTTACAGATTTTATGGATGCATCCCAGGAAAAGCTTCCAGAGGACGATGAGTTGATAGCTGGAGCCAGTGATAGAATTAATGAACTTAATACCAAATACGGAAAACCCGGGATAGATTTCTTTTATCTGTTTCATCGGCCCAGACGATGGAATGCAGCTGATAAGGTGTGGATGGGTTACGAACGTAAACGCGGAAAACTAGGCGACCTCAACGAATTATTACGCGGCAAAGGACATGAAAAATTTTCGGTTATCACGGGTAACTTAAGTAATTTGCAAAAAGTAAAATACGTCATCACACTTGATGCCGATACACAGCTACCACATGGTACAGGGTGGAAGCTTACTTCTACAATGGCTCATCCCTTAAATAAAGCTTTTTTTGATGAAAAGAAACAAAGAGTAACAGAAGGTTATGGCATCCTTCAACCCAGAATTACTGTTAGCCTTCCAGAACTTTCTGCATCCAACTATGCAAAATTACATGGTAACGAACCTGGCATAGATCCTTATACTCGAGCAACTTCCGACGTTTACCAAGACCTTTTTGGTGAAGGTTCTTATATAGGCAAAGGGATTTATGATGTTGATATTTTTGAAAAGGCCATGGCAGATAAGTTTCCTGAAAACCTTATTCTAAGCCATGACCTGCTAGAAGGAAGCTATATACGTTCTGGCCTCATAAGTGATGTGCAACTTTATGAAAAATATCCTGGAACATATAAGGCAGATGTTAAACGAAGGGCCAGATGGATTCGTGGTGATTGGCAAATATTACCCTGGTTTACGCCCTTTGTTCCAGGTGGGAATGGTCATTGGTATAAAAATCCGGTTTCAGCCTTATCCAAATGGAAAATATTTGATAATATTCGCCGAAGCCTTGTTCCGATAGCACTTACAGCATTTATTCTTTTAGGATGGATATTGTTGGGTAACCCACTATTTTGGACAATAGCTGTTTCTACTATCATAGTTCTTCCCATCATATTTACATCTTTTTGGGATATGATCAAAAAGCCCAAAGACCTTGTATTTACTCAGCATCTTATCGTTTTTAGCTTGAATACATTAGGCGTTATTGTTAAAACATTCTTCTCTCTTATATGTCTTCCTTATGAAGCCTATTATAGTTTACGAGCCATACTGAAAACACTTTGGAGGATGATCTTCTCTCACAAAAAATTATTAGAATGGAACACAGCAGCTACCGAAGAGAAAAAACGGAATAAAGGTTTGTTGCAGTCGTATTACTTTATGTGTCCAGAACCTTTTTTGGCAGTTGCCATGTTTATCTTTTTATCATTTTATAACCCATTGGCCTGTCATATAGCTTTGCCTATTTTACTGCTGTGGGTAATTGCTCCTTATATTACCTGGTGGACAAGCAAACCAGTGGCCAAACAGGTTACTGAACTTACTAAGGAGCAATTTAAATACTTGCGTTTGCTTGCTCGCAAAACGTGGGGATTCTTTGAACGATACGTGGCTGAGGAAGATAACTGGATTCCACCGGATAATTACCAGGAGCATCCTGTTGGCATTATCGCACACCGTACATCACCAACTAATATTGGTCTTTATCTGCTATCAAATTTAACTGCTGCCGATTTTCATTACAATTCCATTCCGCAACTGCTCAAAAGAACACAACTGGCTTTTGATACTCTAGGTAAACTTGAAAAATATAAGGGCCACTTTTATAATTGGTATGATACCAAGACTTTAAAGCCACTCATTCCAAAATATATTTCTTCGGTAGACAGTGGTAATCTGGCTGGTCATTTATTAACATTAAAGCAAGGCTTACTTGGGATACCAAACCGCAAATTAATCAGCGCCGAAATTTTTGAAGGTATACGCGACACCGTTAATGTGCTTCTGGAAAATCTGAAAGATTCAAATCCTTGGATGCTTAAGGATTTCAGAATAAAACTTGATAAGGCCTGTTCAAGTCCATTAGTTACCCCTGACCATTTTTGTCATACTATTGAAGAACTCTACTCGCTTTACTCAGGTGCAATAGAATTGGTAACCGCGGAACCTCAAAGCGCTGCTGAATGGTGGAAACAGCGATTGACAGAACAAATGGGTGAGGTTAAAAATATTAACCGGTTACTTGCTCCCTGGAGAAGCATTACTTCTGCTCCTGCAAGTCTTACTAATATACTTAGAGTTCATAATCCCTCATTGAATGATATTGTGAATATAATCCCAGAGATTTCTACGGAAACAGAACATAAACAAGGACCAACAGAAAAAGAATGGATTAGCAATTTTCGCGCATCCATATCTGAAGCTGAGCGTATTGCGAAAGATATCATCTCTACCACCAACAGGCTTAGTTTGCAATGCGATGAACTGGCTAATTTTGAATGGGACTTTTTATATAATAAATCCAAAAACTTATTAACTATTGGCTATAAACCAGACGATCATCAGCCTGATAATAGTTTTTATGACCTGCTTGCTTCAGAAGTAAGGCTGGGTATTTTTGTGGGGATTGCGCAAAATAAATTACCAGAGGAGAGCTGGTTCGCGTTGAGTCGCTTGATCACTAATCCGGGGAGCACGCCTGTACTACTCTCCTGGAGTGGTTCAATGTTCGAATATCTTATGCCACTTCTTGTTATGCCATCTTATGAAAATACACTACTTGATCAGACTTATAAAACTTGTGTGAAACGGCAAATAGAATACGGCAACCAGCATGGAATTCCCTGGGGCAATTCTGAATCTGAATATAACATGGTAGATGTAAATTCAAACTATCAATACAATGCGTTTGGAACCCCCGGATTAGGTTTAAAAAGAGGATTAAACGAAGATCTGGTCGTAGCGCCTTATGCCTCTATGTTAGCCTTAATGGTGGAACCGGAAAAAGCATGTAAAAACCTAGAACTTATGTCTTCAGAGGGTTTTGAAGGCACCTATGGATTTTATGAGGCTATAGATTATACCCCTTCCCGCTTATCACGCGGGCAAAAAAGTGTACTGATTCATTCTTATATGGCTCATCACCAGGGAATGGGGTTTCTTGCGCTAGGCTATTTGTTACTAAATCAGCCTATGCAGAAAAGATTTGAAGCTGAACCTCAGTTTCAGGCTAATCTTTTACTTCTGCAGGAGCGCATTCCCAAAATAACCTCGTATTATGCACATACTACGTCTTCAATAAATAAAAGCATAACATCTAGCGAAACCGAAGTACGTGTAGTCAGAACACCATATACACCAGTTCCTGAAGTTCAATTATTATCTAATGGAAAATATCATCTTATGATAACCAATGCCGGCGGTAGCTACAGCCGTTGGAAGGACACTGATATTACCCGCTGGCGAGAGGATGGAGTAAGAGATAGTTGGGGCTCTTTCTGCTATATATATGATGTAAATACCGAAAGCTTTTGGTCTCCCTCCTATCAACCAACTTTGAAAAAAGTTAAAAACTACGAAGTGGCTTTTTCTCAGAGTAGGGTAGACTTTAGGGGAACGCAAAATGATATTGAAATGCACACGGAGATAGTTGTTTCTCCAGAGGACGATATTGAAATGAGAAGACTGAATCTTATAAACCATTCAGGAATTGAAAGAACACTTGAGATTACAAGTTATGCAGAAGTAGTATTGAACACCGCTGCTGCAGATACTTTACAACCGGCATTCAGCAATCTATTTGTACAAACCGAAATATTGGAAGAACAACAGGCCATTATTTGTACTCGCCGCCCAAGATCTGCTAATGAACACCCTGTGTGGATGTTCCATTTAATGAATTCCAACGGTGTGGATGTGGAAGAGGTATCCTATGAAACAGACAGACTTAAGTTTGTTGGTCGTGGTAATACACCTGCAAATCCAGTTGTTATACAAAAATCCGGAAAACTTTCAGGTAGCAAAGGTTCAGTTCTTGATCCAATCGTAGCTATACGCTATCGCATAACACTTAAACCCGACCAATCTGCTTCTATCGATATGATAATGGGTGTAAGTGAATCGCGTGAAACATGCAAAGGGCTTATCGAAAAATATCACGACTCACATCACAAAGATCGCGTATTTGAATTGGCCTGGACGCATAGCCAAGTGGTGTTACGTCATATAAATGCCACTGAAACAGATGCCCAACTATATGGTCGCCTTGCAAGCTCAATTATTTTCGTAAATCCTTTACTACGTGCTGACCCATCAATTCTTATTAAAAATCAGCGCGGTCAATCAGGTCTTTGGGGTTATTCCATTTCCGGTGATCTACCCATAGTCTTGCTTCAAATAAAGGATCAGGCAAATATTAAGCTCGTAAAACAACTGATACAAGCTCATACCTATTGGCATCTTAAAGGACTTAAGGTTGACCTTGTTATTTGGAATGAGGATTACGGAGGTTACAGGCAAATGTTGCAAAATCAAATTCAGGAACTTATTGCAGCAGAAGTAATGGATAAAGCCGGAGGTATCTTTGTGAGAGCAGCAGATCAGATATCGTATGAAGACAGAATATTGTTCCAAACTGTTGCCAGAGTTGTACTATCTGATTCTGATGGAACATTAGAAGACCACTTGAATCGTAAACCAGCACAAAGGATCCTTGTTCCGTATATTAATGTTGTTCCCTTAATTGAGCCACCGGCGGCTGAAGATATAAGTGTACCTAAAGATCTAAGATTTTATAATGGGCTGGGTGGTTTTTCAGAAAATGGAAGCGAATATATTATTGCTGTGAACGGTAAAACTAAAACACCAGCTCCTTGGGTAAATGTTATAGCCAATCCTAACTTCGGAACAGTCATTTCGGAGAGCGGACAGGCATATACCTGGTTTGAAAATGCACATGAGTTCAGGTTAAGCCCATGGAATAACGACCCGGTTTGCGATACTTCGGGAGAGGCATATTACATACGTGATGAAGAAACAGGGCATTTTTGGAGCACCTCTCTGCTCCCACGTGGAGGGCAATCTCCCTATCTGGTAAGGCATGGGCCTGGCTATTCAGTATTCGAACACATAGAAGAAGGTATTCATAGTGAGATGTCGGTTTATGTCGATATAACATATAATGTAAAATACACTGTTTTAAAGATCCGCAATGTATCAGACAGGCCTCGTCGCCTTTCTGCAACCGGTTACGTTGAATGGGTTTTGGGTGATCAGCACTTTAAAACCGCTATGCACATTTTTAGCGAGTATAACAGGACCACCGGAACTATTTTCGCAAAAAATCCATACAATACTGAATTCCCAGGACGCGTCGCATTCTTTGATGTAGATGAGCGCAGAAAGACTTACACCTGCGACAGAGCCGAATTTATTGGACGCAATGGTTCATTAAAGAATCCTGATGGCATGAACAGAGTAAGACTTTCAGGCAAGTCGGGAGGTGGCATGGATCCCTGTGCCGCTGTACAGGTAACTTTTGATCTTAATGCAGGAGAAGAACGCGTAATTACATTCCGCCTGGGTGGCGAAAGAGATATGAATGATGCAATAAATACTATTCAAAAGGTCAGAGGAAATGATGAAGCAGCAAATGCACTTGAAAAAGTAAATGAATACTGGAAAAATACCCTTGGCACCATACAAATTGAAACTCCTGATGAGGCTACTAATATTCTTAGCAATGGATGGTTAGTATATCAAACACTATCCTCAAGACTTTGGGGAAGAAGCGGATATTATCAATCTGGTGGAGCTTTTGGGTTCCGCGATCAACTACAGGATGTGTTATCGCTACTTTATGCACAACCTTCTTTGGCAAGACAACAAATACTCCTAGCGGCTTCTCGTCAATTCAAAGAAGGAGACGTACAACATTGGTGGCATCCACCAAGCGGGCGCGGTGTAAGAACACATTGCTCAGACGATTATTTGTGGTTGGCATACGTAACCTGTAGGTATGTTAACCAAACTGGGGATACTGGTATTCTGGAAGAATCCATTCCCTTTCTAGAAGGAAGATTACTTAATCCAAATGAAGAATCGTATTATGATCTTCCTATGCAATCACAGCAAAGAGGCACACTCTATGAACATTGCGTTAAGTCCATTAAGCATGGAATGAGTTATGGTGAACATGGCTTACCTTTAATGGGTACTGGTGATTGGAATGATGGAATGGATCAGGTAGGTAAGCAAGGCAGGGGCGAAAGCGTATGGCTTGCCTTTTTTATGTTCGATATACTTACAATGTTTAAAGAGCTTGCGCAAAATCATCAAGATCAACCATTTGCAGATGAGTGTAAAAAAGAAGCTGATGGTTTAAAAAGAAATATTGAAAATAACGCGTGGGACGGAGAATGGTATCGTAGAGCTTATTTTGATGACGGCATACCACTAGGATCCTCGCAGGATGAAGAATGCAAAATAGATTCCATATCACAAAGTTGGGCCGTTATTTCAAATGCAGCAGATAAGACCAGGGCTAAAATGGCTCTTTCATCAGCTTATAAATATCTTGTACATGAAAAGGACTCCATTATATGCTTACTTGATCCAGCGTTTAACAAATCCAAATTAGATCCCGGATATATTAAAGGCTACGTGCCTGGGGTTAGAGAAAATGGAGGCCAATACACTCATGCTGCAATATGGTTGGTTATGGCATTCGCAAAAATAGCAGATAATAAGCATGCCTGGGAATTATTAGACATGCTAAATCCTATTAATCACGGAAAAACTAAAAATGAAATCAGCACTTATAAAGTAGAGCCTTATGTTATTGCTGCAGACATATACAGCGAGGCACCATTAACGGGTCATGGTGGATGGACCTGGTATAGTGGTTCAGCAAGTTGGATGTATCAGCTTATTATTGAACACATATTGGGTATCCGGCAAACCGGTAATAAGCTCTCGTTCCTTCCTTGTGTACCTGTAACGTGGAAAACTTTTAAGGTAACCTACATTTATCAGAACACAAAATATCATATTATTTTTTCTCAGAACAATTCACAAGGATCCTTACAAATAAAACTTGATGGAAAAGAACAAGGCGATAATGCTATTACACTGCTGAATGACGGAATTAATCATGAAGTAGAAATTACTTTCTTCTCCGGGAATGTGGTTCATACTACTGAGTTGGTCAAATAGACTCTATAACTATTCCTCCGCGGCTTCATGATCAATGAACCAACATATGTAACCATTCTCGGGGCACACTAATTGGGCCGGATACTTAGAAGGACGGTATTCACCATCTAAAACATTCTTTAAAACAGTTGCCTTATTTGCACCTGTTACCATAAAAAAGATATTACGCGCCTGGTTAAACAGGGGTACTGTCATTGTTATTCGAAACATTCTCTCATCTTCTAAATAAATTTCCCTCACATCCCTCTCACGAACATAAATAACAGATGTCCCCGGGAAAAGGGAAGCAGTATGACCATTTTCGCCAAGGCCCAACAATACAAGATCAAAATTTATTTTATCACCATGGAAAAAATCGTTCAGTGTTCTTTTATATGCCTTGGCTGCTTTTACTGGGGAAAGGGTAGCCGGAATACGATAAATATTTTCGCGAGGTATAGGTACGTTCTTTAATAATATAGATTCTGCCATATTAAAATTGCTCCTGATATCTGTCTCTGGCACACACCTTTCATCCCCCCAGAAAACATAAGTATTTTGCCAGGGCATCCTATCCGAATAAGACGGTATAGCCAATATTTTATATAGCTCTGTGGGGGTTTGTCCGCCAGACAATACAAGACTAAATTTTTTTCCCACTGAATGATTCTTATTTGCAATCTCTACAATAAGTTCGGCGACGGTTTCGTAAAGAGTATCAGTATCCTCAAATATTCTTTTATTGTATTTGCACTTGCTGCTCATTTCCCGGATTCTTCATTCACAATCCAGTTATGACCATCACGAGCTATAAGAGCCTCAGCTTCCTCAGGCCCTTGGAACCCAGCAGAATAATTTGGAAAGTTTGCAGAACTTTTCTCCCATGCATTAATTACTGGCATAAGTATCTTCCACGCAGCCTCTACCTGGTCTGTCCTCATAAACAATGTAGAATCGCCAAGCATTATATCAAGCAGCAATGTTTCATAAGCTTCTGGAATACCGGAAGCATATGATTTATTATAATTGAATACCATATCAGCACGATGCAAAAGCATTTCCAATCCTGTTTTTTTAGCCTGAAAACGAATCCTTATACCCATATGCGGCTGGATGCTTAGCTCAAATCTGTTAGGTTCCCAATTTGCAGACGCTTCTGCCGGGAAAGATTGATGCGGAACGGGTTTAAATTGTATAATAATAATTGAAGTAGTTTCCGTCATACGTTTGCCTGTTCGCAAATAAAATGGTACCCCTTGCCATCTCCAATTGTCAAGAAAAAGCTTTATCGCCGCGAATGTTTCTGTATTTGAATCTTTTTGCACATCTTCTTCCTGCCGGTAAGCTTTTACCTTTTTCCCTTCTATCCAACCTGCTCCATACTGACCCCGCACTGCTGATTTGTGCACATCTTCACTTTTTATCTGTCGTATTGCATTTAGTACATCTACCTTTTTATTGCGTACTTCATCCGCCTGAAAAGAAACGGGTGGTTCCATAGTAACAAGGCAAAGGAGTTGTAACAAATGATTTTGGATCATGTCACGCAATGCGCCAGCTGTTTCATAATAATTTCCCCTATTCTCAATTCCTAATTGTTCAGCAACTGTTATTTGTATATGATCTATATAATTACGATTCCATATAGGTTCAAATAATGCATTAGCGAACCGAAAAGCCATTATATTCTGAACTGTCTCTTTACCCAGGTAATGATCTATCCTGTATATCTGCGTTTCCTTAAACATACTGTGTAAAAGGTCGTTCAGTTTTTTAGCACTATCGAAGTCTCTTCCAAACGGTTTTTCAACTACTATACGACATAGATCCTTGTTTTTGGCAAGTCCCGAGTTTCCTATCCTACGCGAAATATCTTCGAAAAAAATTGGGGGAACAGCCATGTAAAATACACGATTTACCTTGCTTCCCCATTTCTTTTCATAGGCATGAATCTGTTTTCCAATTTTAGAATAGGTTGCATCATTGTCAAACTCCCCTTCGAAGTAATGGAGATATTTAGCAAAACCATACCATTCATTATTTTTTGCCTTGCCTCGTCTAGAAAATTTATCAATACCCTCCTTTAAGTGTTTCGCAAAAAGATTATCGCTCATGGCTTTTCGGCTCACGCCCAATACCGCAAATTTTTCCGGCAACCATTTATCTAAATATAAATTATATAGGCCAGGCATTAGTTTACGCCATGTTAGATCTCCTGTAGCTCCAAGAATAATAATGATGGTGGCCATTGGTCTAGATCGATCGGCAGGTGTTTGTTCCTTGTTACTTTTATGCTTCATTACCTTGCCAATGTGTATGGAAAATCCCCTCGCGGTCATTACGTTTATAGGTATGTGCGCCAAAGTAATCGCGTTGAGCCTGAATTAAATTAACTGGAAGCCATTTGCTTCTGAGAGTATCATAATATTACAAAGACGCCATAAATGCTGGTACCGGTATACCACATTCTACAGCTCGCTTTATAATCTCCCGTACCCCGTTTTGAGTTTTTGTAAGTTCCGAAACTAGTTTTTCATCCAACATTGGATTTTTAAGGTCTTGGTTGTCTTTGTAACAAGTACGAATACTTTCAAGAATGGAAGCTCTGATGATACAGCCACCTCTCCATATTTTAACTACCTCTTCGGGCTTAATTTTAAACTCATATTTTTGAGAAGCTCGGCTAATAAGTGCCATACCTTGAGCATAGGTTGTTATAAAAGCAAAATATAAAGCCTGCTCCAAATCACTAACCAAGTTATCATAGCTGTTAATATCCGGATCAAGACCGGGTCCTTTCAACATCTTATCCGATATTATCCTATCTTCTTCCTGCGCCGAAATATCTCTTATTGCAACGGCCATATCAATCACCGGTACTGGCATTTGCAGTGCCATTGCTTCCTCCGATGTCCAGGCACCAGTACCATTTTGCTCTGCATTATCCTTAATAATGTCTATCAGATCTGTACCCGTGAGACTATCTTCCTGCGTAAATATATCTGCAGTGATCCCAATTAAGAATGAGTGTAATCTGCCATCATTCCATTTTGAAAATATTTCATGTATTTTTTTATTATTTAAATTTCCCATAACCTTCAGTAGATGATAAGCTTCAGCAATTAGCTGCATCAATCCATACTCAATGCCATTATGCACCATTTTAACGTAGTGTCCCGCTGCACCAATACCTAACCAGGTAACACAAGGTTCATTATCTACTTTGGCTGCTATGGCATCCAGCATATGGGCTATTTGCTGGTAATCTTTTTGGGCGCCGCCAGGCATTATACTCGGGCCATTACGTGCACCCGCTTCTCCACCGGATACCCCTATCCCCATGAAATGTATTTTATTTTTTGACAATTGCTCCATGCGCATAGTTGTATCGATAAAATGTGAATTGCCAAAATCCAAAATAAGGTCGCCATCCGTGAGCAAAGGCTTTAACTCTGCTATTACCTCATCCACAATTAATCCTGCAGGAACTAATAGAATAACAGTTCTTGGCTTTTCAAGGGAGTCAATAAAATCCTGTAATTGACTAAAACTTTCTATTTCCCTTTTATTCGCTTTTTTTCCGAAAGTAGCTACTTTGTCTTTACTTTTATCATACCCAGCAACTGAAAATCCATGATCATTCATATTAAGTGCCAGGTTATATCCCATTGTTCCCAACCCTATGATTCCATACTCATATTTATTATCTTTCATTTTATTTCTTTAATGCAGGATAGTTTTTAAATACTTTTTGGTTGATGCCAGATTTTGATGGTGCAAT
>Ga0206806_1077_pt1 | contig 22522 bp, 27 predicted proteins | sample Alteio_BWOrgCont_60_FD_152911 | JGI IMG/M metagenome (GOLD analysis project Ga0206806, IMG submission 152911) | Enriched cells from forest soil in Barre Woods Harvard Forest LTER site, Petersham, Massachusetts, United States -... | ecosystem: Environmental > Terrestrial > Soil > Temperate forest >... | reverse complement strand
GCTATAGCATAAGCAAAAGGTACCACGGTAGATGCGAAACCGAGAAACAAAGTGGGAGGATGTATGGTCATCCAATAATTTTGAAGTAATGGATTTAATCCTTTTGCTGTAGGGGCAAGTTTTGAAACATAATCGGCCATTGAGAATATAGGTGCATCGGAATTACCGGATAACTCGCGTAACAATATGAAAGGATTGCTGCCGATACGTATGCCGAATATGTAGTAGCCTAATAACATGGACGCGAGGAATGCCTGCACTATTGAGATAATAGACAATACAGGCGATTCCCATTTCCTGGCTGTAAAGATGAGTATGTTGCCCAATACTACTTGCCAGAAAGTCCACAACAAAAAGCTGCCTTCCTGATCTGCCCAAAAACTGGCGAGGGTATACATTCGCGGCATACTGTTATCCGAATGTTCCCATACATAAGAGTATTGATACATGTGGCGGTATATCATGCAGAACAGGGTAGCCATAATACCTATGACAGCTATAGAATGTAAACGGAAAGCCATTCTGCCAAGCGTTTTCCATGAACCTTCTTCTATTTCATCACTATTTGCTGCGCGGAAATAGGAAAAGGCCGCTAAAAGGGCTGCTACGAATGATAAAAAAATAAAACAATTACCGGCCTGCTGCCATCCTAATTGCTCTCCAATGAAATCGGTTCCTGCCACTTTTTGTAATTTACATGGAACCCTGATTTTGCAGGGAGGCGCTGTTGGCTTTGTACTTAGAAGGGCATTTCATCAAAACGTCTTTGGCTTCAAATTCGCCATTGTTAGGCGATTTGCCAATAACCACAATCTGGTCAGATTGTTCAAAATCATCAGGTTTTGGCTTTTCAAGCATTATTTTGCGTTCAGCGCCATCCTTATCTACCATATAAAAGGTAAACAGGTTGGCATTCAGGTGAGGGTCGTATAAAAAGGGTTTGCTCTTATCCAGTTTGCCAACCACATGGTAGGTATTATCCGGATGATCGGTTGCTTCTTTAAAAGAAGCGTAGGTACTGTTATTCGAAAGCGATGTAACTATTACCCCAAAGGCAATGGCAATAATTATTATGGCTACTACATGTATCTTTTTCATTACTTCTTTTCTTGTTCTATTTCTTTTTCAACCCGGCTTATCTTTTTATCGATACTGATAAGGTATAAAAGTAAGCCTGCCAATATTATCAGTACAGCTATTACTACTACATATATCTTACCATCACTCCTCATACCGTCTGCCATTTGAACGTTTCCTGCAGCTTCGGTTTGAGCGAATGTATTAGCGCAGCAAAGTAAAGCAATAAAAAATAAAAAGCCCTTGACTTTTCTCATATCTTATTATAGTTATATCTTTTAATTCTTTCAATGCGAATATTCGCAGATGCTATCCACCCGCTTAGGAATACCCAACCTAATACGGCAGGGTAAAACACCATACGCATGTGGTTATCCAGGTCATAAGAGTTAAAGCCCGGATTGCCACCGTTACCAGGATGCAGAGAATCTACCTGGCTAAGGCGAGGGTAAACCATGATAAAAACAATGAGCATGGCATATGCAAAGATATTGTAGACTGCTGAGACACGACTCCTCTTCTGCTCATCATCCATTGAATTGCGCAAAACTATGTAGGCAAAGTAGCTTAGCAGGGTTATAGCAGCGCCGTTAAGTTTAGGGTCGTTTATCCACCATGCACCCCAGGTATATTTGGCCCATAAAGAGCCTGTAATAAGCCCTAATACCCCAAATACCATACCTGTGTTAGCACATTGAGAGGCTATAATATCAAAGTCCTCTTTAGGGTTCATCAGGAACTTTATACTATATACCAAAGAAACGGTAAGTATAAACATCATGGCAAACCACATGCACACGTGAAAGTAAAGATTGCGTATGGTCTCGTGCAAAATGGGCAATGCCGGAACAGGCAATAAAAACCCTGCAACAACAGTATAGATAAGAAAAATCCCGCATAAGGCCTTCCACCACTTAGCAGATGTAATGTCTTTTTTCATAGGCTATTTCCCAAGGCAAAATTATGCCCTTTTTTAATCGCGCCAAAGATATGGAAATAATAAATAGCAAAGGGCGGCAATGATAACGTCTAAAGCGAAAAGGGCAGCCATATTTCCACCGTAGCCAGACAGGTCTCCACCCAACATACATTGCTGAGAAAGGTGCTGTGCTGTAATGAGCAAAGGCACTAGTAAAGGAAAGCTAATAATGGCCATAAGTGCAAAGCCACCACCACCCTTTGTTGAAATGGCAAAAGAGACCGTGAGCATGGAGGAAATACCCCATACCGAAAGAAATAAAGTGAGTAAAAAAACTGCGATATTACCTACTGGAAAGCCAACAAAAAAACCATAACTGACAAGAGCCACTATAGTGACCATAAGCATAAATAGTCCGTTATAAAGCAAACGACCAAGTATAAAATTGCGCGGCGAAATAAGGGTATACAAGTAAAGCATCTCCCCTTCTCTACCGGCAAAACTGCCGGAAGCGGCAAACATGGCAATAAAGGTTATCAATATCCAAAACAAAGCATTCCATGTGGCAGGCTCCAGGGAATGCTGAAAACCAAGGTAACTGATATAAACAGTGCTACCTATATATAGTAGCATAGCAAGCCACGACCTGCGGCTCCTCAGCTCATGCCTGAGTTCACGTTGAATTATTGCGATTACCTGATTCACGTGTCAAAGATAACGAAGTGAACAGTAATCGTTGGTAGGCGATGAGAAAAGATTAGATTATGGGTAATTTAATGCGGGAAGATTGTCCATTTGCTTAACAACAAGCAATTCCTTTCTCCCCTTATAGATATATACGATCAATGCCGGACTATTAATTTGGCGTAGAACTGGCTTGGGCTGATTATCTGCTTCATTCAAGCGGGTTGGATCGGGGCGCGGATCATCGTAATGTGATTCGCCCACATTAATTGTATAAGTATGCTTTACGCTATCATATCTCACAGAGCCCTGCCCGTTCGGATCGTTTGGCAACTTAACACCATTACCATTGGTATAAACAGAATCCAAACTTATCTTTTCATCTGTTTTAATAGCAATGCAATAATTAACGCCCCAATGGCCTGCCACTCCCCCAGCCCAGTTCTGCTTAGTGGCACTAATAACCCTTACTTTTTGAGCAGCGGTATGCCCCGAAGAAAAGGCAGCTACTATTATGGCTATGATCAGCTTTTTCATGATGACAAAACAAACACATGATTGTGAAGGGGAAATGAAGGGATTAAAAAATAATTAATAATCATTATATTACTTATATTAAATAAAATGATTAAATTTGTATGCTGTTTCTAGAAATACTTCCCTGCCACAAAGACACTAAGGCAGAAAGAAACACCAAGCGTATATTTCTGGGACTTAAGGGACCATTAGGACGCGCTGTTAATAGAAAGGGAAAGAAAAGCTTGAACACATTGCTAAAAATAATAGCACCTCGCAGGAAGCACGAACACCAATAAAACAAAAAATGATGTGAGTAAAAAGTATACAAAAGTATACCAATTTTCGAGCGCTATTTTTCGTTTATAATTGAATATCAATATGTTAACGGTTTACACTTTTGAAAAAGTGTAAACCATCCGGTTAAACAATGGCTTTTAAAGAGCAGGCGAACCCCGTAGTCCCGGGCACTCGGGACGAGGAGTTTGAGCCGAAAGCCCGACCCCTTACGAAGCATGGGGGCACGCCCAAAAGGAACATCCCCCGCTGCCCCCTTCAAAGGAGGAATTTGCCCCCAATTAATTGGCAAAACAGGAATTTGAGCATTTTTTATACAAATAATAACGCTGAAACGAATAATTTTCTATCTTTGCCACCCCAAAAATCAGGATATCATGTCAAGAATTTGTCAAATTACAGGTAAAAGAGCGATGGTAGGGCACAGTGTTTCTCACTCTAACATCAAAACCAAACGCAAGTTTAACCCAAACCTGCAGGATAAACGTTTTTATATTCCTGAAGAAAAGAAGTGGATAACCCTAAAGGTTTCTACCTCAGGCATTAAGATCATTAACAGAAGGGGAATTTCTGCATGCCTTAAGGAAGCAAGAGCTAAAGGATTTATCAAATAATAACATTCAATCACTGTCGTCATGGCAAGAAGAAGAGGCAACCGTATACAAGTAATATTAGAATGCACCGAGCACAAGGCAAGCGGCCTTCCAGGTACATCGAGGTATATTACCACCAAAAATAAAAAGAACTCACCCGAACGTATGGAGTTGAAGAAATACAACGCCGTAATGAGGAAGATGACCGTTCATAAAGAAATTAAGTAACCGTATAAACTTTAAGCGTCATGGCAAAAAAGACTGTAGCAACATTTAAAACCGGTAAAGGGAAAGACTTCGTGAAAGTGATAAAGATGGTGAAAACCAAAACAGGTTCTCATTCTTTCAGAGAAGAGATCGTTCACAAGGATCACGTTAAAGATTTTCTTTCTTCTAAGTAAATATTTTAACTCTTATGAAAGCTTTCTTCTTATACAGAAGAAAGCTTTCTTTATTTTATGGAAGACAATATAAGCCAACATTTTTTAGAGACCACTATCAAGGTCTTTGCTCTTTACAAGAAGGAAGCAGAAGGGGCCATGGCCCAGCTTAGCGAACAGGAGCTGTTTTATGCTCCTACTCCCGAATCGAACAGTGTGGCGGTAATTGCGAAACACCTTTGGGGCAATATGTTATCGCGCTGGACAGACTTTTTAACCAGCGATGGAGAAAAAGACTGGAGGGACAGAGACTCTGAGTTTGAAGCTGCCGACATAAAGACCAAAGCCGAGTTGATAAAGAAATGGGAAGAAGGTTGGGCCTGCATGTTCAATGCACTTAACCCGCTTACCCCTGCCGACCTGGCTAGAAAGGTTTACATAAGGGGTGAAGAATACACCGTATTAAGAGCTATGCAAAGGCAATTGGCCCATTACTCGTCTCATATAGGGCAGATAGTGTATGTGGCCAAGATGATAAAAGGGAAAGGCTGGAACACTTTATCTATACCTAAAGGCAAGTCAAAGGAATTTAACCAGCAGATGTTCGGTAAAAAGTAATATGAATCTTTCTTCCATATTCTCTAAAAAGAAAGACAAAGAAGGTCTTGACCTTGGCTTGCGCAAAACCAAAGAAGGCTTTTTTGCCAAGCTGGGAAGAGCTTTAACTGGCAAGACCACTGTAGATGCCGAGGTACTTGACAATATAGAAGAAAGCCTTATTGGGGCTGATGTGGGAACCGCTACTACTACCAAAATAATTGACAACCTGCAACAGCGCGTTGTAAAAAACAAGAACCTGCAAACAACTGAAGTATATGGCATACTAAAGGAAGAAATAGCTTCGTTGATGTCAGGCAGTAATGGTTCTGCGATTGAAATGCCTAAGGGAATGCCTTACGTTATTATGGTAGTAGGTGTTAATGGCGTGGGCAAAACAACAACCATAGGTAAATTGGCCAATCACTTTAAAAGTTCAGGACTTAAAGTAATGCTTGGCGCTGCCGATACCTTTAGGGCCGCAGCGGTAGACCAACTCAAGATTTGGGCAACCAGGGTAGATGTGCCAATAGTATCAAGGGGTATGAATGCAGATCCTTCAGCGGTAGCGTTCGATACGGTACAATCGGCCGTGGCGCATAAGAGTGATGTGGTTATTATAGATACAGCAGGCCGCCTGCACAACAAAGCAGGGCTAATGGATGAGCTATCTAAGATAAGGCGGGTAATGCAAAAAGTAATTCCTACCGCTCCGCACGAGGTGCTTTTGGTACTGGATGCATCTACGGGGCAAAACGCTATTGAGCAATGCAAGGAGTTTACCAAAGCAACTGATGTTACTGCTATAGCCCTTACAAAGCTGGATGGTACCGCAAAAGGCGGCGTGGTAATTGGTATATCTGACCAATTTAAAATACCCGTGCGCTATATCGGTGTCGGAGAAAAAATGGAGGACCTGCGTTTATTCGACAAGCAGGAGTTTGTTGAGAGTTTGTTTAGGCAATAAGCTCTTTCAAGTATTTCTCTACTTTATTCTCCGGGCCTTTCAAATTAGCCTCAACTATTTTTATAATAGCGCTACCCACAATAACCCCATTAATACCTGCGCTTGCAGCTTTTTCAATTTGTTCCTTATTTGATATTCCGAAACCTAATGCCAGAGGAATAGAAGTATGCTTTCTTATTCTTTTGATGAAGTCATACGTGTCCTTACCTAAAGCATTGCGGCTTCCGGTAACCCCTAACACTGACACAAGATATAGGTAACCTTCTGCGTATGTGAGTATCTTCTTTAGCCTTGTATCGGTGGTGGTTTGAGTTATCATGAATATGGGAGAGACCTTATGTTTTTTAGCTTCTTTAACAAAGGGTTCAGCTTCTTCAAAAGGTACATCGGGCACCAGTACTCCGTTTATTCCAACCTGTGCAGATTTTTTATAAAAAGCGTCAAGTCCATATTGGTAAACAAGGTTAGCATATACCAAAACTGTAATGGGGCCTTTATAAAACAAACGGACTTTAGTTATGAGAGAAAATACTTTTTCTGTATCCATGCCAGACTTTAAAGCACGTTCATCAGCGGCTTGTATGGTAGGGCCATCGGCAAGAGGATCGGAGTATGGGAAACCGATCTCCAACATATCAGCAAAGGGCGCAAGCGCTTTAAATACTTGCAGACTGCTACTGAAATCGGGATCACCTGCCACAAGAAAAGGCATGAAAGCGGTTTCGCCTTTTTTGTTCTTCTTATTAAATGCTTCTGTAAAAACGTTCATCATTTAAGTGTTTTAATATGTTCAAGTGCCTGGGCAAGGTCTTTATCTCCCCTGCCAGACAAATTGATAATTACAATCTTGTTCTTTGACAAACTCTTTGCCAGTCTAACTCCATAAGCCACAGCATGTGATGATTCAAGCGCGGGGATTATACCTTCTGTTTTGGATAATAGCTGAAAAGCTTTGAGAGCCTCGTCATCTGTAATGTCGGTATAGGTAGCACGCTTTGTTTGCTGCAACCAGGCATGTTCCGGGCCGATACTGGGATAATCTAATCCGGCAGATACACTATGTGTTTCGGTAATTTGCCCGAACTTATCCTGCAAAACATACGATAACGTACCATGCAATATACCCGGCCTACCACCCGCAAAACGGGCTGCATGCTTGCTTGTTTTCACCCCATGTCCGCCTGCTTCTGCACCAACCATCTTAACTGATTTGTCAGGCAAAAATTCGTGGAACAAGCCAATGGAATTACTTCCGCCGCCCACACAGGCAACGAGGTAATCAGGCAGTTTATTTTCCTTTTGCAATATTTGCTTTCTTGCTTCCTTTCCTATTACACTCTGAAAATCACGAACCATAGTAGGATAAGGATGGGGCCCAAGCACAGAACCAATGAGGTAATGCGAGGTTTGAATATTCGTTACCCAATCGCGTATAGCTTCGTTGATGGCATCCTTAAGCGTCTTGCTACCGGAGGTAACTGGTATCACTTCCGCACCCAATAAACGCATACGCTGAACATTAGGCATCTGTCGTTCCATATCAACCGTACCCATATATACGGCACATTTTAATCCCAGAGCAGCCGATACTGTTGCAGTAGCGACCCCATGCTGCCCTGCGCCTGTCTCCGCTATCAGTCTTTTTTTGCCCATGTGCTTGGCAAGCAAAGCCTGGCCAATGGCATTGTTTATCTTATGTGCGCCAGTATGAGTAAGGTCTTCGCGCTTCAGGTATATCCTGGCGCCCTTGGCTTGTGCAGTCAGATTCTTAGCAAAATACAGAGGCGTTGGTCTACCCGCAAAGTCTGCAAGCATCATGTTCAACTCCTTGTTGAATTGCTTATCCTTACTTAGCTTTAAATATGCCTGTTCCAGTTCCTGCAAAGGAACCATAAGCGTTTCGGGGACGAACTGCCCTCCGAAATCTCCGAAATATCCTTTTTTATTCTTCTTCATCTCTTTTTCTTTCATAAGAATAAAACCGATTTACCTTATCCATGAATTCCATCATTTTTTGTTTTGCTTTAACACCCGGTGCAGATTCCACTCCCCGGGAAATATCAATAATACCGGGATCAAGCTCTTCCAAATAATGTTCTATGTTACCAATATCCAATCCGCCCGATAACACCACATCCGCGCCTTGTTTTATGAATGCATTATACAATGTTATATTATCGAAAGCGCCGGATGTGTTCCTTGCTTTCTCAATTGCGCTACCCGAGTCCAACACTATTTTATCTACCGACTTAGCCAAGGTTATTATTTCTTCCTCGCTTAAGGGCTTTTTACTGTCAACCGCTTTCCATGTTTCAATGCCTTCGCGTACCAGCCTGCAAATAGAAATATGTTCGTTGCCATGAAGCTGAACCACATCAATCAAGCCACTATCAATTATGTATTCTATATTTTCCAATGGCATGTCTACTGTCACCGCCACTATCTTATAATTTCCATCATGGTTATTGCGCATCCATTTCGCCTTTTTCAAAAGTTCATCCCTCGAAATACTTCTCGGGCTTTTAGGAAAATCTACAACAAAGCCGATATAGTCTGCCTTAATATCCACAGCAAAAGCAATGGTAGGGTTGTCTTTCATTCCACAAAACTTCACCTGGCAACGTCTTCTCATTTCAATACAGATATTAAATTAGATAAAGCTATGCCCGGATCCGGAGCACGCATAAAATGGGTACCTATCAGCACTGCATCAGCACCCTGGTCCTTCATGAACAATAAGTCCTTTTGTGAATGAATTCCTGATTCCGCCACTACTATTTTTTCATCCGGTATGTGCTTAGCCAAATCAGAGAAAGTGGAATTATCCACATCAAAGCTCTTTAGGTTACGGTTATTAATACCTATAATTTCTGCACCTATTCTCAGGGCCTTATGCAGTTCTTCCTTGGTATGTATCTCTACCAGGGCTTCCATTCCTAGTTTATAAACCAGCGCATACAATTCCTTTAGCAAAGCCTCATCCAATATGGCAGCTATCAATAATACGGCATCGGCCCCTGCAACCTTAGATTGGTACACCTGCCTTTCATCCAGTACAAAATCCTTACGGATAACAGGCAATGACGAAGCTTGTTTAATACGTTTTATCCAGGCAATATCTCCCTGGAAAAAGGGTTCATCAGTAACTACAGAAATAGCCGATGCTCCATTATCCTGGTATGATTTCGCTATAGCTTCTACATCCATTTCCGCACGGATAGTCCCTTCCGAAGGTGAACCTTTCTTTATTTCGGCAATTACCGTGGGCACTTTACTTGTGATAGCCGTGGCAAATTTGTTACTCTTGGGATGCCTTCCTTTGCATTCAGATTTCCATGCCTCGAATTGTTCCGGAGTAATCTCAGCTATTTCCTCCACCTTCTTTTCGCAGATGGCATCCAAAATAGTTCCTGTTTTATTATAGTTTACCTTAAACATGGTTGGATACTTCAATAAGTTGTTGCAGCTTTTTCATAGCCCTGCCCGACTTAATAACCTCGGTGGCTCTGTCCACAGCTTCGCCAAAGCTCTTTGAATCTCCGTAGGTCATTAGGCCGACTGCCGCGTTTATAATAACTGTCTGCGTTTGCACCTCTGTTGCATCATTATCAAAGATATTAGTGATAATGCAGGCACTCTCATTTACATCTTTTACCTGTATCTCTTCTATGCCGCTTTTACTCAACTCATAATGAAACTTCACCTCAGCGCCTTCCGGAACATGGGGAGAAAAGGCTTTTACATCGGGCAAGGAAAAGAGACTTATTTCATCCATACCATCATTGCTCCTAACCACCCAAATACTTTTAGCTCCGTTTTTTATGGATGTTTCACCCATTAGTGAAGTTATTTGAGGATCGAATACACCTAAAGTCTGGTGGCTAACCTTTGCCGGATTAACAAGTGGGCCGAGGATATTAAAGTACGTTCTTTTGCCAAATGCCTTTCTTGCTTCGGCAGCATTTTTTAAAGAAGGATGGAACAAAGGCGCAAATAGGAAAACCATTCCCGTCTTTTCAAAACAAGTAACTGACTTATCCGCATCCAGCATAATATTAACACCCAGCGCTCCGAGTACATCGGCACTGCCACAACGACTGCTGGCAGAACGGTTACCGTGTTTTGCCACCGGCACACCGCTGGCCGCACAAACAATAGATGCGGCAGTAGAGATATTAAATGTTTTTAGGCCATCACCACCCGTGCCTACAATATCCAGCGCATCCGATTCTATATTCACCGGCACCATAGATTCCCGTGTGGCCGCAATGATACCATTCATTTCTTCCAGTGAAGGGTACCTCGACTCCATGAGAGAAAATATCTCTACCAGCTCTTTTGTACCAAGTTCACCCTTCAATATGGAATGCTGCATAGCATAAGCATCCTTATACTCTAAATCGCCTCTATCCTTTAATATCTGCGCAAACCTATTCATGAAAAAAGAAAGTTTTTAAGCATCGTATTTCCCTCTTGTGTAGCGAATGACTCAGGATGAAACTGTATGCCTTCTATTGGAAAATCCTTATGTCTTAGTCCCATTATTTCTCCCGCTACATCATCCGTTTGGGCGCTAACTACAAGGCAAGCCGGCAGAGTCGCTTTATCTACAATAAGAGAATGGTAACGCATCACTTCAACACTTCGGGGTATATTAGCAAATACCCCTTTATTGTCATGTTTAACAGGGCTCGTTTTGCCATGCATAGGTTGAGGAGCGCGAATCACTTTGCCCCCAAAATAATGGGCAATACCCTGCATACCCAGGCATACCCCCAGCACAGGCATATTTTTATCAGGATTAGTTAGCATTTCGGCGCATACCCCGAAGTAGGTTTTATCGGCAGGGTTACCAGGACCAGGGGAGAGAATCACCCTATCATACTTTTTCATAATCTCCGATTGGGTAATTTTGTCATTACGGTACACGTCAAGAATATTAGTGGCGCTTTGCTGCACGAGCAGGTCACCCGCTAACTGGTAAAGGTTGTAAGTAAATGAATCGTAATTATCAATTATAAGCACCTTCATCTTTAAACTATAAAGGGTTCTATCGCTTGCTGCATACCTGCAAGTTTATTTTGTATTTCCTGGTATTCGCCTTGTGGAGTTGAATCCCACACTACACCACCCGATGCCTGGGTATAGGCTTCTCCATCTGCCATAAACATGGAACGGATGGGTATAGCCATTTTACAATTGCCATCAAAACCAAAGTAACCTATTGCTCCACCATAGGGGCCACGGGGATTGTTCTCCAGCCTTTCAATTATTTTCATGGTCTCTATTTTGGGTGTACCTGATAAAGTGCCAGCCGGAAAAGTAGCAGCCAGGGCAGTAAAAGCATCCTCTTTAGGATCGATAATACCCATTACCTCGCTGGATATATGCTGCACGTGACTATAGCGTTTTACTTCCATAAGTTTAGATATGCGCACTGTTCCCAAACGCGCTACTTTGCCCAGGTCGTTCCTGTGAAGATCCACCAGCATTCTATGTTCAGCAAGCTCTTTATAATCCGTCAATAATTGATTAGCGAGCTGCATATCCTCCTGCTCTGTTTTACCCCGCTTAACGGTTCCTGCCAGCGGATATGTTTCCATAATCCCATCACTTAAGTTCAGCAAAAGTTCCGGGCTTGCACCAATTATTATTTTCTGATTGAACTTTAAATAGTACATGTGCGGAGAAGGATTGATATTCCTCAATCCTTTATATAACTGTAGCGTATCGCCTTCTACATGGAACATTCTTTTAAAGCCCACCTGGCACTGAAAGGTATTACCTTTTCTTATCTCTTCTATCACCTCCTCAACAGCCTTGTTATGGCGTTCTTTGGTCATGGTCTCTTCTCCCCGTTTTATTCTTAATTCTCCGTTTACTACTTTCTTTTTACAAATAGATTTCACCGTTTCAGACCTATCCTCGGAATGATAGAAATAGGAAACTATGCCCGTAGTTTTATCGTAAAGCAATCCATCTTCATACAGGCCAAAAAGAAAAAGCGGGAAACTTTTATGTGGCGTTATACTCAAAGCGGGCTCGAACAAGGTCATGGCATCGTAACTGATGTAGCCTACCAGCCCCCCAGAAAACAGGTGAGGAGATGTATAATGTTTTGGAATAAATTCTCTTAATTCAAAATAGGGATTAGCGGAGCTTTGCTTTTCTCCATCTATGTATATGGCACTATTATCAGCATGGATAACGGAAGTTGGTGCAAATCCAATAATAGAATAACGGGCGTCTTTGGCATTCTCACCTAACGATTCCAGGAAGAAGCAGGTATCAAACTCCTTTTCTATTTTTTGGAACAATTCAAAAAAATCAATACCTGTTCCCAGTTGTATAAACTTGGGAGCATTGAAAGCCTCTATTTTATTTTTAAGCTGAATCATTTATTCTGCGCTTTGTGCCGTAAATAATGATCCATTAAAACAAGTGCGCCCATGGCATCTACAATAGGAACAGCGCGTGGCAACACACAGGGATCATGTCTTCCTTGCGCGGCAACTACAGCAGGTTTACCCGAACGTGATACAGTCTTTTGTTCTTTAGAAATAGTGGCTACAGGTTTAAATGCCACACGGAAATAAATATCCTGACCTGTAGAAATACCGCCTAAAGTACCACCTGCATGATTAGATGAATTACTTACCTTCTTATTCTGAACTATAAAAGCATCGTTATGCTCACTGCCCCTCATACTCACTCCTGCAAAACCAGAACCAAACTCAAAACCTTTTACCGCATTAATGCTAAGCATAGCTTTACCCAAGTCAGCAGGGAGCTTATCAAATACAGGCTCACCCAATCCTTTAGGTGGGTTCTTAATAATTCCTTTAATGATACCGCCAATAGAATCTCCTTCCTTTCTCACCTGCTCTATCAGTTTTATCATTTTGGCAGCAGTGCCTTCATCAGGACAACGTACAATGCTTTTATCAATGGCCTTAATTGTTACCTTGTTCATGTCCATTTTTGTGGTCACATTGCCCACTTGTTCCACATAACTTAGAAACTCTGTACCACATTTTTCTGCAAGGTATTTTTTTGCAATAGCGCCTGCTGCCACACGTGCCAGGGTTTCACGGGCCGATGCACGTCCACTTCCTCTCCAGTCACGAATACCATATTTAAGTTCGTATGTATAATCAGCGTGAGAAGGGCGGTATAGATCCTTCAGGTTCTTATAATCGGATGGATTGGCATCTTTGTTATAAGCGATAAGTAAAATAGGAGTCCCCGTTGTTTTGCCTTCAAATACACCCGACAGAATATGAATTGTATCGGCCTCTTTACGTGGAGTTGTAATAGAGCTTTGACCAGGTTTACGGCGATCAAGCTCGGGCTGAATGTCTTTCTCCGATAACTTTAATCCGGGTGGACATCCATCTACCACAGCCCCTACCGCAGCGCCGTGCGATTCACCAAATGTTGTAACCCTGAAAAGATGTCCAAATGTGTTTCCGGCCATAGTATTGTTATTTGGATAAAATATTGAAAACCGTTTGCAACTCCTGCTCCGATATTATTCCCTGAACTATTTTAGTGCTTGCAGATGCATACGTAAGATAACTGCCCATCATAGGGAACAAAACGCGGGTTAGTTTACCTGCTTCTCCCATTCCTATTACAATAAGCTTTTCTTCGTTTTTCTTTTGCCTCAATATATCTGTGAGCGTAAAAACGTCCTTAGTATCGTTCACCATTGTAGCAATTTTAATAATGGCCGGAGAATTCTCCCTCATCCTTTCAATTACCGCCTTTAACTCAATGGATGACCTGGTCTCTTTAAAATCGTGGTATGATACCAACAATTTCTTTTTATCGTTCCCCGATAAGCTTTCAATAAAAGGATTATCAAAGGCTACATCTACAAAATCAAATTTCTCTTTGAAGGCTTCTTTTAGGATAGCTTGTTGCTCATCGAAAGAACCGGAGAACTTGCCACCTTCCTTGATATTCCGGCAAGTAAATATAGATCTGCAATTTACTTTTGATGCCAGTTTTTTAACATCTTCTGCCTTAAAGTCTTTAACAAAATCGCTCCTAAGCTCTATCATCGAAGAAGAGCCCTGTACCTTCTCCATGTTGTCGAGAAGTTCGGCAAGGGTTGCCCCTTCAATAACATTACATATATTAAACTGTCTTTTCATGACTCTTTATATTTTGTAAAGCCGCCCGCATAGCATCTTCAGGTGCCTTAATGCCTGTATATAGCTCGAACTGTATCATCCCTTGCTGAAGCAATAACTCCAAACCACTTATGGCGGTAGCATTTTTTTGCTTTGCAGCCGTTACTAATGGAGTATCCTTTTTGCTGTAGTTTGCATCAAACACAATATGCCTGGTTTTTATTCCTTCTTCAATAATGGGGAATGCTTCACCCTCTCTTCCTATGGGCGTAGTATTAATAATAATATCGGCATTTAGTGCAAGTGCCCTATCGTTCCACGGTAACATATTGCATTTGTATCTTACAGAAAGTTCTTTAGCCTTTTCATCATTCCGGCTGCAGATAGTCACATTTACGTTCTCTCTCAGCAGTCCATAAACAATTGCCCTGGCAGTACCGCCCGAGCCTAAAACAACTGCATTCCGCCCGCTGATCTCCTCATGTTGTAACAAGGCATTTATTGCTCCCGGACAATCCGTATTATACCCTACCAATTTGCCACCTTCATTGATCACAGTGTTTACAGCACCTATCTCTTTTGCTGTTGTATTAACCTCATCCAAACAAGCAAGGATGGTTTCTTTATGTGGAATGGTGACTGCAAGCATGTGGATATTCTTCGCTCTCACTTCCTGAATATATTTTTCTAAATCAGATGGAGCGACGCTTTCCCCTTTAAACTGATATTCCCCTTCTATCCCTAATGCTTTAAACGCAGCGTTATGTATAAGCGGAGAAAGAGAATGAGATATGGGATCGCCAATTACAACACAGGTTTTTATGTGAGAATTAGTATTCACTTGGGCAGTTTAGCAATTATATCATCGGCCACCTGTTCGGGTGTTTTATCATCCGTGGTAATTTCAACATCCGCGTACTTTTTGTACAAGGGCAACCTTTGGGCATAAAGCGCCATGGCCTTTTCCATATATCTGAATAAGGGCCTGGAGTTGGTCCCTATTAAACGTTTTGTTATGGTTTTATAATCAGCATGAAGGAAAATAATAGTGGCATTTTCTTTCAAGAGCATCATCCCGTTTTCAGAGGTCACCACCCCGCCTCCGCATGAAATAACCTGTTTGCTTTTCTGAATTGCCCGGTATATTGCATTTTTCTCAAGCTCACGAAAATGTAATTCGCCATGCTTATCAAATATTTCGTTTACGCTGGAATATTCCGAAGCGCTCACGATATCATCGTCCACTTCGTAAAGGTCATATCCCAGCCTATCAGCTAAAAGCTTAGCCAGGGTAGTTTTACCCGATCCCATAAATCCTATTAATGCTATGTTCTTCATTCGAGTACTACATTTATACCCATGCTCTTTAATACATTCCAATAACCCGGGAATGATTTTTTTACTACATCGGGAGAATCAATAGAAACTCCTGTTCTGGCACCTACAATAGCAAAAGCCATGGCCATGCGATGATCATCATACGTATTTATATAAGCCCCTCTGGGATTACCACCTGTTATGCGTATGCTGCTATCATCTGCCTTGCTATTAATATGCAGTTTAGAAAGTTCCATTCTCAAAGCCTTAAGCCTGTCAGTTTCCTTGTGCTTAAGTGTAGATAACCCGGTAATAAGCGTTTCTCCTTTTGCAAATGCAGCTACTACACTTAATGTTTGCGCTGTGTCGGGCATTCCGCTCATATCTACTTCCACTGCTTTTAATCTGGGGGTACCTGTTACAGAAATAGATTTATCACGGCTAACCGCACAACCCATATTCTCGAGTATATCTGCGAACTTTGCATCGCTTTGCAAACTGCCCGGATTTAAATTAGTAACCTTTACCGTACTGCCGAATATGGCCGCGAGAGCCAGAAAATAAGAAGCCGACGAGGCATCTCCTTCTATTTTATATTCCCTTGCTTTATATTCTTGTCCGCTCTTTATAAAATAATGTCCGATTTTTTTCTGTTCTACATGTACTCCAAATTCTTTCATAACCGCTATGGTCATTTCTATATATGGAATGGATACCTGTGCGCCTTCACATATTATCTCAGTATCCGATGATAATATTGGCGCGACCATCAATAATGCAGAAACAAACTGGCTGCTTAAAGAGGTATCTACATGAACAGTGCCCCCCTTAAAGCTACCCCCCCTGATTTTAATGGGAGGAAAACCTTCCTTTCCTGAATAGGTAATTTGCGCACCGAAAGCGCTGAGAGCATCCACCAATCCATAAATAGGTCTTTCATGCATCCTCTGTGAACCTTTGAGAGTGATCTCTCCCGAAACTATGCAGCACAAAGCGGAAAGAAAACGCATAACTGTTCCCGCATCTTCTGCGTCAAGTTCCCCATTGTATGGTTTGAATTTGCCACCGTTCCCTTTTACGGTAATAGTACTGCCCTCGGTTTGTATATCCACCCCCAGCTTTCGTAATAACCTTACAAGAATAAGGCTGTCATTGGCATCAGAGGCACCCAATAATGTAGTAGTTCCATTAGCCAGGGTAGCAACAATAAGAGCCCTGTTAGTAAGACTTTTTGAACCTGGCACAGTAACTTCTGCCTGTATAGGTTCTGCAAGCGGTTCTATGTGGGCGACTTTGTTCATGCCAATACATAATCAATTGCCTGTCTTATTAAAGTTTGTGGTTGTTCTTTGTCAATTACCGCGTGACCGATGTCTTTAAGCAATACCCATTTCACTTTTTGCCGTTCGTTCTTTTTATCGAACAATATTTTATTAAGAATATGATTCTTCAGCTTCTTGTCTGCCTTGGTTGGCAGCTTTGCTTTGGTAATAATTTTCTCGATAGCAGAAAACTCTTTTACACTTATTAGTCCTGCTAACAGGGATAATGTAGCCTCGGCTATCATACCTATAGCCACTGCCTCACCGTGCAATAAAGGTTTACCCGCCTCATGGCTCGACATTTCGATGGCATGACCCACGGTGTGGCCGAAATTCAATATTTTTCGTTTGTCCTTTTCGTTAACATCAGCGCTGACCACATCACATTTTATGCCGCATGAAGTGTAAAGAATATCCATCAGGTCATTATTGCCCATTTTCGAAATATCCATTTCAGAAAGCTCTTTAAAAAACTTTTTATCGGCTACCAGGGCATGCTTTATGATCTCTGCAAAGCCAGACAAATATTCCCTTTTAGGAAGAGTGTATAGAAAATTACTGTCGTTAAGTATAGCTTTAGGCTGAGCAAATGTGCCTATGGTATTTTTCAAATCACCGAAGTTTACCCCTGTTTTACCACCAATGGCAGCGTCGGTCATGGCCAATACCGTAGTGGGTACCTGAACAAAATCTATACCGCGCATATATGTGCTAGCCGCAAAAGCGCCCGTATCGCACACTACACCGCCACCCATATTTATTAAAACAGATTTGCGGTCGAACTTTTGTTTGAGTAATGTGGCCCAGATATTTTGTACGGTAGCCAGGTTTTTATGCTCCTCGCCTGCCGGAATGGTTATAAGCACATCATTTTTGCCGAAGATCCTTTTAAACAGTCCATTCCAATGGTGGTACACATTGGTATCTGTTAGCACAGCAATCCTTGAATACGATTTAAGTTTAAGTATAGAATGTATATCGGATGTAATACCCTTATTAAAATAAATAGGAACCGACACCTCACTAGTTGAGGCGTTAAGCCTTATAAAATGTGTAAACGACTTTTTCATGGCTTATCTTTTACCGTTACCACCTGTAATATCGGCAACAAGCTTTTTATTGGAAGGAGCAACTAAATCTCTGAATTGAGCGATAGCTTTTGCCAGTTCATGTAGTTCTCCGTGAGTAATGTGTTGTTCGGTATCCGTTTCAGAAACACCGGCTTCAATAAGTATACCATCATAGAGATACTCGTCGTCCGAAAGTTTCATCTTCATGGCTTCTATGGTGCCTTCCACGATCTTATCCCTCAGTTTGGGCCCAAAGCAATGAGAAGGATCAAAATACATTTTCATACCCGATGCTTTCTTTATCTTTTTAGCCGACTCGTGTGCAGGCAGATTCCTGTATAGCCCGCTTTCGGCAACATCCACTCCACGTTGAATGAAAATAACTTTGTGTATAAAAGGCACATACGAACCCATACCCAACCAGGTTTTTTCCATGCTGGTAAGGCCATTTTCTTCTTTACCAACCCATTTAGGGTTTTTTACACCCAGCGTCCATTTATTTTCCTTGCTTGCCTCATACATTTCGAGTAGGTTCCAGCCAAGCTGCGCCACAGCGGGAGTCCATAGTAACAACTCATCATTTTTTAATAACCTATCACAAAGCGGTATTTGTACCAACGGAGAAACAACCTCGGAAGCGACAAGCATATTGGTCTTGCGGATAAACTCCTGCGCCATCTGAACACTGGGCAGCATTTTCATATCCTTTACTCCACCACCCTGTGCATACATTTCAATATTTTCTACCAATACTTCGCTATCCAGCCCCATAGAGCCCTTGTTATAGGAGTATGACGTTCTGGATTTAACCCCCACAATCCTTACCCCCGCAATAGCTTTTTGAGCTATTCCATCGCGGCTCACTACTTCCATAGATGAAAGCTCATATAAGTCCTTGAAATTTTTTTCACTGATGGAACAGGGACCTGCTATGATGGAAACCTGTGTATTTTTAATTTTTGTATTCATAATTCGAGTATAAAAGTAGCATAAAAAAGCCTAAAACATTGGGTTATACCCTTTGCTGCTTTAAATTTTAATAAAATTGATAAATAGCAGTAGGGCTAATAAATTAGCACCACCACCAAAAGGGAGAGGTAACAGAGCCAAAATACCTATCGGTATTGGCTTTGCAGTACATATTGTATGTTACCATTTGTGTTTTCACGGGGCAAATATATGAAATTAAAGGAACGTATGATAAACTACCGTAGAGCCAATTTCAACGTTTCATTCCTCTGCACCTTGCCATTTGGGGTTTCCAGGAACTTTGATATAGTATAGTATTGCCTGGGTACATTGTACTTACCCAGTACTTTTTCAATTGCGGGTTTTAATGCAACAATCTCATCATCATTCATATTCTCCACTACCATAACCACCTTTTGGCCCAGGGTGTCATCGGGTACCGATGCAATAAAGAAACGGTTTGCAGGGAATAAATGGGCTATCTTCTCTTCCACAGCCTCTGGGTATACTTTTACTCCTCCGGTATTTATAACATTATCGTAACGGCCCATCCAGTGAAAATGCTTTTCGTCTGCTTTTACAATAATGTCATTAGTACTAATAGGTTGCTCGCTTAAATGCTTTGCATGAATGACCATACAGCCCCTCTCATCTTCTGATATGGTAATATGGGGCAACAATTCATACAGACCCTTTTTGCCCTGGCCGCTTAACTTTCGTAATGCAATATGACTGAGCGTTTCCGTCATAGCAAAAGTTGCATATATGTTATTAGGATAGGATATAAGTTGATGTTCTAACTTGGCAGGAATAGAAGCCCCGCCTATAATTACGTTCTTTATCCTGGAGAAAATTCCGTTCGTAGCCGGATCTGAAAGAGCATTTTGAACCTGCAAAGGCACCATGGCTGTAAAATCAATATTGCTTTCTAACTCCTTTAAAGGGCTCCCGGAAGGCATTGCGGTTATTAAATTTGCTCCGCTGACAAATGCGCGCACTACCATCATTTTGCCGGCAATATATTCAGCAGAAAGGCAATGCAGCATATTCATTCCTTCCTTCAGCTCAAAATAGTCACATGTAAGTTTTGCGCTTGCAACAAATTGATCCTTGAGAAAAGTTTTAACCTTTGGAACCCCTGTAGAGCCCGAAGTTTGCACATCAATTGTTTCTCCGGGCAATACCCATTTATGTATAAAGGAATAAAGCGCAAATTCATGCTCATCTGAATCCGCATGCTTCATTTTTTTCTCTGTAAGATGCAACAACTCATCCTGCAAATAGGTAGTACCATTCAGGGTGAGTTTCTCGAAAGGCTTCATGCAATAAGTGTGGTATCCCAGGCGCCTTGCTTATGCCATAGCCCGGCATTCTCTACAACTAAAGGCGAGGGAATATTATTAGTGTACAACTGTCCGGTACCTAATCCTTGCGGCAATTTATTATCCAGGGTAAACGCCCACTGAGCAATAGCATTCAGGCCAATGTTAGATTCAAGAGCGGATGTGGTCCACCATTTCACATCGTACTTATTGGCTATTTCTATCCATTCTTCTGCGCCCTTAAATCCGCCTATTAAAGATGGTTTAAGAATAAGATATTGCGGATGAATATAAGAGACCATCATATCTTTCTCCGACTTTTCTCTCATGCCTATAAGCTCTTCGTCAAGCGCTATGGGTATAGGTGAACTGTGGCAAACCGCTTCCATATCCGACCACATTCCTTTTTTAATGGGCTGCTCAATAGAATGAATATCATATTCGGCAAGGCGGTCGAGTTTATCATATACTTCTGTTTCACTAAAAGCTCCATTAGCGTCCAGTCTTATTTCTAAGGATTCGGGCGAAAAGGTCTTTCTTATTTCTGCCAAAAGGTTAAGCTCGTTCTCAAAATCTTCGTTGCCAACTTTTATCTTAATGCATTTAAATCCGGCATCGAGCTTTTCTTTTATCTCCTTGCGCATAACATCAATAGTACCCATCCATATTAGTCCGTTGATTGGTATTCCTATTTTGCCTTCGGTAAACTCAGATGGAAACAATATCCTCTTCCCTCCACCATCCACATCTTTTAAAGCGGTTTCTATTCCAAAGCATATAGAGGGCCATCCGCTAAGTTCTTCCAGATTATTTATGTAATTATTAATGTCCTGGCAAACTTCTTTCAGCTTTTTTTCATAGCCATCGCGGGCATCCATGCTTAAGCCCTTTATGGTGCTGCACTCTCCAATACCCGGAGCATAGGCTCCATTTACATTATCCAGGATAATATAATAGGTATCTTTCTCGGTAAGGACACCTCGCGATGTACCCGAAGGCTTTTTGAATTTTAACGTATGTTTTACGTATCTGGCTTTATACATTGAACTGCATTAGAATACCGATGCCAAAAGTGATAACCAACAGTAAAGTGGTAAGCGATAATTGTTTTAAATACTTATCCATAGTGGCGGGTTGTTCTTTCATAATTCCCTTTAAGTGGATAAAAAATATCGGGGCTGTGACAAGATAAAGCAGTTGGTAAGGGCTGGTATAATGTGCATCTGTATAAAGAGAAATGAAAACAAATGCCAATACAATAAGCGCGAAGTGGTATTTCTTAGCCTGGTCTAAACCCATGCGCACCACTATGGTTTTCTTTCCGGTAGCAGCATCGCTATGTATATCGCGCATATTATTGATGTTGAGAACACCCGCGCTTAAAAAACCAAGTGCAGAAGCTGGCAACAATATATCGGCTTTAAAACCATGGGTGTGAAGATAAAATGTACCGGCAACGCCAACTATTCCGAAAAACAGAAAAACTGATATATCTCCTAAACCCGAGTAACCATAGGGCTTTTTACCCATTGTATACATAATGGCCGCAGCTATACACAACAAGCCTAAAAGCAAAAAAAATATAAAACCGGAACCACTTGTGGCAGTATAAAGCAATGTAATACCTGCACTGAAAGCCAGCAATGCACAAAGAATTATTGCATTACGCATTTGTGGCAGTGTAATTTCTCCATTTTGCAATCCTCTTTTGGGGCCTACACGCTCAGCATTATCGGCGCCGTGGATAGCATCACCATAATCATTAGCAAGGTTAGAAAGTATTTGAAGAAAGATAGCGGTAGCAGCAATCAACAAAAATATTTTCAGATTGAACAGGCGATACTCTGCTGCTAAAAAACTACCCATACCAATACACGATAAAGCAAGCGGAAGCGTGCGCAACCTTAAAGAACTAAGCCATGCTTGCGTTTTGCTCATACCTTAAGGGAATTTAGGGAACTTACTAAAGTCGGGTTTACGCTTTTCTATAAAGGCATTCTTGCCTTCCTTAGCTTCGTCGGATAAATAATATAATAGCGTTGCATTACCTGCGAGCTCCTGTATACCGGCTTGTCCATCAAGTTCCGCGTTGAAAGAAGCTTTTAACATTCTTAACGCAAGCGGGCTCTTTTCGAGTATTTTCTGGCACCATTCTACTGTTGTATCCTCTAATTTGCGAAGTGCCACTACTTTATTCACTAATCCCATTTCAAAGGCCTCCTGTGCGTTATACTGGTCGCACAAATACCATATCTCCCTCGCTTTCTTTTGTCCTACAATACGTGCAAGGTACGAAGCGCCAAAACCACCATCAAAGCTGCCTACCTTCGGACCTGTTTGTCCGAAACGAGCAT
>Ga0206806_1076_pt1 | contig 22576 bp, 21 predicted proteins | sample Alteio_BWOrgCont_60_FD_152911 | JGI IMG/M metagenome (GOLD analysis project Ga0206806, IMG submission 152911) | Enriched cells from forest soil in Barre Woods Harvard Forest LTER site, Petersham, Massachusetts, United States -... | ecosystem: Environmental > Terrestrial > Soil > Temperate forest >... | reverse complement strand
GGCAGGCGGTGCAGGTGAGTACCTTATGCTTACTACCGACAGTGGCGCAAAAACATACCCTGCCGCTTTATTTAAAATTGATACCACTAACCTTTATGCGACAAGCAAAGTAACCCTTGCAAATTACTCAAAACCGGCGTGGCATTTTAAATGGCTGCTTAACGGCAATGATATTGATGATACTACCACTCCTTTGGAAGGTGGCCTCGGCTGGATAACCAAACTGAACAAAGAAGTTGCCTTTACCGCCAAAGACATTTTGGAAAAGCAAAAGGCTGAGGGGATAAAACGTAAGCTGGTTGGCTTTGAGATGATTGAACGGGGAATTCCCCGCCATGATTATATTATTAAAGATGCTGCCGGAAATAATATAGGCAAGGTTACCAGTGGTACACAGGCCCCATCGCTTAATAAAGCTGTTGGCCTGGGTTACGTTACGGTTGATAATGCCGCGCATGACACCGAGATATTTATTGATATTCGCAATACACCCGTTAAAGCCAAAGTGGTTAAGGCCCCGTTCAATTAAAATTTTTTGTAACTTGCTGCTATGCATTATTTGTATACTATAGAGGTTGAAGACGAGGGTGTTATTGAAAAACTAAGGTCGATCGCAGCAGAGAATGGAATCAGTTTGTCGATAAGAGAAAAGATAATCCCATCAAATAATAGTGGCAGCGGTGAGCGCCTGGCAGAAGCTTTAAACAAAATATCTGTATACGGAGGGCTTAAAAGCTTTGGAGATGCCAGCGAATGGCAGCGTGAACAAAGGAAAGACAGAAATTTAACAGGAAGAGAATAAGATGGTAATTGACAGCAATATTATTATTTACGCATCTTACCCTGAAAATCAATATCTGCGCGATTTTATTTCTCAAAATAGCTGTGTTATCAGTACAATTTCAGTAATTGAAACATTGGGGTACCATAAGATTACGGCAGATGACCTGGATAACCTGAATATAGTTATTAAAAGCGCTGAAATTGTCGATTTAACGCGTGATATTGTTGACAGGGCAATAATGGTAAGAGTAATAAGAAAAATTTCGTTACCAGATGCAATAATTGCGGCTACTGCCCTCTATTATAACTTTGAACTGGTTACAAATAATGAGAGTGATTTTAAGAATATTGACGGGTTAAAAATCATAAATCCATTGCGTTTTATTTAAGTCATGCCCAAAATTCATCTTACTACTGTAATCCATGCACCCGCTGAAATTGTATTTGATCTTAGCAGGAGTATTAACCTGCACGAAAAGAGTATGGCCCAAACAAATGAAAAAGCCATAGCGGGCACTGTTACAGGCCTTATTCAAAAAGGCGAAACCGTTACGTGGCAGGCAAAGCATCTTTTTAAAAACAGGATATTGCGGGTAGAGATCACTGAAATGAAACCTTGGACATCTTTTATTGATGAAATGAAACAGGGTGACTTTAAAAGCATGAAACACCACCATTATTTTAAGCCGATTGATAATGGAACGATAATGATAGATGAGTTTTATTTCCAATCCCCGTATGGCTTCCTTGGTCGAATAGTTAACCATTTTTTTCTTACCAGGTATATGACACGGCTGCTTACCCAGCGTAATGAGATCATTAAGCAATACGCAGAAACAGGTAGGTGGAAAACTGTTTTGCCCCAACCCGAATTTGCTGGATAAATTTGTAGTTATCAAAACTACATGCCAATGCGCTGCAACCTGCTTTTTTACATAACCCTTTTATCAAGCTGCCTTTTGCTTGCATCCTGCGGCAAGTTTATAACTGAAAATGGCAAAGCATCTTACTACGGTAATGAGTTTAATGGTAAAAAAACGGCCAGCGGCGAAACCTTCAATAAGAACAAGCTTACTGCGGCGCATAAAACATTGCCTTTTGGCACAGTGGTAACGGTAAAAAATATCTCCAACGGCAAAACGGTAAAGGTTACTATTACCGATCGTGGCCCGTACGCAAAAGGCCGGATTATTGACTTAAGCGAAAAAGCCGCGTCTGAAATAGGCATGATAGACCAGGGGGTTGCGCAGGTACAATTAAAATACCGTAAAAAGAAAAAGTAACTTTACCTGTACAAAACAAAAGCCGCATTGCCACGCATCATTCTAACTGTTACAAACGACCTTACCTACGACCAGCGCATGCAGCGTATATGCACAACCCTGGCGCAGAACGGTTATGAAACGGTTTTAGTGGGCAGGAAGCTGAAAACCTCCAAACCGCTGGAACCCAAATCATTTAAACAAAAAAGGCTTCGCTGTTTTTTTAATAAAGGCTTTTTGTTTTACGCTGAGTATAACCTCCGTTTGTTCTTTTGGTTGCTGGTGCAAAAAACGGATTGCTTTTGCGCCATTGACTTAGACACCATTTTGCCGGTTCTTTTTGTTTCATCTCTCCGCAATAAGAAAAGAGTGTACGATGCCCATGAGCTTTTCACCGAACAAATAGAGATCATTTCCCGGCCATTTGTGCATAAAGTATGGCTGCGGATTGAACGCTTTTCAGTACCGCGGTTTAAACACGGCTATACTGTTAACCAGTTTATTGGTGATGAGTTTATGCGCAGGTATGGTGTTAATTATGCAGTGATACGCAACTTACCTGTTTTAACCGGTGAAGTGCCGCAGCCAAATAACAAACAGGAGAAATTTATAATTTACCAGGGAGCAGTAAATGAAGGACGCTGTTTTGAAACGCTTATACCTGCAATGCAGTATGTAAGCGCTAAGCTGGTAATCTGCGGCGACGGCAATTTTTTTGAGCAGGTAAAACAGCTTATTGCACAATATAAAGTTGAAGGCAAAGTTGATTTGAGGGGCTATGTATTGCCGGCCACACTAAAAACTATAACGCCCAACGCGCGGGTTGCCGTTACCCTTTTTGAAAACACCGGCCTAAACCAATATTATTCACTTGGCAACCGTTTTTTTGATTACATAATGGCTGGTGTACCCCAGGTTTGCATTGGGTACCCGGAATACCGGGCAATAAACGATATTTATAATGTTGCATTATTAATCGATGACACGGATATTAAAACAATTGCGGATGCGTTAAACAAATTGTTGATCGATGATGTTTTATATACATTGCTTGCCGCTAATTGCAAAACAGCACGTTTGCAGCTGCAATGGCATGCTGAAGAAAAAAAGCTGGTTGAATTTTATGAAGCACTCTCCCATAAACCTCAGCCAGTGTAAGCCTTTATAACAATTGACGAAACATTTGCACATAGTAAGTTTTACAGTGCCATACCCCGTTAATTACGGTGGAGTGTACGACCTGTTTTACAAGCTGGAAGCATTGCACGCGCAAGACGTAAAAATACATTTGCATTGTTTTGATTATGGGCAGGGCAAACAACCGGCCCTGGACCAATACTGCGCGGAGGTTAAATATTACACACGCAATACCGGCTACAGGGCCTTTTCAACACGTTTGCCTTACATAGTAAACAGCCGGAAAAACAATGACCTGCTGAATAATTTACTGAAGGATGACTACCCGATTTTAATGGAGGGTGTGCATTGCACTTATCTTTTAACCGATAAACGTTTTGCGGCACGCAAAACAATTGTAAGGCTGCATAATGTGGAATATATGTATTATAAAAGCCTTTTTGCAAGCAGCGGCAGTATTGCAAATAAGCTTTATTACAGTTTTGAAAGCCGCCTGCTTAAAAAATACGAACAAACCATTGCGCGCTGCCAAACTGCATTTTTAGCAGTAAACCCTGGCGACAGGGATATTTATAAAAATATTTTGCACGCTGGCGAAGCAACCTGCCTGCCATTGTTTTTGCCTGCTGCCTGGCAGGTGCAAAACCTGCAGGGCATGGGCGCTTACTGCCTGTACCACGGCGATCTTGCAGTTGAAATGAATGAAAAGGCAGCTGCCTGGCTTATAAAACTTTTTTCTGGCTTAAAAATGCCCCTGGTTGTGGCAGGTAAAAATCCATCAAAAAAATTGCAAAAACTTGCACGTGGCAGGGAAGGCATTTGCGTTATTGCCAATCCCGCACTTGAGGCCATGCAGGACATGATAAGCAAAGCGCACATTAATATTTTGCCCTCTTTCAGCAATACCGGTATAAAAATAAAACTGCTTAATGCGTTATTTAACGGGCGGCACTGCGTTGTAAACTCCCCAACGGTTTTTGGCACCGGCCTGGAAGAACTATGCCATGTTACAGATACTGAAGAAGGGATGAGGCAACGTATTGAAGCCCTCTACCACCAGCCTTATATGGAGCAGGAAGCTGATTTCAGAAGATCCTTTCTTGGCAAAATGTTTTGCAATGCGGGCAACGCAAAGCAGCTTATAAACATTATTTACAACGGCGCGCACTTAATTGAATAACTCATATCACTGAAATTGACTTTCTTAAAAGTGCTTCATAAGCGTACACAATTAGTGCGATAATGGGCATCAGATGTTACAAAAATTTTCGCAATGTTTTGTGTTTGAGCGTATTAGCGGGGCGGCACATTTATTGATAACGAAGATATTCGTACATTAAAAACCAACCACATGTTTAAAAATTTTTTAAAAATTGCCTTCAGGAATATGGCGAGGCATAAAGGTTTTTCGTTTATAAATATTTTGGGCTTAACATTAGGGCTAACAGCATGCTTGCTTATAGGATTGTTTGTGCAGGATGAGTTTAGTTACGATAAGTTTCTTTCGCAGGGAAATAGGGTGTACCGCATATACAACAATTATCGGGATAACGAGGGTACAACGGAACGCGCTGTTACCCAACCCATGATTGCGACAACACTAAAGAACGAGTTTCCTGAAGTAGAAGCTGTGACAAGGGTAATGATGCTGCCCGAAACAAAGCAACTCTTTGAAGTGGGGAAAAACAAACTGTATGAATCAAGCGGTTTTTTAGTTGATTCTACTTTTTTTGATGTGTTCCAGCTTTCATTTAAATATGGTAATTCATCAAAATCATTGTATAATCCTTCTTCCATCGTGCTGTCACGGCAGTTTGCCGAACGTTTTTTTGGTAACCAAAACCCGGTGGGCAGGCAATTAATAATGAACAAACAGCCATTTACTATTAGTGGGGTGGTTGAGAAAAACAGCAAGTTTCATTTGCAGTTTGAGTACCTGGTCAATTTGGCTTCCGCACAAATACCCATGGAGCGTATGCAAAGCTGGCAATGGCAGCAGTTTTATAACTATGTAAAATTAAAACCGGGTGCAAATATGCAGGCGCTGCAGGCCAGGTTCCAGAAGATCGTACAGCAAAGGTCTGCGCCATTTCTGAGTGACAAAACCGGCAGTGTAACACCCTTTTTTCAGCGCCTTGCAGATATTCATTTACATTCTGCCAACTTTAAGTTTGACGTAGCGGGCCGTGGCAACATTACTTACGTTCGCGCCTTAACAATCATCGCAGTTTTTATATTGTTGATAGCCTGTTTTAATTTCGTTAACCTCGCAACTGCAAAATCGCTGCAAAGGGCAAAAGAGGTTGGCGTTCGCAAAAGCATCGGCGCAAGCAAAAAGCAACTGATGCTTCAGTTTATAGGCGAAACAGTGCTGTTTGGTTATATAAGTATTGTTCTTTCTTCTGCATTGGTAATAATGTTATTGCCGTGGTTAAACCAGTTTACGGGCAAGCATATTTCAACAAGCGTATTTATAAACCCGGTTGTAATAATTATACTGCTGGCACTTGGCTTGCTTACCGGCATCGTGGCAGGTTTTTACCCGGCTATTGTACTCTCTGCATTTAAGCCGGTAAAAGTCTTGAAAGGCAGTGGTGGTGCTGAAACAACGGCAGGTCGTTCAAACTGGTTAAGGCAGGCCTTGGTGGTAACACAGTTTACGCTATCGGCATTACTAATGATAAGCGCGATCATCGTATTTAAACAGGTTGATTACCTGCACAACAAAAATCTTGGCTTTAATAAGGAAGAGATCATGTTTTTCCCCATGCGCGGTGATAAAATGTTTAATAATCCTGAGGCATTTAAAACACGCTTATTGCAATCGCCGGGCGTATCATCTGTTTCAATTGGTTATGGTTTCCCGGGTGATGCTGTTGCAGGTGATGAGGTATTGTCATTAAAAGATGGTAAGTGGGCAAAAGCGTCTGCTACGCAACTTATAGTTGACTATGATTATATTAAAACCCTTGGGCTTAGTGTTATTGCCGGCAGGGGCTTTAAGAAAGAAATGAAAACTGATGCGGACAATGCATTTATGATAAATGAAACAGCAGTTAAGGAGTTAGGTTTTGGCAGTGCAGAAAAGGCTATTGGCCAAAAACTGGCATGGCACCCCTGGGGGGCCAGTAACCCTGACTCGCTTAAAACGGGCACCGTAATTGGCGTTGTAAAAGACTTTAATTATAAAAGCCTTTATGATAAAGTAGAATTAACCGTATTGCAAATATTTCCTGGTGCGGCCTGGAAGGTTGCTGTAAAAGTAAAGACTGCAGGAATTGAAAACACCATACATTCTGTTGAGAAAATATGGAGTGAATTTACCCCCGGCTATCCACTGGAATATAAATTTATGGACGACAATTTTGAAAAAATGTACCAGTCTGAGGATAAGTTAAAATCGTTGGTTTGGATATTTACCTGCATAGCTATTTTTATAGGCTGCCTCGGCTTGTTTGGCCTTGCTGCATATACCGCAGAGCGCAGGAGGAAAGAAATAGGCATACGCAAAGTGCTGGGTGCCTCAACACAAGGCATTGTAGTACTGCTGTCGAAAAATTTTATTCAACTCGTAATTATATCGCTGTTAATTGCATCGCCGGTTGCATGGTTTTGCATGAATACGTGGCTTCAGAATTTTGCATACCGTATTAGTATAAGCTGGTGGATATTTGCACTGGCCGCTATTATAGCCATAACAATAGCTGTTGCAACCATTAGTTTACAAGCTATAAAAGCTGCGCTTAGTAACCCGGTAAAAAGTTTAAGGGCAGAGTAAATAATAACCCGGTTGACTTCGCAGGTAAGGTGTTAATCACTTCCACGTATTTGCCTGGCAATTGATAGAACAAAGCCAGGTACAAGATGCAGTATTTAGCCTGTGTTTCTATTTGGCTTTGATACTAAAAGGCTTGAGTAAGTAATTTTTCGTGTTCCATATTACTATCAATCGTTAGTTTTGTTTGCTCAATAAAAGAGTGAACGTTGAAGGGTGCGACGCAACAAAGTTTAATAGATGTTGTGCCGCCTGTTTACAATAACAATACATTGTATGATTAAAACAGGAAATTTTATTTGCGGCGAGTGGATAAATGGTGAGGGCGACAGGCAACTGTTATTTAATGCAGTTACAGGCGAGCCGGTTGGCACTGCAACCACCAAAGGCATTGACTTTGCCGCTGCCCTTGATTACGCACGAAAAAAAGGGAATCCTGCCCTGCGTAAAATGACGTTTCATGAACGCGGGCTGATGCTAAAGGCGCTGGCGCTGCACCTGCGCGAACATTTGGATGAGTTTTACAGCATAAGTTATAAAACCGGCGCCACCAAAGCTGATAGCTGGGTGGATATTGAAGGTGGTATAGGTAACCTGTTTTCCTATGCATCGCTGCGGCGTAAATTTCCTGATGAACCCTTTTGCTTGGATGGCGAGGGCCATAAACTTGGCAAAGAAGGCACATTTATGGCGCAACATTTTTTGGTGCCGAAAGAAGGTGTCGCTGTGCATATAAATGCCTTTAATTTTCCTGTATGGGGTATGCTTGAAAAAATTGCGGTTAACCTGTTGGCTGGCATGCCTGCTGTTGTTAAGCCGGCTACCATTACATGCTACCTTACTGAGGCAGTGGTAAAAAAGGTCATCGCCTCAAATATATTGCCGGCAGGCGCTTTGCAATTAGTATGCGGGCAGGCAGGCGACCTGCTAAACCACGTCGGCTACCAGGATGTAGTAACGTTTACGGGCTCGGCATCAACAGGGCAAATGCTAAAGGCTAATAAAAATATTTTGTTGGAGAATGTTCCCTTTACCATGGAGGCTGACAGCCTTAATTGCATGGTTTTGGGTGAAGATGTTGTACCCGGCATGCCCGAATGGGATATTTTTATTAAAGAAGTAAGAAAAGAAATTACCACCAAAGCCGGGCAAAAATGCACAGCGGTACGCCGCATATTTGTGCCGGCTGCAAAAATTGAGGATGTATATATTGATCTGGGTAAGGCCCTGGCACAAACGGTTATCGGCAACCCGCTAAATGGTAAAGTACGTATGGGCAGCCTGGCTGGGCTTGCGCAAAGGGACGAAGTAAAACAGCAGGTGCAAAAATTGTTGGCTTCATCGCAGGTGATATATGGCTCAATTGATAGTGTTGACGTAGTTGACGCCGATGCTGTAAAAGGGGCGTTTATAAGCCCGCTGCTGTTACTTAATGAAAAACCACTGCACAGCCACGCGGTACACGAGGTAGAAGCATTCGGGCCAATAGCCACTGTTATGCCTTATACAACAATGGAAGAGGCTGTACATTTATCAAAAATGGGCAAAGGCTCATTATGTTCAAGTATTATAACAGCCAGTGAAAAACTTGCGAAGCAGTATGTGCTTGGCGCGGGCACACACCATGGGCGCATACTTATTTTAAATGATGATTGTGCCAAAGAAAGTACAGGGCATGGTTCGCCATTACCGCTGCTGGTTCACGGGGGCCCCGGTCGTGCAGGTGGCAGTGAAGAAATGGGTGGTATAAGGGGTGTAAAACATTACATGCAAAGGGTGGCTGTGCAGGGCAGCCCCACCATGATTACTGCTGTTGGCAATACGTACCAGCCAAATGCAGAACAAACCGAAGGCCTTGTGCACCCGTTTAGAAAATACTTTGACGACCTGCAAATTGGTGAAACACTTGTTACCGCAAAAAGAACTATAACAGAAGCAGACATAGTAAATTTTGCCAACCTTAGCTGGGACCATTTTTATGCACACACCGACCATACATCCCTTGAAGGAACGCCCTTTGAGAAACCCGTTGCGCATGGCTACTTTATATTAAGCGCTGCTGCCGGGTTATTTGTTGACGCCAAAAAAGGCCCCGTACTGTTAAACTATGGCATTGATGAATTGCGTTTTATAAAGCCTGTATATGCCGGTACTACAATAGGTGTAAAGCTTACGGTAAAAGAAAAAATAAAGCAGGAACAGAAAGAGCCATCGGATATACCAAAGGGGATTGTAAAGTGGTATGTTGATGTGTATGATGATACCGGTGAATCTGTTGCAATAGCTACTATTTTAACAATGGTGCGAATGAGGGTGTAGATTTTTTCCATGGCACCTATAATTTTTATACTTGTACTAACCTGTTACCCGATATTTACACTATGTGCGGTATTGCAGGCATAATATCACCCCATCCGGCATTGGTGCAACAGGAGCGTCTTGTAGCCATGGCCGATACTTTGGTGCACCGCGGCCCGGAAAGCGCAGGCTTCTATATAAATAATAATGGCAACGTTGGTTTTGCACATCGCCGCCTTAGCATAATTGATCTGAATGAACGTGCGGGGCAGCCACTGCACTACCTGCACTATACAATAATATTTAATGGCGAGATTTATAATTATATTGAGTTAAGAGAAGAACTGCAAAAGCAGGGCTATAAATTTACAACCGCTTCCGATACCGAGGTTATTCCCGCAGCTTATGATCATTGGGGCGATAGTTGCCTGCACCATTTTGACGGCATGTTTGCCTTTGCTTTATGGGATGAAAAAAAACAGCAGCTTCTGCTCGCAAGGGACAGGTTTGGTGAAAAACCCCTGTACTACCATGCAAGCTACCTGCAACGTGGTAAGTTTAATCAATTTGTTTTTGGCAGCGAAATGAAAGCGTTATGGGCCGTGGGTGCACCTAAGCATATAAACGGCACAATGATGCTTAACTACCTCACTCTTGGTTACACAAATGATACACTAAAAAAGACAGCCACTTTTTATAATGACATTTTATCACTACCGGCTGGCCACTATTTAACAGTGCAGCCGCAGGAGGGAAAGCTGCAAATGAAAAAATGGTATGACGGAAGGCATGAAACGGTAAAGATAAAACGTGAAGCGCTTAACGGAGATGAGGCCGTGCATAAGTTTATGGAGTTATTTTCCGCATCAATAAAACGAAGATTGCGCAGTGATGTTAATATTGGTACCTGCCTTAGCGGTGGCATAGATAGCAGCGCTATTGTTGCGGGCTGCAATGGTTTAAAAGCAGAGCATTTAACCCATGAATGCTTTACTGCTATATTCCCGGGATTTGAAAAAGACGAATCAGCATACAGCGGGAAAGTGGCGGATCATTTTAAATTGCGGCAGCACACCATTGAAGTTACAGCTGACGACTGGATAAATCAATTTGGGTTATTAATGTACCACCAGGAGGAGCCCTTGCAAAGCAGCAGTGTGCTTACACAGTTTATGGTATACGGGCTTGCAAAGCAACATGGTATAACGGTACTGCTTGATGGGCAAGGGGCAGATGAAATTTTAGGGGGGTATAAAAAATACACACATTGGTATTTGCAGTATTTGTTTCGAACTGACGTGAAGGCATTCAAACGAGAAAAAAAATTATTGCAACAAAACCAGTTTCTTGAAAGCTGGAGCGTAAAAAATTACGGTGCCGCATTCTTTCCTGCCAAAGCTGCTGCGCTGCTGCAAAAAAAAGCGCTTAATGAGCAGAATGGCAATTCGCTCATAAATAAAGACTTCTTAAAAAAATACAGGAATATTGATACCCTGCAAAAACCTGTTGTAAAAACGCTGGAAGATATTTTATATTACAACACTTTTACGTCCGGCCTTGGGGAATTGTTGCGGTATGCTGACAGGAACAGTATGGCACACTCCAGGGAAGTGCGGCTGCCTTTTTTAGATCACTCGCTGGTAGAGTTTATATTTTCGTTGCCATCTTCTTACAAAATTCACGATGGCTTTACGAAGTGGATATTAAGGCAAAGCATGCAACCTTTATTACCTGCTGAGATTGTATGGCGAAAGGATAAGATTGGCTATGAGCCGCCGCAACAGCAATGGATGCAACATAAAAGCATAGTTGAAATGATTGTTGCAGGAAGGAAAAAACTTGTGGAGCATAATGTACTTGATACATCTATAATAAATAAGCCAGTCAAACCTTCCGCCGCACATGAAAAGGGGAACGATGACTGGCGTTATTTGTGCGCCGCTTCTTTATTGTAATTATTTTTCTGCCGGTGCCTCAGCTGCAACATCTTCATCTTTTACCGATCCATCACTAAATGCAACCACATTGTGTGGAGTGCCGCCGTCTGAGAGGGCAATATGGTACGTTACTTCATCAGTTGTAGTACGTTCTGTTACACCGAAAATAGATTTACCCCTGTATTTATTTTTTACTGCCAGCAATATGTTTGTAGGCAGGTCTTTTTCACTGTAATAACGCAGCGACTGCATAAAATTGCCCTTGCTGTCATAAACAATTTTTACGGTTGTTCCCGATTGGGTAAAGCTTACCAGGTAGCCTTTATCATCCTGGTGCCATTTAACATGCTGTGCATTGGGAAACATTTCTTTAAATGTTTTTTCCATTTTACTTTCAGGTTCAGCTGCAAACAGCATCGATGTACTAACCATTAAGGCGGCGGCAAGCATCATTATCTTTTTCATAAGTAAATATTTTGTTGGTGATTTTTTTTGTATTTACTCCACTAAGGTATAGGCATTAATAAAGCATATAAAGCATTTATACACTTGTGGTAATGGTAATAGAAACAGCAGTATTTTAAATTGTTAAAAACAGGCTACCAAAACGCCTGTTTTTGCAGACGAAGCATGCAAATCAGCGAGTTAAACGAAGCTTTTCGTAGTATGTTAAACTGGTTAAGTTAATGTTAAACTACAAGAGTGAAAATATGAGCGGTAAATTTACATGATGAGAGCTACACAGTTTATTGCAGAAAGCAGCCTGTGGGTCTTTCTCAATCAACATAATTCCACACCTTTGCACTTCAAAAATGATAAAACACAAATTCCATGAAGCTTGCCACTAAACTTATACATGCAGGAGTTGAACCAGACCCATCAACAGGCGCGATAATGACACCAATATTTCAAACATCTACCTATGTGCAGTCTGCGCCCGGCCAAAATAAAGGTTACGAATATGCCCGTTCACAAAACCCAACCCGTTTTGCCTTAGAGAAGGCTATGGCGGAAATTGAAAACGGTAAATATGGCCTTGTTTTCAGCAGCGGTGTTTCTGCAACAGACGCAGTGGTTACACTGCTTAAGCCGGGGGATGAAGTGATTACAGCTAACGATATGTATGGCGGTACTTACCGGTTGTTTACCAAAATATTTGAGAAGTATGGCATAAAGTTTCATTATATAAACATGCAGGATGCCAATAATATTATTCCATATATAAACAGCAATACAAAACTTATCTGGACAGAAACACCTACCAACCCGCTAATGAATATAACGGATATTGCTGCTGTATCGGCCATTGCTAAACAGCATAATATTTTAGTATGCGTTGATAATACCTTTGCTTCTCCCTATTTGCAAAATCCATTAGACCATGGGGCTGATATTGTAATGCATTCAGCAACAAAATACCTTGGGGGCCACAGTGATGTTATACAAGGCTCGTTAGTTATGAATGATAAAGCCTTGCGGGATGATCTTTACTTTATACAAAAAAGCCGCGGTGCAGTGCCCGGCCCGCAGGATTGCTTTCTTGTTTTAAGGGGCATTAAAACACTGCATGTACGTATGCAGCGGCATTGTGAGAACGGTGAGAAGGTAGCGCATTATTTACGTAACCACGATAAAATTGCCAAAGTGTACTGGAATGGTTTTGAAGATCACCCCGGTTATGCAATTGCAAAAAAGCAAATGCGTGGCTTTGGCGGTATGATGAGTTTTGAATTAAAAGACAATAGCATTGAAGCAGCAAACAAGGTATTATCATCTACCAAGGTTTTCTCACTGGCAGAAAGCCTGGGGGGGGTAGAATCACTTATCAATCACCCCGCTTCAATGACACATGCTTCAATACCAAGAGAAGAAAGAATAAAGAATGGGCTCAGCGATTCATTGATACGTTTAAGCGTAGGTATTGAAGATGTTGATGATTTGATTGACGACCTCCAGCAGGCCATTGGCTAGGTCTATAATAGTATTTGGCAAAACTGGTTTAAATTTACGCTGTTAAACTTCTTTGCAATTCTTGTAAGAGGGGTGCACGAATTATGGAAAACTTAAAAGCCTTTTTTGATAGTAAAGTTGAGGAATATAACCAGCCTGCTTTTATTAAAAATGACCCCGTTTGTATTCCGCATCTCTTCTCAAAAAAACAAGACATTGAGATAGCCGGATTTTTTGCATCCATATTCGCATGGGGTAACAGAACAACCATCATCAATAAGTCGAGGGAGTTGATGGAATTAATGGATATGTCACCTTACAATTTCATCCTTCATCACACGGAGAAGGAAGTAAAAAAATTACTCTCATTCAAACACAGGACCTTTAATACAACTGATCTCTTGTATTTTATTGAATTTTTGCGCCATCATTATTCATCACACAAAAGCCTGGAAGATGCTTTTGTAAAATACAGGCCTCCAGGCATAATTTCAACGCAGGCAATTGAGCCTGTACTTATTGGTTTTCACAATTACTTTTTTTCTATGGAAGATATGCCGCCTCGAACAAGGAAGCATATTGCAACGCCTGCAAAAAACTCAACATGCAAGCGCTTAAATATGTATTTGCGCTGGATGGTGCGCAATGATAAAAAAGGGGTGGATTTTGGTATTTGGAAAAAACTAAAACCATCGGAGCTAATTTGCCCGGTTGATCTGCATGTGGCAAGGGTAGCCAAAAGATTTAATTTGCTTACGCGCAAACAGGTTGACTGGCAGGCGGCGCTTGAATTAACGGCATATTTGCGAACTTTGGATGGCGACGACCCTGTTAAATATGATTTTGCTTTGTTTGGTTTGGGGGTATTGGAAAAATTTTGAATATCTGCAAGCAACGGGTTATATTAACCGTAAAGTGGATGCACAACGGAAAACTCTGTGTAACTCCGTGAAAAACTCTGTGACTCTCTGTGTCCTGTATTACTATCTGATATATATTGTGATAAAAAAGTAATATGAAAATAGCACCATTGGTTGCACAGCATATTGGGGAAGTTGTACATGATAACTGGACGGATATTTACCTTGACGATGTGATTAGTGATATTACGTACGAAGAGGCCATTGCCCTGCCCGCTGGCGCCACCAATTCAATAGCGATGCTGGTAAATCACCTTGGGTTTTACAATAATATTGTGATGGAGAGGTTGTTGGGCACAGATCCTGTTATTGACGATACAAACGGGTTTAATATATCCGTCAACAGCAATGAAGATTGGCAACGATTAAAAGCGAGTGTTATAAACAGCTTTAAAGCGCTGGCTGATTATGTGAAAGCATTACCCGATGAAAAAATATTTTCACTTACACCAAATGGCCACAGCACATTTTATAAAACACTGCACGGCATAAGTGAGCATGCACACTACCATCTTGGCCAAATTGTGTTACTGAAAAAGATGGTACGCCATAATTACACAAAGTAGTTTAAGATGACGGACGAGCAGCAACTGCAAAATGATATTATAAAACATACTGGTGGGGCCTTAATGGCAAACCCTGACATGCACGCGTTTATACAAAAGCTGACGGCATATATTAATGAACTTATCAGCAGCGATTTTAATAAGCTTATTTATGTGCTTTACCGGCTTGATATAAGCGAGAAAAAGCTGAAACAACTTTTAGCTGACCTGCCCGGCTCTGACGCAGGCACGATAATAGTAAATATGATAATAGAGCGGCAGTTGCAAAAAATACAATCCCGCAAGCAATACAGGCAGGATGATAAGAGTATTGCTGAAGAAGACAAATGGTGATTGTGCAAAAATTTATGCCGCCTGCACTTTGAATAAATAAACTATGTTTGTTTTGCATAATTAAAAATAACCTGATGAAACTTGCTTCTTACTTAAAAGACGAACATGACCAGCTTGCATTTTATGCAAATGGGTATTTATACGATACAGATGCAATGCATCCTGAACTGCCCTCGTCATTAAATATGTTCCTTACATTTTGGGATGATAATTATACCATCGGGCAGGCTATTTATAGGTCAATAAAAGAAGGCCGGATTGGTGTAAACCATGCCGTAGCCGCAAGTGATGTACAGTTATTATCGCCTATTCCATTCCCCGCCAGTTGCAGGGATGGCTATGCCTTTCGCCAGCATGTTGAGGCTGCGAGAAGAAACAGGAATGTTCCTATGATACCCGAATTTGACCAATATCCTGTTTTTTATTTTACCAACCACCACAGCGTGCAAGGTGCGGGTGAAATTAAATGCATGCCCGACCATTTGGACAAGCTGGACTTTGAATTGGAAGTTGCCATTGTGATTGCCAAAAATGGCCGTAACATTCGTGCAGAAGAAGCTGATGAATATATTGCCGGCTTTATGATAATGAATGATATGAGTGCCCGGCGCCTGCAAATGGAAGAAATGGTATTAAATCTTGGGCCTGCCAAGGGGAAAGATTTTTGTACTGCCTTCGGGCCTTGCCTTGTAACACTTGATGAGCTGGAAGAATATGAAATTGAACCCAAAGAAGGACATACGGGAAAAAACTGGAACCTTACAATGAAATGCAGTGTTAACGGCGTGGAAGTTAGTAACGGCAACCTTGGAGATATGAACTGGACGTTTGCGGAACTGATTGAACGCTGCAGCTATGGCGCCGACCTGCAGGCAGGTGATGTAATAGGCAGCGGCACTGTTGGTACAGGTTGCTTGTTAGAACTGAACGGCACAGGCAAATTAAATGACCCCAATTATGAAGAACAGTGGCTGCAGGAAGGGGATGTTATTGAGATAGATGTTGAATGCCTGGGTGTTTTGCAAAACACTATTGTTAAGGAAGACGATGATTTTTCGTTGCTTGCCAAAAAGATGAAGGTGTGATAGACGGATAACGAAATGCTTTAATTACTGTTTTGTTTCATTATCTTTAGAACAACTAAAGATACCCTGCTTAAGATGATAATCGCTGAAATAGCACAAGCACATGATGGAAGTTTAGGAATATTGCATTCATACATAGATGCGCTTGCTTCAACAGGGATTGACGCTATAAAATTTCAAACACATATAGCGGATGCGGAAAGCAGTACCTATGAGCCTTTTCGCATAAAATTCAGCTACGAAGATGCAACACGCTACGATTACTGGAAGCGGATGGAGTTTACGCCTGAACAATGGGCTGGTATAAAACAGCATTGCGGGGATAAGGGATTAGAGTTTATCAGCTCACCTTTTAGTAATATGGCCGTTGATATGCTGGAAGAAATAGGCGTAAAAAGATACAAAATTGGTTCGGGGGAAATCACCAATCATTTATTGCTGCACCGGGTAGCGTTAACACAAAAGCCGGTTATACTTTCATCTGGAATGAGTACATGGGATGAGTTGGATGATGCTGTAAATTATTTCACTTCCCAACATATTGATGTTTCTGTATTGCAGTGCGTTTCTGCGTACCCGGCAAAGCCCGAACAGTGGGGTTTGAATGTAATACAGCAACTAAAAGACCGGTATAATGTAAAAGCAGGTTATTCCGATCATAGCGGCGATATTTATGCCTGTCTTGCTGCCGCTGCTTTAGGGGCCGAGATATTTGAATTTCACGCTGTATTTGATAAGCGAATGTTTGGGCCTGACGCGCCCGCTTCCATAGCTATTGATGAAATAATTAAATTAACAGAAGGCATTCATCAAATAAAAAAGGCGCTCCTGCATCCCTCGGTGAAAGATAATTCAGGTATGCACCAGATGAAAACTATATTTGAAAAATCCCTTTCAGTAAATCAAGCTCTAAAAAAAGGTACAGTATTGGAATTTAAACATCTTGAGGCTAAAAAACCTAAAGGCCACGGCCTTGCTGCCGCCGATTACAAAGATGTTTTGGGAAGAAAACTAAAGAGCGATAAACAACAATGGGATTTTTTATTAGATGCTGATATAGAATAATGCTTAGTTAATGCTATTGCCGGCATATTTGATTTTAATGCAGAACATATTTAATAACCGGCCTAAAAATATTGTGACATGAGTGCTATAAGAAAAGTTTGTGTTGTAATTACTGCAAGGCCAAGTTATAGCCGTATTAAAACTGCCATGCAGGCAATACAGAACCATCCTGGCCTGGAATTACAAGTTGTACTGGCGGGCTCAGCGCTGCTTGACCGCTACGGCAGCATTGAGCACACCATTGAAAGGGATGGCTTTGAGGTAAACGAAAAAGTATACATGGTTTTGGAAGGCGAAAACCCGATGGCTATGGCTAAGACAACGGGTATTGGGTTGCTTGAATTGTCAAATACCTTATATAACCTTAAGCCTGATATTGTGCTGGTAATTGCCGACAGGTTTGAAACTATTTCAGTCTCCATTGCCGCGGCTTATCAAAATATTCCATTAGTACACGTACAGGGCGGCGAAATAACAGGCAATATTGATGAAAAAGTAAGGCATGCCAATACCAAGCTGGCAGATATACATTTTGTAGCAAGCGAATCAGCCCGGAACAGGGTAATAAGACTAGGAGAAGACCCTGAATATGTTTTTAATACTGGCTGCCCATCTATAGATCTTGCGGCGGGTACTCTTGCATCTCCCAATTTGTCTTTCGATCCATACAAAAAGTATGGGGGTGTTGGTGAAACACCGTTGCTCAACGAGGGGTACATTATCGTGATGCAGCACCCGGTTACTAATGAATATGAAGAGTCGCGTAAACAAATTTTTGAAACGCTGGAAGCGGCGAAAGATCTAAACTTGCCTACTTTGTGGTTCTGGCCTAACGTAGATGCCGGTGCAGACGGTATTTCCCGCGGTATAAGGCAATACCGTGAAAAAGATAAGATCCCCAACATTCATTTTTTCAAGAACATGGTGCCGGAAGATTTCCTGGAGCTTCTCTACAATTCAAAATGCCTGGTGGGTAATTCAAGCGTTGGCATAAGAGAATGCTCATTTTTAGGTGTACCCACGGTAAATATTGGCTCAAGGCAGGATGGCCGTGACCGTGGGCCCAATGTTACAGATGTTTTTTATAGCAGAATTGCGATAAAAGATGCAATAAACAATTGGCTTGCGGCAGAACGGCCTGTACAATCACATGTGTACGGCGGTGGCGATGCAGGTAAAAAAATGGCCGACATCCTGGATACCATAACCTTGCGGTACCATAAAAAAATCAACTTTTAGCGGTATGCGTATATTAGGCATCATACCTGCACGTAAAGGCTCTAAAGGCGTGCCCGGCAAAAACATTTATCCTATTGCCGGTAAACCTTTGATAGGGTATACTATTGATACAGCAGTTAGATCGTCTGTGTTGGCCAATATTGTTATAAGCACTGATGATGAAGCCATTTGGGAGTATGCTGCGGGCTATAATGTTACTATCCACAAACGGGATGCAGCACTCGCAACAGATACCTCACCCGTTGTACTGACGATATTAGAGGTAATACATTTTGCAGAACAAAAATTTAATACCCAATACGACGCGGTAATGCTATTACAGGCAACAGCACCTTTGAGGGAACTATGGCACCTGGAAGAAGCCATTGCGTTGCTGGAAACTCATAATGACTACGACTGCCTGATCAGCGTTGTTAAAACGGGTGATAACCACCCGGCGCGCATGTACACTATTGATGACGGAATATTGCATTCGCTGCAGCCTGAGAATGAGGATTTAAACAGGCAGCAATTGCCACCGGTTTATTTGCGCAACGGGTCAATATATATCACCCGCCGCAACGCGTTGCTTGAAAATAAAAAGGTGATGCTTAAGCCTGCCCTTGCTTATATTATGGATGAAAAATATTATCTGAATATTGACGGGCCAAAAGATTTAATGCTTGCAAAAATAATAATGGAAGGCCACGGTAACAGGCCTTAATATTTGCCGGGTTTATCAAAACTGCACTATTTATCTTTGTCCATCTTTTCATTGCATTACAAACAGATATATTGTGATCATTTCCCTTGATACGTTATCGCTTGTTCAAAAGCAGCATTGGTTGCAACATGCCATCGCGCCACGGCCCATTGCCTTTGCAAGCACTATTGATGCTTCAGGCAATGTAAACCTTAGTCCATTTAGTTTTTTTAACCTGTTCTCATATAACCCGCCTATAGTCATATTCTCTCCATCCCGCAGGGGCAGGGATGCAAGTACCAAGCACACGCTGCAAAATGTTTTGGAAGTGCCGGAAGTGGTAATAAACATCTGTGATTTTGATATGGTACAGCAAATGAGCCTGGCAAGCTGCGAATTTCCGAAAGGAACAGATGAATTTATAAAGGCTGGTTTTACCAGGCAAGATGCATCGTTAATAAAACCGCCTATGGTAAAGGAAGCGAAAGTTAAGCTTGAATGCCGGGTGAACGAAATAAAAAGTCTTGGCGAAACTGGTGGCGCAGGACAATTAGTTATTGCAGAAGTGCTTTGTATGCATGTTGATGAGCGTATTTTGAATGATGAGGGAACAATGATCGATCAAACAAGGCTGCACCACGTTGCCAGGCTTGGCGGTGATTGGTATTGTAAGGTTACAAGTGATAACCTTTTTAAAGTGCCAAAACCAAACACGCAGTTGGGCATCGGTGTTGACGCATTGCCTGGGAGCATCTTAAACAGCCACATATTAACCGGTAACGACTTGGGCCAGCTTGCCAATGTACACGAAATGCCGGTAATTGACCCGGCCTATGAAGACGAGGTTTTAAAAAATATAATACAGTACTATTCAATCAGCCCGGAAGAGATGGAAAAGGAAATACACCGGCATGCAAAAAACCTGCTGGGTAAAAATAAGGTGCAGGAAGCATGGCAGGTACTACTCGCCTGCTAAAATTTAATATCTAAAAATGGAAGCTTGGCGTATTTTTATTAAAACTGCTATAAAAATAATCCATGTCACGGCATTTACCCAAACGACCGCTTAAAAAGCCCGGTACAAAACACATCAGCCCCTTTGGCATTTTTATTGTGAAAGCATATCAAATGCTATCCATGAAAAAAGTTGTACTTCTGCTTGTAGCTGCCGCCGCGATGATATATGCAGCCTGTACCCATTATTATGGCGTAGGCAACCATAAGCCTGAGCGCCAGCACACCAATACAGTTGATACAGCTATGGGCGGCGATGCGATGAAAAAAGACAGCCTTATAAAGTAAAGGTGACCAGCCAAACGTTCTTCAAAACAAAAAAGCGCACGGTTATTACCATGCGCCTAAATGGAAATATATTAACCCGGCTGTAATTACCCTGCAATTACTGTATTAACCGATATGGATTCTTTCGTCATTTCTCTAACCTTTTCAGCAATTGCTGCGGCATCATATCCGCATTCTTTATGCAATTCTTTTAAAGTGCCGTGCTCTACAATACGGTCAGGTATACCCAGTAATTGAACGTCAGCATTATATTTGTGCTGCGCCATAAACTCTAATACGGCGCTGCCAAAACCGCCCACTATAGTACCATCTTCAATAGTTATTATCTTGTCGTATTTAGTAAACACCTCATGTAACAGTTCTTCGTCCAGCGGTTTTGCAAAGCGCATATCGTAATGTGCGGGGTCTAAGCCTTCAGTGCGCAGTTCACGTATAGCAACTGTAACAAAATTACCGGGGTGGCCTAAGCTTAATATTGCTATATCCCGTCCATCCTTTATTTTTCTTCCTTTACCAACAGCTACCTCCTGTAAAGGCGTTCTCCATTCTGGCATTACGCCCTCACCTCTTGGGTAACGTATAACAAAGGGGTATTGCTGGCTGTCAAGCTGGGCTGTAAACATCAGGTTGCGCAATTCCTGCTCATTCATCGGCGCACTTATAATCATATTGGGTATACAACGGAAATATGGTATATCATACGCGCCGTGGTGCGTCGGCCCGTCTTCTCCAACCAATCCTGCCCTGTCTAAGCAAAAAACAACCGGCAGTTTTTGAATAGCTACATCATGCACTGCCTGGTCAAAAGCCCTCTGCATAAACGACGAGTAGATATTGCAGAATACCCTTAAGCCCTGTGTAGCCATTCCGGCACTAAGCGTTACAGCATGTTGCTCGCAAATACCCACATCCAGCGCCCTGGCCGGCATTTTTTCCATCATAAATTTTAATGATGAGCCGCTGGGCATTGCCGGTGTAATGCCAAATATCTTATCATTCTTTTCCGCCAGTTCTATTATGGTATGGCCAAAAACATCCTGGTACTTTGGCGGTTGTGGCGATGTGTACGTTTTTTTAATTATCTCACCGCTCAGTTTATCAAATAACCCTGGGGCATGCCATTTGGTTTGGTCTTTCTCAGCCAGGCTGTACCCTTTACCTTTTACCGTTATAATGTGCAGTAGTTTAGGCCCTGGTATATCCCGCAGGTCTTTAAGTGTATCAACAAGCTTGCTTATATTATGGCCGTCAATTGGCCCAAAATAACGGAATTTTAAAGCCTCAAACAGGTTGCTGCTTTTGTTAACCATGCCTTTTATACTGGCTTCCATCTTACTGGCCATGCTTCGGCTAAAATTTTTGCCTGCCGGCAGCTTGCCAAGCATATTCCAAATCTCATCCCTTACCTTATTGTAGGTATGGCTGGTGGTAATATCAGTAAGGTATTCTTTTAAGGCACCTACGTTGGGGTCAATACTCATGCAGTTATCATTCAAAATAACCAACATGTCCGCATCGGTAACACCGGCATGGTTAAGTGCCTCAAAAGCCATCCCGGCTGTCATAGCGCCGTCGCCTATTACGGCTACGGATTTACGGTTCTCACCTTTGTATTTTGCGGCAATAGCCATTCCCAAAGCCGCAGAAATTGACGTGGAGGAATGCCCTACGCCAAACGTATCATATTCACTTTCAGTACGTTTAGGGAAGCCGCTTAAGCCTTTGTACCTGCGGTTGGTAATAAAATTGTCGCGGCGGCCGGTTAATATTTTATGCCCGTAAGCCTGGTGGCCTACATCCCACACTAGTTGGTCATAAGGCGTATTATAAATGTAATGTAATGCAACACTTAACTCAACCACGCCTAAGCTTGCCCCAAAATGGCCGCCATGCACGCTAACCACATCAATAATGTACTGCCTCAATTCATCACAAACCTTATGTAATTGTTCCCTGCTTAATTTCTTCAGGTCAGCAGGGGAATTAATTGTATTTAAAAGAGGGCCTGGTGTTATTTCCATCAAACCGAAGTTTATAATGTAAAAATAGCGATTTTACCGCTGCTAATACATACGTTTGGCCGGTAAAAAGGGTTGATTATGCTTATTTTAAGCATTTTGCTGTATTTTTAAACCAAACAGAAGCCCTATTAGCCATTAATCACATGGGTAGTCGGTAAGGGATACTTTATTTTTACATTTGTATTTACCATGAAGAAGAATTTGTCTGCATATTGGTTGTG
>Ga0206806_1074_pt1 | contig 22819 bp, 20 predicted proteins | sample Alteio_BWOrgCont_60_FD_152911 | JGI IMG/M metagenome (GOLD analysis project Ga0206806, IMG submission 152911) | Enriched cells from forest soil in Barre Woods Harvard Forest LTER site, Petersham, Massachusetts, United States -... | ecosystem: Environmental > Terrestrial > Soil > Temperate forest >... | reverse complement strand
TTATTAATCAGCGCAATAATGTTATCGCAGTTAGCGTAATCTTCAGCAATCTCTAAAGAATAGTTATGCAGATGGCTAATAAACCATTTTTGTAAAACTTCATTTCTTTTTTTCTCTAATGCCTGCCGGGCAATATCTTCATAATCTCCCTTCAAATTTTCTTTGTGGGCAAGTGTTTTTCTCTTCAAAAAAATTATTCTAACAGCTGTACGCTGCCTGTCGTCTTTGTAAATGGTTGGTTTTGATATCTCACCATTATTCATGTCCCTTATTGCTAAAGAAGCATCGTTATCTAATTCATCAATAGTAAGTAATGTGTTGCCATCATAGCCTGTTATCTGCCCTGCATTCATCCTTGTTTCCCCGTCTTCATTAAACTGGCCAGCTGCCGTACGAAATGAAATATGACCACTTATTATTTGCAGACGGATGCTATCTAATAAAGCTGTCGCTTGTGAAATTTCTGAGTTCGTTACTAGTGGGATAAGTAAGATATCGCGTATAACGGCATCATCCCCCTCCCGGCTAACCATTTGAATGATATGTAGTCCATATTTTGATTTAACGACGTTTGATATTTCACCCTCTCTTAATTTCCAAATTGCTTCAAACCATGCTGGGTCCCATCGTTTATCGTTTTTGTTTATACTGTATATTCCACCTTGCATATTGCTGGCGGGGTCCTGGCTGTATAACTTCGCCAGCGTATCAAATTTTGCTTTCCCATCTTCAACCTGCGCCTTCCACACAAGTAATTGATTAGTAGTATACCGCTCCACATCTTCAGTCGGCTGCGGATAAATAACTATTTGCGCTGCTTCCAGGGTGGTTTCTGTCAGCGGTATATTGCCGGGCTTAAGGCTATCGAAATATGCTTTTACTTCTTTAGGTGATACATTTACTTTTGCCAGCAGTTTTTCGCGCATTGCTTCAATAAGCGCACGCTCTATAAATGGTTGCCTTATGCGTTCTTTTACCTGGTAAATTGTTTTGCCTGCATTTAATTCAAATGCTTTTTTGCCTCCATATTGTTGTATTAAACGCTGTACCTCGTTGTCAAGCAACGCCTCCAATTGCGTGTTTGACATAAGTGAATTATCTCTTGCTTCAATAAATAGGGCCTTCTCAAAAACTTGTGCTTCAAATAGGGCACAGTTACTGTGCAGTTCCGGGCTCCCGCCATAACAAGCATTAGTATCAATATCAGAGGCGAGAATTATTTTATCGCCCACTTGCGCTATAATTTTATTAACGATAATTTTTTGTGATTGTGCCTTCAGAATTAATAAGCTAAATATAAAAATGACGGGCAGGTAACAGGGTTTATTTTTCATACGGTCAATTTATTATTAATATTTTGACGTGAAACCTGATAGGTGATTTTTAACAAAATTCATAACGCCCTTAGCTGTATCCAGTCCTTCTTTTAACATTTTTTTTCATAAATCGCGCATGTTTCCTACATTTAAACACCAAAACAAATATCCTTTTTCAAACGTTTGCTTTTAACCCCCAAAAACATGCTGTATGAAAAAAAGGTTACTCGTCATTAACTTTCTCGCCCTTGCTTTAACTATTGCTGTATTTACCCCGTTTCTAACTCCCAAAGGCGTTTACCAACCTATGCTGTTTGGCTTGCCTTACACCTTATGGATGGGCGTACTTGTAACACTGGTGTTTGTAGTGCTAACATGGCAGGCAGCCATAGTGTATAAAAAAGTAGAAGAGGAGGAACTGCAATGACGACATGGGCCATTGCCTTTGGTATTATTTACCTATTGTTGCTGTACTATGCGGCTTACAAAACCTTTGTAAAACACAAATCTGCCGACCAGTTTATGCTTGCTGGTAAAAGTATTGGCCCAGTGCTGGGTATATTAACTTTTGCCGCCGCGCTTTTTAGCAGCTTTACCTTTTTAGGTATGCCCGATTTTTTTCGCACCCATGGTGTAGGTGCATGGGTGTTTGTTGGCGTGTCAGATGGCGCAATGGTATTTATGATATTGTGGTTTGGTTACCGTGTACGCAAAAAAGTAAAACAGCTTGGCTTTAAAGGTATGGCGGGCCTTGTTACAACGGTTTATCAAAATAAATGGGCGGGTTATGTGTTATTTGCAGGTGCGTTTATTTTTTTAGTTCCGTACGCAGCCATACAGGTAAAAGGTATGGCCATATTTTTTAGCGCTGCTTTTCCCGGTGCATTGCCTTTTTGGGCATGGGCACTTATAACCCTTTGCCTTATACTTATTTATTCGCAAACAGGCGGCTTTAAAGCTTTGGTATACAGCGATGTTATACAGGGTATGCTGCTGTTGTTAACCATCTGGCTTATCTGCATTGGTTGCCTTAATAAAATGGGCGGGTTTGCGTCTGCAATACAACAGGTGCATGATGTGAATGAAAAATTATTATCAACACCCGGCCCAAAAGGATTATTCAATACGCAGTTTCTCATAACATCGTTAATAGCTATTGTAATGATACCCGTTACACAGCCACAAATGTCAACACGTATTGTAGTGTTGAAAAATTCAGCATCACTTAACAGGATGGCAATAGCGGTAGGTATATTTGCCATACTTGTAATATTCCCAACAGCTTTTATCGGTTTTTATGGCACAATACATTACAGTACTCTTTCTGTTCAAGATTTTTTAGGTAAGGCATTACTTGCAGACCAGGCTGGTATAGTAGCAGGATTGGCAATTATAGGTTTGTTTGCCTGCGTGCTGTCTGCTACAAACTCCAAAATTTTTGCATTAGGTTCCGAGCTTCGCTCTCTACTAACCGGCAGTGAAAAACAAGTGATGATAAAAGTAAAACTATCACTTGTGCTGTTTGCAACTATCACGTTTATTGCTGCAATATGCGTTAGCGACCAATTGGCACTGCTCTCCAAAACAAGCTTTACCGGTACCGCCATGATGGCGCCGATGGTATTGACTGCCGTATTGTGTAAGCGTAAACCGGGCGGTGAAATAATTGTCTTCAGCGCCATTGCGTTAGTGGTATTTATTTTATCGTTAGCAACATATATCCCTGCAAAGATCGCCGGGTTGAATATTGAGTTGTGGCTGTTTGCGGCACTAACATTATTAAGTTTTATATCAGCGGGCGTGCGCGGTATTATGCAACCCGAGATAAGCGCTGCGTTGTAATTGTTGAATTTGATTTATCAGACGTATTGTTGTGAATTGTGATTAAAGCACAACGCCTTCCTACGGAAGGCAGCAATAAATATGTCTTGCTTTTCTACCCACGAAATGCTCCTATGGAGCAAAAAAGATTTAATAATTTTTTTATTATCTTCCATAGGAAGATTTTGTGGGTAGGAAAATTGGCGACATGATTCTTTACGTTCCGTAGGAACGTTTTGTGCCCTAAATAACCCTGGAAAAAATTATTTTATATGCCCAATACGTATACACAACTGCACATTCAATTTGTATTTGCTGTAAAATACCGCGCAGCCATTATACAGCCTGAATGGAAAGATGAGTTGCATAAATATATAACGGGCATATTCCAGGAAAATAATCACAAGATGCTGCAGGTAAACAGCATGCCAGACCATATTCATGCTTTTATAGGCATGCGCCCACATCAATCAATATCAGGGCTGATGCAAAATATTAAAGCAGAAAGCAGTAAATGGATTAAAGATCAGGGCTTTTGTTCTTTTCCTTTTGCATGGCAGGAAGGATATGGTGCATTTTCGTATGCAAAAAGCCAGGTGAATGATGTAATACGCTATGTTCAAAACCAGGAAATACATCACAGAAAGGAAACATTTTTAGATGAATATAGAAAGATGTTAACCCTTTTTGGTATTGAATGGGATGAAAGATATATTTTTAAAGAATTGGAATAAAGGCTGCAAAGAAAACATAAATAACTGATTGCCTGTATGCTCATCAATAACACATTAACACCACAATCGCTAACCAATAAACTGCAAAGGTTTTGGCAATTATCTGGTAAGAAGATCGAGGCTATTGAAAAGAACTACGACACAGTCAAAGGCTCCCCGGTATTTACGGTACAGGGCAAATACACAACCCGTGGCTGGACAGAGTGGACGCAGGGCTTCCAATACGGCTCGGCCATTTTGCAATTTGATGCTACGGGAGAAACTTCTTTTTTAGACGGTGCAAAAAAAAGCGTTGTTAAGGTAATGTCGCCACATATCAGCCATATTGGCGTGCACGATCATGGCTTTAATAATGTAAGCACTTATGGCAATTTATTAAGGCTGATGGTTGAAGGTAAAATGGCTTATGATGAGTGGGAGAAAAACTTTTATGAACTGGCCTTAAAAATATCAGGGTGCGTGCAGGCGGCAAGATGGACGAAAACTGCCGATGGTGGTGGTTTTATTTATTCATTTAACGGGCCACACTCATTGTTTGTTGATACCATCCGGTCATGCCGCAGTTTGATGGTTAGTTATAAATTGGGCCAGGTATTCCAGGCAGAGAACGATAAGAAAATAAACCTGCTGGAAAGAGCCGTACTGCACATAAAGGCTACAGCGAAATATTCTGTTTTCTACGGCGAAGGGCGCGACAGTTATGATATATGGGGCCGTACGGCGCATGAAAGTGTTTTTAATACCAACGATGGTAATTTCAGGTGCCCAAATTCGCAACAGGGCTATACCGGTTTTACAACATGGACACGCGGGCTAAGCTGGGCCATGTGTGGTTTTGCAGAAGAGTTGGAGTTTTTGGAGACGGTGAATGATGACGCGTTAAATACGTTTAGTAATAGGGCGGAGGCAGAGGTGATATTTTTAAAAGCGGCAAAAGCAACCTGCGATTTTTTTATTGCCAACACGCCTGTTGATGGCATACCTTATTGGGATACCGGAGCACCAAATTTGCACAAGCTGGGCAATTATTTAAACCGGGCAGCAGAACCTTTTAACGATTATGAACCGGTAGACAGTTCCGCCGCGGCCATAGGTGCACAAGGTTTATTGCGGCTGGGGAATTACTTAAAGAAAAAAGGTGATAAAGAAGACGGCAGTAAATATTGGCAGGCAGGCTTGACCGTGCTTAACACACTGCTTGACGAACCTTATTTGAGTACGGATGAGCAGCACCAGGGCTTACTGTTGCACACTATTTACCACCAGCCTAATAGATGGGATTATGTGCACCCCGGCCAAAAAATTGCCAATGGAGAATCATGCATGTGGGGTGATTACCATATACGTGAAGTTGCTTTGTATATGCAGCGATTGATTGATGGCGGTAAATATTATGCATTCTATAATTGTGTTGGGTAAAGAACAAAATGGCGAAGTGAGTGACACCCCTCCGAACAGGTTCACCCGGGCTGGCAACAAAAGTTTAATAGCAGTATAAAGCAGCAAAAAAATATTATAACTGATGCCTTCAACGATCAATGATCTTTCTAAATTATGCGTGCACACGCAAACTACCAGGCCCTGGAGCTTGCGTGAGTGTGCAGCGCATTACAGAAAGGCAGGTGTTAACGCTATAACGGTATGGAGAAATGTTTTAGAAGGCATTACACTAACAGATGCCAAAAAAATGCTGGATGACAACGGTATGCAGGTAGTATCGTTATGCCGGGGTGGTTTTTTTCCTTCAGTGGATAAAGCCCAACGGCAAACAGCTATTGATGATAACCTGTTAGCGATAGAGCAGGCTGCTGCCATTGGGGCGCCACTTATTGTACTTGTTTGCGGCGCGGATGGCAGGCTATCGCTTGAGGCAAACCGTGAGCAGATAAAGGAAGGTATTATAACAATATTACCCGCTGCAAAAGCTGCAGGCGTTAAACTGGCTATTGAGCCCCTGCATCCTATGTACGCGGGCGACCGCAGCGCAGTTAATACGCTGCAGCAAGCAAACGATATGACTGTAGCTATTAACTCGCCGCATGTGGGTGTAGCAGCAGATGTATATCATTTGTGGTGGGACAACCATCTTGAACAGGAAATTAAACGCTGCGGTGCTAACGGCCATTTATTTGCCTTTCATATTTGTGACTGGAAAACACCGACGCTTGATTTTTTGCTCGACAGAGGACTGATGGGCGAAGGTTGTATAAACATTCCGCAAATTAGAGGTTGGGTTGAGGAAGCAGGCTTCAAAGGTTTTAACGAGGTGGAGATATTCTCCTCTATTTACTGGCAGCAGGATCAACAGGCATTTTTACAAAAAGTAATTGACGCATATTTGCATCATTCATAAATCATCGAATAAATATGAGCAGCGCAACCATACACAAGATCGGTATTATAATGAACGGCGTTACAGGCAGGATGGGTACCAACCAGCACCTGTTGCGCAGTATTGCCGAGATAATAAAACAAGGTGGCGTGCAGGTTAGCCCGTCTGAATTTATTATGCCCGACCCTGTCCTGGTTGGCCGTAACGAAATAAAGTTGCAGAAGCTGGCGAAGATGGCAGGTATTGAAAAGTATACAACTGATTTGGATAATGTAATGAATGACCCTGCTTATCAAATTTATTTTGATGCACAAACAACGGGCAGGCGCTTTGATGCAGTTAAACAGGCAGCTAAAGCAGGCAAGCATGTTTATTGTGAAAAGCCTATTGCTACAAGCACTGCTGCCGCGCTTGAATTGTACCGCGTTTGTGAGCAAGCTGGTGTGAAGCATGGTGTTGTGCAGGACAAACTTTGGTTGCCGGGTTTGCTAAAACTAAAGCGGCTGATGGAGAATGACTTTTTTGGGAAGATATTATCTGTTCGTGGTGAGTTTGGCTATTGGGTGTTTGAAGGCCACAGTGTGCCTGCGCAGCGCCCAAGCTGGAACTACCGCAAAGAAGATGATGGAGGTATTATTGTCGACATGCTTTGCCACTGGCGGTATGTGCTTGATAATCTTTTTGGTGAAGTAAAAGGTGTGTTTTGTTTAGGAGCCACTCATATACCTGAAAGAATTGACGAGCAGGGCAAGCCATATAAAGCTACAGCAGATGATGCAGCCTATGCCATATTTGAGCTGGAAGGTGGTGTGATAGCGCAATTCAACTCATCGTGGACGACAAGAGTACGCAGGGATGACTTGCTTACGCTGCATGTGGATGGTACAAAAGGATCGGCAGTGGCAGGCCTGCGCGAGTGCTGGACACAGCATTATGGCAACACGCCGAAGCCCGTTTGGAACCCAGATATAAAACAGCCTATCGATTTTTATGAAGGCTGGAGCAAAGTGCCCGAACAGGAAGTTTTTGATAATGCCTTTAAAGCAGAGTGGGAGCTATTTTTAAAGCATGTTGTAAAAGATGCTCCATTTAGGTGGACGTTATTTGAAGGTGCCAAGGGTGTGCAACTGGCAGAGAAAGGCCTTGAAAGCTGGGAGAAAAAGGCGTGGGTGGAGATAGGTAATTTGAAGATGTAATAATTTGAAGATTTGAAAATGAAACGCACATTTTAAGACTAAAATTTAGACTTTGGTACCTGGTTTTATTTGGTGCTTCTCTTTGTACTTTGTTGTTTGGCTTTATTTGGCGCTTAGCAACAATACTGATAGAAGAAGGCTTACGAAGCCGCACTACCATGAACTATTAACCATGAACCATGAACTTTTCTTACCATGAAACAAACAGCGTTTATAACAGGTGGCTCGCGTGGCATTGGATTAGGTATTGCCAAAGAGCTGGCAAAAGCCGGGTTTAACATCGCAATAAATGGTGTGCGCGAAAAAGAATCGGTGCAACCCGTTTTGGATGAACTTACCACCCTTGGTATTAAGGCTGATTATGTGCGGGGCGATGTAAGCGATAAACAAAGCCGCGAAAAAATGCTGGATGAAGTACTGAATATTTTTGGCCACCTGAATGTGCTTGTTAATAATGCCGGTATAGCTCCGAAAGAGCGAAAAGATATTTTAGAAGCAACTGAGGATAGTTTTGACCACCTTATTAACGTTAACCTTAAGGGCCCTTATTTTCTTACGCAACAGGTTGCCAATTACTTTGTTGGAGAAAAGAAAAAAGATACCATGTTCCCCTGCTGTATCATCAACATATCGTCTGTGTCGGCAACAGTGGCTTCTGTAAACCGCGGTGAATATTGCATTTCAAAAGCAGGTATTGCGATGGCAACAAAACTGTGGGCCGCTCGGTTGGGTGAATTTAATATTCCTGTTTACGAAGTGCAGCCCGGTATTATAAAAACCGATATGACGGCCGGGGTTGTTGAAAAATATGACAAGCTTTTTGCCGGAGGCCTTGCTATACAAAGCCGATGGGGCTTGCCGGGAGATGTGGGCAAAGCAGTAAAGGCACTTGCCTCAGGTGATTTTCCTTATTCAACAGGACAGGTTATAATGATTGATGGCGGCCAAACAGTGCAACGTTTATAACAGCCATGGTTCGTGTCTCACGATCTATACCCAGCATGCTCCTCCGCCACTTTAATTGTGTAAGACTGCGCTGGTTATCATTTTTCCGCCGCAATTTCCTGTTTGGTTTTACAACGCTCAATATCTGCCTGGTAATCTTTTATTTTATCGTTATTAAAGCAATGTAAAATGGCTTGTCTGTAATTTTTTATTGCTTCATCATATTCGCCTGCTATTTCCTCAATCATCCCATAACGGTAATACACCCATGCCTTATCAACCGAAGGCACTTTTAAACACTTGCTAAGGTGTTTTTTTAGGTCATCATATTTTTCAAGATCTGCATATAACGCTGCGAGATGAAAATATGGGTGTGGATAAGCAGGGTCTGCTTTAATAGCTGTAAGAAAATGAGTTCTTGCTTTTTCGTAGTTATCAAACTGTGTTTTGTATATCCACCCCATGCTGTTGTGTGCTGGTGCATAACCGGGCTCTTCATACAAAATGCTTTCGTATTTTAAAAATGCATCGTGGTAACTGCTGTTTCGTATATCGGCTTCTGCTTCTAAATATAATTCTTCAAACCTGTTCGTCATAACTCCAAATTTTACGTGATAGTGGCTTGCTCACATACAGTCTAATAGCGGTTGGCTGTTTATATAAGGTTGGGCTATACCTGTAAACAAATTTACAAAAAAAGAAGTTGCGGCGGCTTGAAATTGATGGCTAAAATGCAATGTGTTATATATGATTAACACACACAGTCTTATCAAGGTTCACCTAAAAAAATATATTTTTTATAGTGTTATTGCGCGTAAAAGCTCATATATATTTGATGCCTTTAAGTCAAATTTCCACCCATTTGTATGATCCCGGAAAAAAAACAAGCAGCTGTAAAGCAAGCCTTACAGCTAACATTTGGTACAAGTGAGTTTGAAGATATCCGCCAACTTACTGTAGGGCTTTCCTCCGCGCTTATTTTTAGAATTGTTGTTCAAAGTAAGCCTTACCTGCTTCGTGTAATAACCCGTGATGATGCTATGGGCGACCCAGCTCACTATTATACCTGTATGAAACCAGGTGCAGAGGCAGGGCTTGCCCCGCACATTTGGTATGCAGGTATTGGGGACAGGATCTCAATAACAGATTTTGTTGAAGCAAAACCTTTCCCGATAAATAAGGCGAGGGTTGTGCTGCCTGAGATACTCAAGCGTTTGCATGCACTACCGCCATTCCCTTTTCGCGTGCATTATTTTGACGCCATCGATGGTTTTATTAAAACATTCAGGGAAGCGAAAATATTACCTGAAAGTATGACTGCTGAAATGTTTCAGCAATATGAACGTATAAAAGCTGTATACCCGCGCAACACCAGCGATTGGGTATCATGCCACAATGACCTTAAACCGGAAAACATGCTTTTTGATGGCAACAAAGCATGGCTTGTGGATTGGGAAGCTGCGTTTTTGAATGACCGTTATTTAGACCTTACAGTTGTAGCCAATTTTGCAGCCACCAAAGACGGTGAAGAAAAGAAATACCTGCAAACCTATTTTGGCAAAGAGCCTACAGAATATCAACGCGCACGCTTTTTTTTGATGCAGCAGTACCTGCACATTGCGTATGTATGTGTTTTTATGAAGCTGGGTGTTACTGCCGATAAGCCGGTTGATCTGTTGTCAGCCAAACCCGGTTTTAGAGAATTTAATGATGATATGTGGGCTGGTAAAATAGATTTAGCATTTAGCGAGGCAAAACAATTGTATGCCTGGGCGCACCTGGAACAGCTAACGAATAACCTGCACAAGAAAAGGTATGAGGAGTCGTTGAAGATAGTTGCTGATCATCATGCCTCCTGATTTGTAAACATTTGTCATAACTGCGGGGGAGCGAATTGCTTCGCTTCCTCAGCAGAAAATCTTTTCTTAAATGTAAATGCATAAGGTGTTTCACCATGCTGCCTTATATAGTTTAATCTTTCGGTTGCTTCATCTGCTGATGGTAAATGCCCGGCAGGTATATACCAAAAAGCCACATGCATCTCTTTCATTTTTTCAAACCATTCTTTGCGCCTTTTAAAAACCTCAACATGGTTGCTTTTATAAACGTAAGCAAACAGTGTGTCACTGTTTTTCCAAACACTCATATTAACTATCATAAAATCATCATCAAAAATTTTAATGGATGTTGCATGGTTATCGCTGGCTTTTAAGCGCCAAATAAAACCTTCACTATTTTCGGCAAGCGCGTTTATACTGTCTAAATTTGCTACAAAGTCAATCATTGCAGGGCTGTCCAGAGGCGCAAGCATTTTTGCTATATTAACCTGGGCAAGATAATAGTCCATCTGCTTTTTGTTTTGATAAAACTAAACTACTGATGATAACCAAACAAGAGGTAACAAAAAGGTTACCTGGCAAAAGAGTACAGGGGCAAAGTGTAATTTATCAATGCTCGGTAATTGCAACACTTAAATTGTTTGCTGCAAAGTGGAAGCCCTGTATTATATGCTATCTGGCAGTAAAGCCCATGCGCTATAACGACCTGTACAGGATAATACCAAACATAAGCCGCAAAATGCTCTCAGAACATTTAGATGAGTTAGAGGCTTGCGGTGTGATAATAAGAACCCAGTACGATCATAAGTTGCAGCGCGTTGAATATGCATTATCTGCAAAAGGTGAATCGTTATTACCTATACTTAACCAGCTACAGGATTGGGGTATGGAGCACATTGAAGATGTCTTATCAATTCAGCAAATGGTTGATGTAACGATGAATTAGGCTCGCCTCATTTTTATTTGAGTTGCTGAAACAAGTTCAGCATGACGATGCTGATTGTTCTAACATCTTTAGGCGGCTAAAAATAACTTAACCTTCTTATAAGCCCCTTTTAAGCCCGCCCGTGCCGGAACGGACGGGGGGTTTGGGGGTTTCGGTTTAGGGAGCTTCCTACCACCCCAGCAAATAAGCAAATATCAACGGCACCACAATAGTAGCATCGCTTTCAACAATAAACTTGGGCGTTTCAATACCAAGTTTGCCCCAGGTGATTTTTTCATTAGGCACAGCGCCTGAGTAGGAGCCGTAAGAAGTTGTTGAATCGCTCACCTGGCAGAAATAACCCCAGAATGGTACATCATGCCATTCCAAATCCTGGTACATCATAGGCACAACACAAATAGGGAAATCACCCGCAATTCCACCGCCTATTTGAAAAAAGCCAACACCCTTACCGCCGCTGTTATGGCGGTACCAGTCTGCCAGCCAAACCATGTATTCAATACCGCTTTTCATGGTAGTGGCCTTCATCTGGTTTTTTATAATATAGCTGGCAAAAATGTTACCCATGGTGCTGTCTTCCCAGCCGCCTACTACTATTGGTAAATTCTTTTGTGCTGCGGCTAACATCCAGCTATCTTTTGGATCGATCTCGTAGTATTGTTCCAGCACACCGCTTAACAGCATTTTATACATAAACTCGTGCGGAAAATAACGTTCGCCGCTATCGTCAGCATCTTTCCATAATTTATATATATGTTTTTGCAACCTTCTAAACGCTTCTTCTTCAGGTATGCAGGTATCTGTAACACGGTTGTAATGGTTCTCCAACAGGTCCCATTCTTCCTGCGGGCTAAGATCACGATAATTGGGCACGCGCTTGTAGTGGCTGTGTGCCACAAGGTTCATTATATCTTCTTCAAGGTTGGCGCCTGTGCAGCTGATGATGTGCACCTTATCCTGCCGTATCATTTCCGCTAACGATAAACCCAGTTCTGCGGTGCTCATAGCCCCAGCCAGGGTAACCATCATTTTACCACCTTCCATCAAATGTGTTTCGTAACCTTTTGCAGCATCAATTAACGCGGCAGCGTTAAAATGGCGGTAGTGGTGCAGAATGTATTGCGATACAGGCCCTTTTTCCATAGCTTGAAAAATTTAGGCTGCAAATGTAGTTTTTTTGGGGTGGATTGAAATGCGCAGCCTAAATGATAATAATTAAAATGCGCATAGCTAATACCAATTTTCTCTATTGCCTGCTATTTTTTTAACCTCTCCAACAAAGCGTAAAAATTTTTTCCTAAACTTATTGTGACAATATCCTTCATAAAAACCTGGTGCATAATAGCTCTTTTTATATGCGGTTGCCTTTGTTAATAGATACACGCATACAGTGTTGGCGTCGCTTATTTCAGGGTATGAATATCCTTGCTTTGTTTTCTGTACGCAGGCAATAGTATCAATATCCTGCATTTTTAATATTGAATCTGTAAAAACCAGCGACAGCATTCTGTAGCAAGCCTGCTGCTCTACATTAAAGCTGTCAATTTCCTTTGTTGGCAAATTGAGCAATCTTGCAGGAGACATGTCATCAAATGTATATTTAAAAGCTGTCCATTTATTCGCTTTCAAAGCTAGTAATTCATATTCTGCATTCCCCCAGTCCAAATTTTCGCTGGCAACAACCATAACCGTATCAAATCTAGCTTGCATGCTTATTAAAAAAGAATCTTGCAATCCAATGCAATTATTACAGCCTCCGCTTTTTGTCTGACTGGCACAACGCTTACATGGCAGGAAGCTAAGTAAGCAGAGGCATAGCGTAAGTAATTTCACGTTTTATAAAGGGTTGAATGAATAAATGTTACGTTATTTTGTATTGCCACCTTCCACTACAACCCTTACCTTCTCAAACGCATCCAAAAACATTTGTCTTGTGCTATCCGGGCAATGCTGCTGGTAAAAGGCGGCCTCATAATAAGTGCTTCTCAATACTTTTGCAGGTGTTATCAATAACAGGTACCACATACTGCCATCATTTATAACAGTACCGCATTTGTTTTCACCTTCCGTTCTCTCCTTCCAAATTCCTTCTTTTTCAAAAAAGGGCAATACATTATTGCCATCGTTTGCAGTAACATTTGCTTCGCTTATTTGTATTTGGCCACCTTTTGCATTCAGCACTTTGTAATTATAACCCTTCCACTGGCCGCCCTTACGTGCTATAACCTGGTAGGTTATATTATGCCCCCAGGCGGTATGCTCAACTGCGTTAGCAAGTACCAGGTCATTCTCCTGCTGCAGCCTGTGTAAAAAAGTATCTGCTATTTGCTCGTCTTTGCCATATTTTTCAACAACTGCCTGGGCATGCATAGCTGTTTTGCTGATACTGCAGGCTGTTATAATTAGCAATAACACACAACTTACTATCGTTATTTTCTTCATGCTGTTTAGATGGTTCTTTGCAGGCAAATTACATACCCTGTTTGTTAAAGTTAGGCTTAAATGCTACCGAATTCGCCCGCGTGCTAAATAGCCACACATACAAACCATGTATTTTTTTACCTTTGCTGCCTCAACAAAAATACTGTTATGCCGGGATTTGAATTTTTTGGCGATGAGGAAAGGAAGGAAGTAAATGATGTGCTTGAAACAGGCATTATGATGCGTTACGGTTTTGACGGCCCGCGTAAAGGTGTTTGGAAAGCTGTTGAACTGGAGAAAGCCATTACCGAAACCTTTGGCTGCAAACACGCCCAATTAGTTAGCAGTGGCACCGCGGCTTTAACTACTGCCCTTGCCGCATTAGGCATTGGCGCAGGCGATGAGGTTATAATGCCCAGCTTTACTTTTGTCGCCAGTTTTGAAGCAGTACTTAGCGTTGGCGCTGTGCCTGTGCTTGTTGATATTGATGAAACCCTTACCGTAAACCCGGAGGCAGTACGCCAGGCTATTACACCAAAAACCAAATGCATTATGCCTGTACACATGTGCGGCAGCATGGCAGATATGGATGCATTGCAACAAATTTGTGCCGAACATAACCTTTTATTGCTGGAAGATGCCTGCCAAAGCATTGGTGCTACTTATAAAGGCAGGGCACTGGGTACCATTGGTGATGCGGGCACTTTTTCCTTCGATTTTGTGAAGACAATTACCTGTGCCGAAGGCGGTGCGGTGCTTACCAATAACAACGATATTTATATAAAGTGCGACGGGTACAGCGACCATGGCCACGACCACCTGGGTGTTGACCGCGGCGCAGACCTGCACCCTTTTATTGGTTACAACTTCAGGATAAGTGAACTGCATGCTGCGGTTGGCCTGGCGCAGATAAGAAAGCTCTCAAAATTCCTTGCTATACAACGTAAAAACCACGCACAGATAAAGGCTATTCTCTCGCAAATACCGGAAATTTCTTTCCGTGCCGTGCCTGATGCAAACGGCGATAGCTGTACGTTCCTCAGTTGGTTTTTACCTACAGCAGATATTATGCGCGACGTGGTTGTGGAACTGAAAGCCAAAAGCATTTACGCCGGCAACTTCTATTGGTTTGATAATAACTGGCACTACATACGCAAATGGCACCATCTTAAAAATAACGCCACCCTGGGCGCCTTGAACGACAGTCAAAGGGCAGCGTTGGCAAAGCTTGATGCTACTGATTTTTCTGCCAGCGATGCGGTAATGAGCCGCTGTATCTCAACGGCTATCAGCCTTGCCTGGACCGAAGAGCAAATACAGGAAAAAGGCAACAAAATAGCTGCTGTAATTAAGCAGGTGTTGCAGCGTAAATTGCAGGAAGCTTAGCTGTATAGGGGTGGGCAGTATTAGTAAATTGGGAGGAAAAAAGGAGGATAAAGGAGGAAAAAATTAACCCCCTTATTTTGTACAATTAGCTTATAATCAACTGTTTATAAAATTTTAACCCCTTTTTTTTGTCAAATTTATTTTATAAATTCATTTTGCCATTGGCGGGTCATCCGCATTTTATTCTTGTTTTTTCCAAATGTCAAAGAACTTGTATACATACATATATATAAAAACTGCTGTTTTGTCCGCTAAAATCGCCAACTATTTTTTGGAAAGATTGATCCTAATATTGTCTTATATATTAGTTGAGTAAGAAAAATTGAGTGATTGGTTTAATAATCTTTATTGGTTTACGTCCTGTAAGGACGGCTCGTAGGTAGCAAGTTTTTACACACAAGCAGATCCGCATGTTCCGTAGGAACATTTCGTGTTGTAGCATTGATTTTAACCATGTTCGAGATTATCAACAGTTGCAGCCAGGCAGCTAATTTTCAATCCGTGATTGTTATTGTTACACCCCTTTTGGGGCAGGGGCATCATACTTAAGCTTAAACACCAGCGCTGTCCATTTCTTAAGCATATTTTGAATATCTATGGGCTTGTAGGGTTTTATTAAAAAATCATTCATGCCGGCATCAAACCCCTTTTGTTTTTCGCTGTAAAGCGCATTGGCCGTAACACCAATAATAAGCGGTGTATCAGTATGCACGTAATATTCCCTAATACGTTTCGTTGCATCAATGCCATCCATTACCGGCATGGCAATATCCATAAAAACAACATCAAATTTCTCCTCAATCGCCATACCTGCTGCTTCAACACCATTCCTGGCTGTTTTGCAGCTATAGCCCATTTTGGTAAGTATCTGCACCAGCAATGCCTGGTTTACTTCGTGGTCGTCAACAACAAGAATATGCAATGGTATTTTAGAAGCCAGCTCATTATCAAGCCATTGTATGTCTTTTCTGCGGTTAAGATATTTGTCGCTCGATTTACCGTCAACCTTATTGGCCTTAATACTAAACGCTATGCTGTTACCGCCGCCGGTATTGGTAGTAACTTTCAGGCTGCCGCCCATTAAAGATACCAGCCTTGCAGCAATGGAAAACCTTATTGACGACATGCCGAACAACGCGTCGTTGGTTGCTCCCGCTAATACACCATGCAACGGTTCTTGCGTTGCCGGCATACTTGTAATAGTAAACTCAATGTCCAGTATGTTGTCAACCTCTAATATCAATCTAACATTGCAGTCAACACGCCCTGATGTATTATTTTTTATCGAGTTGCCGGTAATGGTCATCAGTACCTGCCGCAGCCTTACCGGGTCGCAGTCAATAAGCTGCGGCAGGCTGCCATCTATGCGGTAGTTTATTTTGTCAATATTATCCGCGCCGGCGGTAGTTAACACTTCTTCAAGGCAGTCGCGCAAAACAAATGGGTAATTCTCCAGCGGTATCCTTCCTGTTTCAATATTCGAAAAATCAATTATATCGTTCACTACCGCCAATAACGCCAGGCTGCTTCTTTGTATAATACCTGCATATTTTTGCTGCTCATCGGTTAAAATGGTGTCAGCCAGCAGCGATGCTGTGCTTATTATATCGTGCATCGGCGTGCGTATCTCCTGGCTCATGGTGGTAAGAAACGTAGTCTTGGCCCTGTTTGCCGCCTCAGCCATATTCTTTGCTTCCACAAGGTCTGCCTCAGTCTTTTCCCGTAGCCTTGTATTCCGCAATATCATCTGGTAAAAAATAATAAGCAGCAAAAGGCAGGTAAGTATACCGAAACATAACAACGTAAATATGTTGTTATGGTGGCTTATTTCTTTTGCGGTAATATCATTTAACCTGTTATTTTCAGCAACCTGTATATTATTAATAAGGCGTTTTATGGTATCCATCAGCAGCCTGCTCCTGCCGGTATTAAGCAGGTCAACCGCCTGTTGCTTTTTGCCATTGTTAACGGCTGTAATAATATTGGCAGCAAAACTTATTTTGTCGTATACCAGTTGGTTTAACCTGTTTACCTGTGGCGCGTATTCAGGCATAAAGGCTAATAAACTATCCGGGTTTATGTCAGTATTTTTTGTATAGCTTAGGTTATCATACAGCTCAAGCAGCTTTTTGTTGCCGCTTAAAATGTAATCACGTTCTTCTGTTTCCGCCTCGCCAAGGGTATTCTCTGCCTGGTTAAGGCGCGTTGTAATTTGCACTGAGTGCGACAGGTGTTGCGTACCCAGGCCGGACGAATCCAAAACTATATAAATAACTACTGTAACTGCAACCATTACAATTGCCATTACACCGGCCAGCAGCAGCCCTTTGGTTTTATATGTCAGGTGCAGGTTTGCGATAATTAAAAATCGCTTATTTACTTTTTAGGGGTCTCAAAAATTGCTTAAGATTGTATTAAATAAATCTTAATATTATCTTTGAAACTTGCCTTCCATCTTATCGCAGTATTCTACCGAGCCCAGTCTGAATTTAACCGGGAATTTTAACGCTTTTTGTAATTTTAGTTCTGTTGCACAAAAAAATGGAAGGTGAGAGGCATAAAAGTTAGCCGGTAAAAGCGGTGGCAAAAATACAGGCCTTGCTTTAACACTATCGATGCTTTGTAAAGGGGATGTTTTAAAATTATAGGTGGTTGTGGCATGGGTTTGGGCAGATGCGGGAAAATAAAAAAGCAATTTAACAAAAATGGCTAAAACAGTTTTCCGCATATAAGTGTTATTTGTACGTAAATTTACGCGCTTAATTATTATATAGATTTTTAAAGTTGTAAACCTGTAGTTAAAGAATGTCATTAAGCCAATCATTACAACAAAAACTTTTACAAAGGCTGTCCCCGCAGCAGATTCAGTTAATGAAACTGTTGCAGATACCTACCGCAAACCTTGAGGAACGTATTAAAGAGGAACTGGAAGAAAACCCCGCCCTGGAAGTATCAGAAGAAACCCATGAAGATGAGTTTGGGGATGAGGCAAAAGACGACATGGACGCCGCCGATGACTACGAAGCAGATGGCAGCGAAGATGAGTATGGCAACCTTGACATAAGCGAATACGTAGGGGAGGGGGATGATGATATTGCCGATTATAAGCTCAGGGACGACAATTATCCCGAAATGGATGATAAAAAAACGCTGCCCTTTAAAATTGAGAACAGCTTTCATGAGTTGCTGCTTGACCAGTTAGGAATGCTCTCACTGGATGAACGCAGTTATAAAATTGCTGAACAAATAGTGGGCAGCCTTGATGATGATGGTTACCTGCGGCGGGAACTTTCTTCTATTGTTGACGACCTGGCCTTCAGGCAAAATGTAATGTCGTCAGAAAAAGAAATTGAAGATATTATTAAAAAAATTCAGCAGTTCGATCCCCCCGGTATTTGCGCAAGGGACCTGAAGGAGTGCCTGCTGCTGCAGCTGCAACGCCAGTTTGAGGGTGGCAAAGATGTTGAAATAGCCATACAGGTGCTTGATAAATATTTTGACGAGTTTACAAAAAAGCATTACGAAAAAATACAGCGCGGCCTTAATTTAACCGACGACGACCTGAAAGATGTTATCGGCGCCATTATAAAGCTTAACCCCAAACCGGGTGGCAATGTTGGTGAGATCAATAAGGCTGAAACTTATATTATTCCGGACTTTTTTATTGTTAATACGGGCGGCAAGCTTGAAATAACGCTTAATAGTAAAAACGCGCCCGATCTGCGCATTAGCGAAGGGTACCGGGATATGCTTAAGGAATACGATAAGGGCAGCAAGAAAGATAAGCGCCAGAAAGAGGCAGTAATGTTTATTAAGCAAAAAATTGATTCGGCCAAGTGGTTTATTGATATGATAAAGCAACGGCAGCATACGCTTTACAGCACTATGGATGCCATTATGAACTATCAAAGGGAGTTTTTTTTAACGGGTGACGAAACCACCCTGCGGCCGATGATATTAAAAGATATTTCGGAGGTAACGGGGCTTGATATATCTACCGTAAGCCGCGTGGCAAACAGCAAATTTGTGCAAACAGAATTTGGTACATACCGGCTTAAATTTTTCTTTAGTGAATCGTTAAGTACCGACAGTGGCGAGGAAGTAAGTACCCGCGAGGTAAAGAAAATATTAAGCGATATGATTGAAGGCGAGGATAAAAAGAAACCGCTTAGCGATGAGCACCTTACCGAGTTATTGCAGGGCAAAGGCTATAACATTGCCCGCCGCACCGTTGCCAAATACCGCGAACAGCTTAATATACCTGTAGCAAGGCTTAGAAAAGAATTATAAAGGCGTTTAGAAAAAAACTAAAAAATATTAGCTAATATTTTAATGACTAAATATTTTAGTGTACTTTACTCAAATATTTTAGTATAATTTGCCAATCAACCAATATGCATTCAATAAAAAAGGAGTATACTGTAATTGAATTATTTGCTGGCGCAGGGGGTTTGGCCCTGGGCTTGGAAAAAGCTGGTTTAAAATGCCTTGCTTTAAATGAAATTAATCATTGGGCGGCCGAAACACTGCGGACTAACAGGCCAAATTGGAATGTTATTGAAGGCGATATAAAGAATGTTTCTTTTCCTGAATTATTTGGTAAAGCAGATGTTGTTGCCGGTGGTTTTCCTTGTCAGGCGTTTAGTTACGCCGGTAAAAAATTAGGGTTTCAGGATGCAAGGGGTACATTGTTTTACGAATTTGCCAGGATTGTAAATGAGACAAAGCCAGCAATTTGTATTGGTGAAAATGTAAGAGGTTTATTGAGCCATGACAAAGGCAAGACCCTTAGGGGCATGATTTCTATTCTGGACGAAATTGGGTACCGTGTTTTAGAGCCACAGGTTTTAAAGGCAATATACTATGGTACACCACAAAAAAGGGAACGGTTGGTGATAGTTGGCATAAGAAAGGATATAGATGCCAATTTCCATTACCCTGCGCCTAATTTCAACGAGGTCTTTGTACTGCGGGACGCGCTCAAAAAAGGAAGATTGTATGATACTGATGTGCCAAAAGCCCCAGGCGCAAAATATCCTAATCGAAAAAAAGAGATATTAGCCTTAGTGCCCCCTGGAGGTTACTGGCGCAACCTTCCTTCAGATATTCAAAAAGAATATATGCTCCAAAGCTTTTATTTAACAGGTGGCAAAACTGGTATCGCGCGGCGAATAAGCTGGGATGAGCCATCCTTAACACTAACTTGCAGCCCGGCCCAAAAACAAACAGAAAGGTGCCACCCTGAAGAAACAAGGCCATTTACTGTAAGGGAATACGCCCGCATTCAAACTTTTCCGGATGATTGGGGTTTTTGTGGTTCTATGAATGAACAATACAAGCAAATCGGCAATGCTGTGCCAGTAAACCTTGGAAAGGCTATCGGTAATTCCATTATTGATTTTTTAAAAAGGAAAGATGGTAACAAGCTAAGTGTAAAAAAAGTAACCGTCGAATCTCGTCAATATTTGCCACTGGCATTTTAATTATTATTGTATTATTTTCGGCGATTAATTGAAGTAATTTTTAAGCAAATGCCTAAGCTTAAATGGATAAGCGATAATGACCTTTCAAGTGCAGTAATGAATCTTTTGGACACAGCAAAAAGGGCAAAAGATGATGCTGTAGTTAATTTTAATAAAAATGTTATAGATCCATTTTCCGCGATTTTTGAAATGTCGGGTTTCAATATGACATTCGATGAGTGGGCGAAGAGCGAACAGGCAAGGCAAGCACAAAAGACCCTGCAAAATTTTATTGGTGAATTTCATCAAATAGTTTTGGGCTCGTGCCGCGGGTGGAAGGATATGGGTAAGGGTCATATTATTGATTTACTAAATAAAAATCACAAAATTGTCGCTGAAATTAAAAATAAGCATAACACCATTTCTGGTGGGCAGCTCGCAGATCTATACTGGTCTTTGGAATCTGCTGTGATGAATAAAACAAGTGTCTACAAAGGGTTTACCGCTTATCATGTTTCTGTAATACCTAAAAAGCCACAAAAATTCAATAGGGAATTTACCCCATCTGATAAACAAAAAGGTCAAAAATGTCCGCCCAATCCCCGAATACGCCAAATAGATGGGGCTAGCTTTTATAGCCTTGTAACAGGAGATAAAAATGCATTGGAAAATTTGTTTGACATATTACCTTCAGTTATTGCAAATATTACAAAAAACGATATACTTGACAGGACTAAGCTAAAAACCCTATTTAAAATGGCGTATGAGTAAAATTCATGTTCCAAGATTTAAAAAGGAGTTGGGCTTTCACACAACAGAACAGCGCTCAAAACTTATGAGTAAAATCCGGAGTAAAGAAACAAAACCGGAGATAGCACTCAGAAAAGGACTTTGGAAAAAAGGAATAAGATATCGAATCAATGTAAAAACCGTGCAAGGTTGGCCAGACCTCGTAATTAATAAATATAAAATTATTGTTTTTGTGGATGGTGAGTTTTGGCATGGCTTCAATTGGCAGGAGAAGAAAAAGAAAATAAAAGCCAACCGCGGTTTTTGGATTCCTAAAATTGAGAGAAACATTGAACGGGATATTCAAAATAATAATAACTTAACATCAATGGGTTATATAGTGTTAAGGTTTTGGGAACACGAAATCAAGAAAAATTTAGATTTGTGTATTGAAAGAATTCTTGAATCAGTTACGGTAGCGACGAAGTTGCAGACTAAAAGGAATTTATGACAGAAGACAGCATTGCTATTAAACAGCCGACCTTACTAAGGGTTATTGCTAAAATTTTTTCTTACGTATTTCATCCCTTATTTATCCCTACTTATATTTTTCTTTGGCTTATTATACAGTTTCCTTATGCTTTTGCGGGCATGACGCCCACAGGCCTTTTTTTTAGAAAAATAACCGTTTTCTGGATGACGGCTTTTTTCCCTGCTTTTTCAACATTTTTATGCTGGCGGGTTGGGTTTATTGACAGTATTTTTCTTCGTACACAAAAGGAAAGGATAATACCATACGCCATAACAATGATATTTTATTGGTGGATGTGGAAGCTTAGCCTGCAAAAATTTACAGACCAGCCGGAAGTATTAAAATTTTTCTTTCTCGGTATAGGGTTGGCTACAGTGGCCGGCCTTATATTTAACAGCTTTTTTAAAATAAGCATGCATGCCATGGGCGTGGGCGGCGCCTTGATGTTTGTAATACTTACAGGTTTTTATTATCACACGTATATGGGGCCGGATATTGACCTTGCATTAATAGTTACAGGCATAGTTTGTACTTCGCGCCTGCTGCTAAACGAACATGGTAATAAAGAAATTTACACCGGTCTTATCGTGGGCATGCTTTGCCAGGCGCTGGCCTATAAGCTGTCGATGTAGGAACGTGAATCGTCAATCGCGAAACAGCAAACGTGTGTGAATTCAATACATCCCGCAGTTATAACCTGTGTTCTTCCCGCGAAAATTAAATACAAAAGAGCGTTGAATATTCCATGAAAAGCTACTCCAATTTGTGTCTTCCCAAATCTCTGGCCTGTAATTACTGCCTTTAACCCCCAGTATAAACACATCGGCCCATTCACGATTGACGATTCACGTTTCCCGACACTTCACCCTGCCTTACCACCACATCGCTGCTGGCTGCGGCAAGACTAATATCGTTTTTCTCTAAAAGGGTAATTATTTCCAGGTTAATATTTTGCTGTAAAGCTTGAAAATCAGCCAGCGTTTGCGCCATTGATGTAAAGTATTGTATGGTAATAACGTGGGCGTTTTTTCCTGTATCACTTAAAAAAACAGTGCAGCTCTCAATCATTTCCTGCTGCAGTATTTCCTTAATGCCATCAGTTGTGGCCTTTAGCTGCGCCGAGGTTGCAGATAACCCGATCTCTAAATTAACATCAGCCCT
>Ga0206806_1073_pt1 | contig 22921 bp, 19 predicted proteins | sample Alteio_BWOrgCont_60_FD_152911 | JGI IMG/M metagenome (GOLD analysis project Ga0206806, IMG submission 152911) | Enriched cells from forest soil in Barre Woods Harvard Forest LTER site, Petersham, Massachusetts, United States -... | ecosystem: Environmental > Terrestrial > Soil > Temperate forest >... | reverse complement strand
CATTACCCCTACAGCGCCAAATATCAGCACTACCAAACCATCCGCCAATGTTAAACCCGATGTTTCGGGGAAACAGAAAAAACAGAAATAAGCTGTGAGCAGATAGCATACCCAAATGCCTACTGTGTAAAGGCAAAATAACAACGGCTGCTTTAATTTGCTTATGCCTTTTATCCCCAGCCAAAACTCTACCGCAAACTTTTTAATTTTCTCAAAAAGGCCACTTTGTTTTTTCAGAACGAGGTATATTACACCTATGAATAATGCCAGTGCTACCAGTATAATAACAATATGCCCCTGCAACCACATCATTTTATCATGCATGTATCTTTGGCCATGGCCCATTACTACGTTATATACTTTGCCTGCCCTCAGCATCAGCATAACTATTAAAAAAAGGCCCATCATCAAAATATCCAATACCCGTTCTACAACTATTGTCCCTACCAGCTCGGTTAAAGGAGTTTTTTCATAACGGTTTAAAATAACGCAGCGGTATAATTCGCCTAAACGCGGCAAAGGCGCATAATTAGCCATATAGCCTATTATAACTGAAAAAAAGGCGTTCTTATTTGAAGGCTTCTTATAAAATGGCTCAATAAGCATCCCCCATCTTATAGCCCTTATCCAATGGCTTAAAACTGCAGCTACCATAGCCAATGCAAGCCAGGAATAATTGGCGCTAGCCAGCGAATTCTTCATGGTCTGCCAGTCTAGCCCCCTAATGCTTAAATATACCAGACCTATTCCTAACCCTAAGAAGAGGAGGCTCTTGAGAACTTTTTTAATTCCTGGGCTCAATTACTTGAGTTTATTTGACTTACTATCGGGATATACTAATACAGGCTCGTATTTCTTAGCTTCTTCCGGTGTCATCAAGGCGTATGCTATTACTATTACCTCATCGTCGACAACTGCTTTCCTGGCTGCCGGTCCGTTAAGGCATATAATGCCTGAACCGCGTTCACCTTTTATCACATAGGTTTCCAGGCGTTCGCCGTTATTCACGTTCAATACTTGCACGCGCTCATTTTCTAATAAATGAGCAGCCTCCATAAGATCCTCGTCTATAGTAATACTACCAACATAATTAAGGTTGGCTTCGGTAACCCGCACCCTGTGCAGCTTTGATTTTAAGATATTTAACAGCATAATGCGTGCAAAAATAGGATATTTTCAAATGCAAAACCTACGGTATAGTTTTAGATATCTTATTATTATGGCATGCCCCTCCTTCGTCGGGTCGGGCTGGCCCGCTGCAAGTCCTCGTCCCGAATACTCGGGACTGCGGGCTTTCCACTCGCATCCCTCACGCAATGTTTTTGATTCCCACAAAATCTTATTTTTGTGTTATGGCAGAAGCAGAAAAAATAATAGTACCTACCATGGCCGAGATGGCCTCCAAAGGAGAATCACCCGAAGTACTTTTTTGGGTGGGATGTTCAGGCAGTTTTGACGACAGAGCCAAGAAGATAACCGTTGCCATTGTGCGCATTTTGCACCACGCCGGTATTAAATTTGCCGTGCTGGGCACAGAAGAATCATGCACCGGCGACCCTGCCAAGCGTGCCGGTAACGAGTTCCTTTTCCAAATGCAGGCCATTAATAATATTAACCTGCTTAATGGATATGGAGTAAAAAAGATAGTGACCGGATGTCCCCATTGCTTTAATACCATAAAGAACGAATACCCTTCGTTAGGTGGCACCTACGAGGTGATGCACCATACACAATTTATAAACGGACTTATTAAAGAAGGCAGAATTAAAATAGAAGGTGGTTCATTCAAGGGTAAAAAAATAACCTTTCACGATCCATGTTATTTGGGCAGGGGCAATGGTGTGTATGAAGCTCCCCGCGAAGTTATTGTGAGTATAGATGCCATGCTGCACGAGATGCCCCGACACAAGCAAAAAGGCTTTTGCTGCGGTGCTGGTGGCGCGCAAATGTTTAAAGAAGCGGAAAAAGGCAACAAAGAAGTAAACATAGAACGTACTGAAGAAGCTATGCGCACAGGCGCCGAAGTAATTGCTACCGGTTGCCCTTTTTGCATGACCATGATGACCGACGGCGTGAAGCACTTTAACAAGGAAGAAAGCATTAAGGTGCGCGACATAGCAGAGATCATTGCTGATGCTGCTTCAAAATAAAATCTTCACCATTTAATTGTTAGCGCTATAAATGTGTAGCTTTGAATAAAGGCTTCACTATGCATAGAGCGTTTATAAAATATTTTCCTGTATTTATTTTCTTGCTTTTTAGCTCAATTGCATTTTCTCAAATAAGGCAGGTTATTATTCACGGTAGGGTAACCGACAGGTTAGGCAAAGCTGTGGAATACGCTGCCATACAAAATGCCGATGCCACAGCAGGAACAGATGCGGATGCTCGAGGGTACTATTCGCTCAGAGTTACTTTACCTGCTACTATAAATGTATTTGCCCTTGGCTTTCTTAAGCAGCAAAAGCAATTACAAACCTCGAAGGACAGCATGGAAGTAAATTTTCAATTGCTGCCCGATATTTCTCAAATACAGGAAGTAACCATTACAGCTAATCATTTGGCAGATGCAGTTAAGGCCTCGCCTGCCTTAAGAGACTTTGAATTAAAGGACAATAAGCTATGGCTGTTGTATAATTTGAAGAAAAAAAGTGTAATAGAGGTAATGGATTCAACAGGTAAAACTTTGGCCCAAATGACCTTACCCTATCGTGTTGTTAAGGATAGCATTAATCATACCCAACATGGATTTTTATACAGCACTCACAAAGATTCTGTGCTTCTATACAAGCTTCAGGATAATACCATACAAATAAAAAGGATGACAGTGGGTACTTACAAAAATTTCTCAGAGAAGCTGGTGGCATACAGAGCGCCTTATTATTACTATGTTAACTACGATAAAGTGGATACACGTGTTAATTACTCCTATTTTGACAAGCCCGACAGTGTTAGAAAGGTATTTTACAGATACCAGGATCCTAAATTTGAAAGAGCAAACAGGGAAGCAAAAGAATTAATGCTGGCCCTTGAGGGTATGATGCCCTCAGAAGCAGGCGGAAGTGGCGTTGCAGGAACATACGACCGCCTGGATACATTAGTAGAATCATTGCCTTACACACCCGATCCAATCGTTCTAAAACAAACGTTGATTCAAATTTTTGAGCCACAAGGCGCGAGCTACGAAGAGATACAGGGCGAAATGAATGAGGCAAGAGACATTATAGGCGCCGGTAACCCAGACCCGCTTGCGGCCGAAAATGAATTAAGCAGGCTTCACATGCAGATCTCCAGACCCGCTACTATCCTTCGGGTGGTGGGTGATAGTGCGTACATATTTAATTTTGATAATAATACCTTGAGCGTTTTTGGTCCCACCAATGAGTTTGTAAGAGAGCTGCCTTTGGGTATTTATATTCATTCTATAGATTACCGCGAAAAAGATATTTTGGTTGATAAGGAAAACCAGGAGTGCTATTTTACATACGAAAAATGGTCGCATACATACTTAGGGAAAATAAATCTGGTTACAGGAAAGGTATCGTATACAATAGAACTTAAGTTCTTCCCGGTTGATAAGGTGCGGATTGCCAGAGGCTACGCCTATTATATTTATTTTGAGGGAGGACAGGGCTACCTGTACAAACAAAAGCTGGACTGATCTCCGCTTCTCCCTTTCATTTTTATAGTCTGCAATTCCATAGTGTGGTGTTGGTCGAAATTAAATCGTAAACGGATGCCATAGAATATAGCTTTGGATGAGAATCCATAGCATGAGCACAAAGTCGGTGAAATTAGTTGCAGGTATATTATTACTCTTCAGTAGTTGGGGTTATTCTCAAAGAATAGTTATAAAAGGAAGGGTGATAGATAAAAACCACTTAGGTATTCCGTTTGCGGCAGTACAAAATATTAATACAGGTAGCGGTATAAATGCCGACATGAAGGGTTTCTACATCCTTAAAACCACCTTGCCGGCTACCGTTACTTCATTTGCCCTTGGGTACTTAAGCCAGCAACAATTGGTGCAAACTGCCACTACAGACACAATAGAAATGAATTTTGAACTGGCCAGTGATGCATCGCAATTACAAACAGTTACTATAACCGTGCCCCAAACAACCCGCCTGCTTATTGAGTCGCCCAACCTGATGGATTTTGAAGTAAGAAATAATAAATTGTGGTTGGTATATTCGGTAAAAGGCGGTGATAAAATAGAGGTGCAGGACACTAATGGGCATACCTTGGCTTATACTACTTTCAAGTACCATTTTTACAGAGATAGCTTAGCTCAAAGTCCTTCAGGATATCTATATAGTATATACAAGGATTCGGCTTATATATATAGCCTGGATAGTAATTCTATTAAGATAAAAACAATGAGGCTGGATACTTTTAATATGTATTCGGTTGGGGTGGTGGCGTACAGGTTTCCTTATTACTATTACGTAAATTACGATGCGCTTAATACCCGTGTAAACTTTTCTTATTACAATAAGCCAAAGAATATTCAAAAGACATTTTACAGGTACAGCGATTCTAAACTGGCGCATGACAACAGGGAGTCGCAGGAAGTACTGCTGGCTATGGAAGGATTTATGGCGCTTGAAACGGCAGCAAACAATAAAGTAAGTACAAATAGCAGAAAAGACTCCTTGGTGGAAACAGTAGGCTATATACCCGATGCCACCGCGCTCAAGGAATTGATGCTTAGAATCTTTCAGCCACAAGGGGCCAGTCTTTTTGAAGTAGAAGATGCCATGGACCGGGCTCAAGGATTAGTGTGGTACACAGGCGACGACGCATTTAAATCGGAAAACGAAAAAGAAAGACTCAACAGGCTTAATGTTACACCATCTGCAATATTGCGCACAATGGACGATAGTGTCTATATATTCAACTTCAATAATCATACTGTTAGCATCTATGGTCCGCATAATGATTCGGTAAGAGAGGTAACCTTAAGTACTGATATCCCTTATTTAAGATACCGGGAAAAGGATATAATTGTTGATAAAGAAAAGCATGCGTGCTATTTTAAGTATGTACGTTGGTTCCATACTTACCTGCAAAAAATAGACCTGGTTACAGGTACCGTTTATGGTAATATTGAACTAAAATACCCCAATGTGTATAAGGTAAGGATAGCAAACGGATTTGCTTATTTCTCCTATTTCAATACTCAAGATCATAGTAACCTGTATAACGGACAAACCTGTCTTTACAGACAAAGACTGGACTAATACTTATCCTGCCTACTTCGCAGTCTTCCCCTCTCTATTAATAACAGGGTGAGTATTAGCCCCAAACCCCTAAAGGGGCTTTAACAAAGTATCTAATAGCCTCCCTGAATAAGAAGCCCCTTTAGGGGTTTGGGGCTAGAAGTAAACACCTTTCTCAAATTATTTTATTTTTGTCGCATAAAGGTCCTTGCTCCTAACTTCTAATTGACAATTCCTACTCATTATGATAACACCCGAATCTGTTACCGACCGTTTTTTACGTTATGCAAAAATAGACACACAATCAGACCCTGAATCGCCAACTGTACCATCTACTGCCAAGCAAAAAGACCTTGGAAAGGTTTTGGTAGAAGAGTTAACAGCCATAGGAATTACTGATGCCGAACTGGATGAGTACGGTTACGTGTATGCAACTATACCTGCCACCAGTAACAAAAACGTGCCCGTGCTGTGCTTCTGTTCACACATGGATACTTCACCCGATTGCTCTGGTACTAATGTGAACCCTCAAATACATAGAAACTACCAGGGAGGTAATATTGAACTGCCTAACGACAGATCGCAGGTGCTTACCCCTGCCGCTCACCCCGATTTGCTGAACCAAATAGGGAATGATATTGTAACTGCTGATGGCACAACTTTGCTGGGTGCAGACAATAAAGCTGGCCTTGCGGAGATTATGGCTGCTGCAGAATATTTGATCAAGCACCCGGAAGTGAAACATGGTGTTATTCGTATACTCTTTACCCCCGATGAAGAAATTGGACGCGGGGTAGATAAAGTAGATATGCAAAAATTAGGCGCCCAGTTTGGCTACACCATGGATGGGGAATCTCTTGGCCATATAGAAGAAGAAAACTTTTCTGCCGATGCTGTGAGCATAACTATTAACGGAGTTAGCGCTCACCCGGGTTTTGCAAAAGGCAAAATGGAACATGCCATTAAAATTGCATGTGCTATTGTAGATAAGCTGCCCAAGAAAAAGCTTTCACCAGAGACCACGCATAAAAAACAGGGCTTTATACATCCTACCTCTATAAGCGGGGGACTTGAGCAAGCAAAAATAAATTTCATTATTCGTGATTTTGTTACCGAAGGGCTGAAAGAAAAGGAAGATATGCTGAAGGAGATCACAGAAAAAGTGATGAAGGATTACCCCAACTCTACTTTTGAATTTAAGGTGATGGAGCAATACCGCAACATGAAAGTAATTATTGACCAGCATCCGCAAATTATAAAATATGCCCAGCTTGGCATGAAACGTTCCGGTATAAAAGTTCACCAGCAATCTATACGCGGTGGAACCGACGGAGCCCGGCTTTCATTTATGGGCATGCCTTGCCCTAACTTATTTGCAGGAGAGCATGCATTTCATGGTAAGCAGGAATGGGTTAGCGTGCAGGATATGCAAAAAGCTGCAGAGACCATTGTGAATATTTGTGCGGTGTGGGAGGAGAAATCCTGATTGTATAAACCTATATAAAAATGAGGAAATTACAGCTACTATCAATTATCTTGCTTTTTACAGCTTGCGAAACTGTTAAACAAAAAGAAGTTCATAAGATAGCCGAGATATTCCCCAAGGCTACATATATGGATGGTAGTATGTTACAAATGTTAGGTGACCATAATTATATGGTTGCACCAAATGGTGGAGGTTTGGCAGATTGTAAGTACATGTTTAGATTTGATGTGGATGGCAACCTGGTAGATACGGTAAACCTAAATGAGGAAAACCGTCATAAAGAATCTTCTAATCCAATAAAAAACGAAAAATCATCACCTCCAGTTGTTAAACAAAAACCTGCTAAAAAGTCTCTGCCAACATTAGAAGAACAATTGCGACCTCAACCTGTTAAGTAATATTCCAATTTACATAAACCCTAACTCCAACTGAGCTACTTCGCTCATCATTTCTTTTTCCCAGGGCGGGTCAAAGGTCAAGTCTATTTTACAGGATTTTACACCTTCCAACTCGGCTACTTTTTTTTCCACTTCAGGTGGTAAGGTCTCTGCCACAGGACAAGATGGTGAGGTAAGTGTCATACGAATAAGCACCTCGTCGCTTTCGTTTATGTTTATCTCGTATATCAATCCAAGCTCCCAAATATCCACAGGTATCTCAGGGTCATAGCATGTTTTAAGCATGTCTATAACCTTTGTTGCCAACTCCGTATTCTTACTTATAACTACAGCTGCCATACTTTATTTTTTCGCTAAGGCATGTGCCTGTGCGTCTAACTTCATTTGCTTTATCATTGCCATAAGTCCGTTTGAGCGTGTCGGCGACAAATGCTCTTTTAATCCTATCCTATCTATAAAATCCATTTTAGCCTCCAATATTTCTTCCGGTTTGTGACCAGATAATACTCTTATAACCATTGCTACCAAGCCCTTTGTAATAATGGCATCGCTATCGGCACTATAAAATATTTTATCTCCCTTCATCTCCGAATGTAGCCATACCTGCGATTGACAACCTTTTATAATATGATTCTCGTCTTTATACTTAACGTCAATTAGCGGAATAGATTTACCCATATCAATGATATGCTCATACCTTTCTGTCCAGTCAGTAAAGAGTTCAAACTCTTCCGCAATATCTTTTTCTGTTTCCCCGATAGTCATAATGCGAGGCAATTTACGTACTATTTCAATATCTGTATGGCTTTTTCCACGGCCTTAACCAGCGTGTCTATCTCTTCTGTTGTGTTATAGAGCGCAAACGAAGCACGCACGGTGCCCGGTATTTCAAATCTATCCATAAGTGGTTGCGTGCAATGATGCCCTGTACGAACCGCAATGCCCATCTGGTCGAGCAACACACCCATATCATAAGGATGTATCCCCTCAACAAGAAATGACACTACATTGGATTTATGTTTTGCTGTTCCAACTATTTTCAATCCTTTTATGGCACTTAACTTTTCTGTAGCATATTCCAACAGCTTGTGCTCATGTTTCCCTATAGCATCCAAGCCAATTTTATTAATATAATCTACCGCTTTAGCCAATACTATGGATGCCTCTATATTGGGTGTTCCTGCCTCAAAACGTAGCGGAGGATCGGCATAAGTAGTCTTTTCAAAAGTTACCTGTTTTATCATTTCGCCTCCGCCCTGGTATGGAATCATCTGCTTTAACCAATGCATCTTTCCATACAATATTCCTATGCCTGTAGGGCCATACATTTTATGTCCTGAAAAGCAATAGAAATCTACATCCAACTTTTGCACATCTATTTTTTGATGTGGGATGGCCTGTGCCCCATCAAGCAATACAGGTATGTTTTTAGCGTGGGCCAGTGCTATAATTTCTTCAACAGGGTTTATAGTACCAAGTGAATTAGACACGTGCGTTATAGCTACCAACTTGGTTTTAGGGGTGAGCATTTTTTTATACTCATCCATCATCAACTCACCGGCATTGTTAATCGGAACAACTTTAAGCACGGCTTTTTTGCGTTCGCATAACATTTGCCATGGCACAATATTAGAGTGGTGCTCCATCTCAGAAATGATGATCTCATCTCCCGCCTTTACAAATACTTCCCCGAACGAAAATGCTACCAGGTTAATAGCCTCGGTAGTTCCCCGCGTATATATCACCTCATCATCATGCGCGTTGATGTGCTTTGCAATTACTTTACGGGCATGCTCAAATTGTTCTGTAGCTGCTCCGCTCAGGTAATGAACACCGCGATGCACGTTACTGTTCAAGGTGGTATAATAATCTTGTATAGCCTTTAGAACTACTGTTGGCTTTTGAGAAGTGGCACCATTATCGAAATAAATAAGTGGCTTTTCATGCACCTTAATATCAAGAATAGGGAAATCTTTACGGATGCTTTTTACATCCAGTTCTTTAGTAACTGTCTTAGATTTTACAGTAGAATCCATAGTGCAAAGTTACACAATATGGTCATGGATTCTATGCCCCAGGTATGTTTTAAGTGCCCCGTCTTTTATAGTTTCAATCACCTCATTCGCAAAGGCTTGCAATAAAACCTTTTTGGCAAGTTCCTTATTCAATCCCCTGGCTTGCAGGTAAAATAAAGCTTCCTCGTTTAGCCTGCCGGTGGTGGTGCCATGTGTACACTTTACATCGTCGGCATATATCTCTAACTGGGGCTTGGTATTTATGCTCGATTTATCTCCAAGCAATATATTTTTATTCGATTGGTAAGCATTGGTTTTCTGCGCGTCCTGCTTCACATATATTTTACCATTGAACACCCCTGTACCGCCATCGCCAATTACGCCTTTATATAATTCGTTGCTGAAACAGTTGGGCACGTTATGCTCAACCAGGGTATGATTATCTATATGATGCCCATCCTTTACCAGGAACAAACCGTGCATGTGTATCTCAGAATTTTCTCCGTTAATGCTAACGTTCAAATCATTGCGTACCATGCTACCATCAAGGGTTACGGTAACGCTGTTAAATTTACCCGCCTTACCAACAGATACCTGGTGCACGTTACTTTGGCGGGCATTAGCTACTTCTTCCTGCACAATATAATTATTCAGCGTAGCCTCTTTTTCTACCACCATCTCGGTAACCGAATTGGTAAATAGCTGCTCTTCCAGGTTTATTGAATGATATGATTCAATGAGTGTCAGACTTGCTCTTTCACCTACCCTAACAATGTTGCGTGGGTTGTATAAAGCTTTGCTTGTTCCGCTGCTTATGTTTAAAATATGAATGGGTCCTTTGCAATCGTATCCTTCTGTTACGTTTATGGAAATGCCATCCTGGGCAAGAGCGGTATTGAGTTTGATCAGAGAATTTGTTGTGTTTTCAAATAGTCTGTTGAATTGCGTCCCACCTTCTTTTATAGCAGTAAACAAATTCTTAACGACTACTTCCCTAGGTAAGTTTTTCAACGATGAAAGTTCAGGAATAAACCTGCCATTTACCATTACAATAGTGGCGTGTCCGCCAATAAATAAATGCTTTATATCGCTTGCCTTAAGCCTGGGTACACTGCCTTTGGTACTGAATTCATCATTCAGGTAAAGGCGCATATTGGTATACTTATAATCTTCTACTTTTTTATCGGGAATCCCTGAAAATTCAGCGATGGCACTCTTTTGTTTTTCAAGCACAGAGGTGTTTGCTGCTCCCAGCCTGTTACCGGCTGTCAGTTCAAATTCTTCTAGCCATTTGGCTGATGTATCTTTTTGTGTGGCCACCGCACTCATTTATGCAGTTATTTCAGAAAATTCTTTCTTTATCCAGTCGTAGCCTTTGCTTTCCAGTTCAAGCGCAAGTTCTCTGGTGCCTGATTTTACGATCTGTCCGTTATAAAGCACATGCACAAAATCAGGAACAATATATTCAAGCAATCGTTGGTAGTGGGTGATAACCAAAAACGCATTTTCTTTGCTACGAAGCTTGTTCACACCTTCAGCTACAATACGCAAGGCATCTATATCCAGTCCCGAATCGGTTTCGTCGAGCACCGCCAACTGGGGGTTAAGCATAGCCATCTGAAATATTTCGTTGCGTTTCTTTTCTCCACCCGAAAAGCCTTCGTTAACCGATCGTCCTGTAAGGTTGGTATCTATTTGTACCAGCTTTTGCTTTTCTTTCAGCATGCTTAAAAACTCCTTCGCTTCCATAGGTGGCAGTCCCTTATAAGCACGTATCTCGCTTACAGCGGTCTTTAAAAAGTTAATGGTACTTACACCAGGTATTTCAATTGGGTATTGAAAGGCCAGGAATATGCCTTCTTTAGCTCTTTCATCTGGTGATAGTTCTAAAATATCCTTGCCATTGAACACTACTGAACCACCGGTTACTTCATATTCTTCTTTGCCTGCAATAACAGAAGCAAGGGTACTTTTACCCGCTCCGTTAGGGCCCATTATGGCATGCACCTCTCCCTTATTAACTTTCAGGTTTAGACCCTTCAGTATTTCTTTACCTTCTACAGATACTTTAAGGTTTTTTATTTCGAGCATTCTATTTTTATTTTACTTCTTAAATCACTATTCGTTAATCGTTATTCTCAAATCACTATCCAACACTTCCTTCCAGGCTCACAGCTAAAAGCTTTTGGGCCTCTACAGCAAATTCCATAGGTAGTTTATTTAATACATCCCTGCAATATCCGTTAACAATTAATCCTATTGCTTTTTCTGTATCTATGCCACGTTGGTTGCAATAAAATATCTGGTCCTCGCCTATTTTAGATGTGGTTGCTTCGTGCTCTGCTATCGCCGTTTTATCCAGTATTTCTATGTAAGGATAAGTATGTGCTCCGCAACGATCGCCCATTAAAAGTGAATCGCATTGCGAGAAATTTCTTGAATTGGTCGCGCCTCTGTTTATACGCACCAGCCCACGATAGCTGCTATTGCTTTTACCGGCCGCTATGCCTTTAGAAACAATGGTACTCTTTGTATTCTTGCCGATATGGGTCATCTTGGTACCTGTGTCAGCTTGCTGCATATTGTTGGTTACAGCGATAGAATAAAATTCGCCTACGGAGTTATCTCCCTTAAGTATTACACTGGGGTATTTCCATGTAATCGCTGAACCGGTTTCTACCTGTGTCCATGATATTTTAGAGTTAGCGCCAAGACAAATACCGCGCTTGGTAACGAAGTTATAAATGCCGCCTTTGCCTTCTTTATCGCCGGGATACCAGTTTTGTACGGTTGAATATTTTACTTCGGCATCTTTATGAGAAACAATTTCTACCACCGCTGCATGCAATTGATTTTCATCGCGCATGGGAGCAGTACAGCCTTCTAAATAGCTAACATAAGAACCCTCATCAGCAATGATAAGTGTACGCTCAAACTGACCGGTGCCGGCCGAGTTTATCCGGAAGTAGGTAGATAGTTCCATTGGGCAACGTACCCCTTTGGGTATGTAGCAAAATGAGCCATCGGTGAATACTGCAGAATTAAGTGCTGCGAAAAAGTTATCGGTTATAGGTACCACAGAACCTACATATTTCTTAACCAGTTCGGGGTGTTCTTTTACGGCTTCGCTGAAAGAACAAAATATAATACCAAGTTCTGAGAGTTTATCTTTAAAAGTAGTTTTTACAGAAACACTATCTATAACAGCATCCACGGCAACATCCATTCCCGATAAACGCTTTTGTTCTTGTAATGAAATGCCAAGCTTTTCAAAGGTCCTTAATAATTCAGGATCAACTTCATCCAGGCTTTTAATTTCTTTTTTCTTTTTAGGAGCAGCATAATAACTTATGCCCTGGTAATTGATAGCAGGATACTTTAGGTGTGCCCAATGGGGCTCCTTCATGCTCTCCCAATGCTTATAAGCCTTAAGCCTCCATTCCAGCATCCATTCAGGCTCTTCTTTTTTGGCAGATATAAAGCGGATGATATCCTCGCTCAGTCCCGGCGGAACAATGTCAGTATCTATGTTGCTGGTAAAGCCCCACTTATACTCACTTGAGGTTATCTCCTCCAATATCTTATCTGAACCTGCCATTTTTGGGGTTATCTGATTTTTAGGAATGCGAATATAACCTTAAACCGCAAAGCTTTCGCCGCAGCTACAGGTACGGTTGGCATTAGGATTGCTAAAAGCAAAACCTTTGCCGTTAAGGCCGCCGCTATATTCAAGTTCTGTACCTATCAGGTAAAGGAAACTTTTTTTATCCACTACTATCTTTATTCCTTTATCCTCAAATACTTTATCGTCGGGTGATAGTTGTGTATCGAACGACATTTTATATGAAAGTCCTGAACAGCCACCACTTTCCACACCTACACGTAAAAAACTTTCGGCAGGTTTATGTTCTTCCTTCATCAGGTTAACCAACCTTTCTTTTGCGCTTTCTGAAACAGTTATCATGATCTACTTGTGTTTAAAGCACAAAGTTACGAATAAAATGGGAGAAAAGGGGCGAAAATATAGAGGCAGGCAACGGAAACATACTCGATAAAATATGCACTGATAATCAGCAATGTATATGTACAAGTGGTGCATTACTTAAAATCGGAGCCATCTAAAACACTTTAGTACAAGCCAGCCAAAAAATCAACCTACGAAAATATATTCTGAAATATGAGTTTTGCGCTACAAAATTATTTACTTTTGAATACGTTAATTGGAAGAATACCAACAGGTAAAACGATTTAGACAGGGTCATCAGAGAGAGCAATTGGTCTTCCTTCGTTTCTGAGAATCATGAAAAGAGCGTCACTTAAAGATATTGCAGAGGCATTAAATGTTTCCAAGACACTTGTCTCGCTTGTGCTTAACAATAAAGGAGAACAATGGGGTATTAGCGAAGAAACGCAAAAAAAGGTTTTTAAAAAAGCCGAAGAGTTAAACTACCACCCTAACCAAATGGCAAGGGGATTACGCACAGGCAAGTCTAATATCATTGGCCTGGTAGTGGCAGATATCTCTAATCCTTTTTATGCAAAAATATCGCGTACTATAGAAAGAGAAGTGACAAAGCTGGGGTTCCAGCTTTTGGTTTGCAGCTCTGATGAAGTACCCGAAAAGGAATATAAGCTTATAGAGCTTTTAAAAGACAGGCAAAGGGTGGAAGGTATTATTGTTGCCACTACACAAGAAAATAATGGTCAGTTTATCCAATTAAAAAAAGAACAGTTCCCCTTGGTATTTATTGACCGTAAACCGGAAGAGATGCCATCGAACTATGTGGGGGTGGATAATTACCAGGGCGCTTTTGACGCGGTGGAGCACATGATAAAAGTAGGCAAACGCAGGATAGGCCTGATAAATGTTTCGCCCACCTATATAAGCACTTTGCAAGAAAGAGTAGAAGGATATAAAAATGCATTGAAAAAGCATAACATAAAACTGGTCAACTCCATTCATGCGGTTTCGTATAACGACATAGAAAAAACAACTGAAGAGGCTGTTCGTGACCTTGTAAAAGGACAACTTAATGCAGATGCCTTATTCACGGTAAACAATTACGTGGCCGTTAACTGCCTGCAGGTACTTCATAAAATGAATGTACGCATACCCGAAGACGTGGCTATGATATGCTTTGATGACATGGATGCTTTCAAATTCTCTCACCCCCCGCTAACCACCGTGGCCCAGCCACTGGAAAAAATAGGTGAAGAATCGGTAAAACTTTTGATGAAGCAAATGAGTGGCAAAACCGTTCCTCCCCAAAGCAGGATACTGCCTACCAAACTCGTTATTCGCAAATCTTGCGGCAGCCATTTAGCGGGCGCTAAGTAAAGTCAATACTTGAGAAAATTATTTGAGCGTTCCCCCGGACGCGTTTAATCTTTTAGATTTTTTACATTTGTTTTATGGCAGGAACGATTAAACTTAGCCCAAAACCAAGCCTTATTATCAGCCGTACTGATAATATAGGCGACGTGATGCTTACCCTGCCGCTTACAGGGTTGATAAAGAAAAAATATCCCGATGCAACCATCATATTTTTAGGCAAAAAATATATACGTCCTATTATTGAGTGCTGCGAGCACATTGACAAATTTGTGGATTGGGATGAGGTTTCAAAACTTCCGCAAGAGGACCAACTGAGCTTGTTTAAGAGTTTGAACGCTGAGGCTATACTGCATATTTTCCCTCATCCTGAGATAGCCAGCCTGGCTTATAAGGCCCGTATACCAAACAGAATTGGGACCAGCCACCGCTCCTATCATTGGCTTTATTGCAATAAGCTGGTGAACTTTACACGCAAAAAATCGGACCTGCACGAGGCACAGCTGAATGTAAAACTGGCGGAGCCTTTGGACATAAAAGATATTCCGGCTCTTGAAGAACTTAATGCCAATTATGGCTTTACTAAAATACCCAAATGGACAGGTGCAGAACTGACTGATAAGGGAAAGTTTAATCTTGTCCTGCATCCTAAATCGAGGGGTAGCGCAAGAGAGTGGGAATGGAAGAACTGGAATGAGCTTGCCACTATTCTGCCCAAAGAAAAGTTTAAATTATTTGTTACCGGAACAGAAAACGAGGGAGTTGAGATACGCAAGAATTTACTCGGGCAGCATCCCGAAGTAACTGATCTTACAGGTAAAATGGACCTTGGTCAATTAATTGCATTCATAAATATGTGCGATGGATTGGTAGCTTGCAGTACAGGTCCCCTGCACATAGCCGCAGCTTTGGGTAAAATAGCAATTGGCTTATATCCTTCCATACGCCCCATGCATCCAGGCAGGTGGGCACCCATTGGAAGCCATGCAGCTTTTTTAGCGTTAGAAAAAGAATGTACTGACTGCAAGAAAAAAACATTTTGTAGTTGTATCAACTCTCTTAGGGCAGAACAGGTAAAGGCCCTTCTGTTACGATAAGTTTATAAGTACATTTGCATCTTAGGATTATAAAGAGGTGATTCCACGCGAAACTATAGACAGCATATTTACAGCCGCCCGCATTGAGGAGGTGGTTGGTGATGTTGTTTCATTAAAGAAACGTGGCGCCAATTACATGGGCCTTTGCCCTTTTCATCACGAAAAAACACCTTCGTTTACGGTGTCTCCGGCTAAGGGTATTTACAAATGCTTTGGTTGCGGTAAGGGCGGCAATGTGGTGAATTTTGTGATGGACCATGAGCAAATGGATTACGTAAACGCACTTAAATACCTTGCTAAAAAGTACAATATTGAAATTGTTGAAGAGGAAAAAACACCCGAACAACAGGAACTGGAGACCGAGCGCGAAAGCCTTATGGTTATTTGTGCCTATGCACAAAAATTCTTCACCGAAAATTTACATACCGAGCAAGGAAAAGCAATAGGATTAAGCTACCTGGAAGAAAGAGGGTTTACACCGGAAACGATAGAAAAATTTCAATTGGGCTATTCGCCTGAAAGCTCCAAAACCTTTTTAAATACTGCCTTACAAGCCGGATATAACCTTAAGTACATGTTATCGGCGGGCTTGGTTAGAACATCTGCAGAAGAAAACTCAACCTCGGGTGCAGTTCCTTCACCTGATAATTGTTATGACCGTTTTGCGGGCCGTGTGATGTTCCCTATTCATAATGTTACGGGGCGTGTTATTGCATTCGGAGGAAGAACATTACGTAAGGATAAGAACGTTGCCAAATATGTTAACTCCCCTGAAACACCCCTTTACCATAAGAGCAACGTATTATATGGATTGCACCTGGCACGCAAAGCCATTACCGTTGAAGATACCTGCTACCTGGTAGAGGGTTATGCCGATGTTATTTCACTGCACCAATCAGGAATAGAGAACGTGGTGGCCTCTTCGGGTACTTCGCTTACCATAGACCAGATAAGGTTAGTGCGCAGGTATACCCCCAATCTAACTATTCTTTACGATGGAGATTCTGCCGGTTTAAAAGCTGCAGAACGCGGCTTTAACCTTGCCCTTAAAGAGGGTATGAACGTGAAGATTATCACCCTGCCACCCGAGCACGATCCTGATACCTTTGCCCGCGCCCATTCGCATGAAGAACTGAAGCAATACCTTATGACTAAGGCTGTTGACTTTATAGTATTTAAAACAAGAACACTTTCACAAGCAGTAACGGATGATCCTATTAAAAGGGCCGAACTTATAAAGGATATTGTTTCTACCATTGCAGTTATACCTGAACGAATAACACGTTCTGTTTATGTAAAAGAATGTAGCCGTCTGATGCAAATAGAGGAGGCCACCTTGTGGAGCGAACTTAACAGTACCCGCAGAAAGGCATTAGATGATAATAGTACCCATGTTGCAAACCAAAAGCCTGTTGTGCCATCGGGGAATAAGCAGGCTGAGTTCAATGTACTTTCCCCCGATCCGCAAGAAAAAGAACTGGTGCGCGTGCTTATGAAATATGGTAATGAGGAGGCGATATTTATAGGGGAATCGGAGCCGGGCGAAGAGCCTGTAAAGTTCACCATGAAGGTATCTGACTATATTATTGAGAGCATGAAGGAAGATAACTTTACATTCGATAATCCGGCTTGTAATTTGATGTATGCAGAATGTTGCAGACTGCATGAAAACGGAGAACCTATAACAGAAGAATATTTTGTAAGGCATTCAGATCTGCTTCTCAACCAGCTTGCATTGTTGCTTTCATCTGAGGGGCATATATTAAGCGACTGGAGTAAGCGGAGCATAGGAATAAAAACAGAAAAGGACCACTTGGGCATTACCGCTGAAAAAGCTGTATATGCGCTAAAAAGCAGGAAGATAGAGATAATGATAAAGGAGTTGCAGGACAGTATTAAGCAGCCCCTTAATGAAGATGAGCTGAATAAAATGATAGAACACAAGCAAAAGCTCGACATGGCCAAGCGCATGTTCAAACAACGCCTGGGCCGGGTTATATAGTTCTATGGCAAGATCTTCTACCTGGGCATTAAAGTGGGCGCTGTTCATTATCCTTTCCATTATTTGGGGAGCCTCTTTTATTTTAATGAAAAAGGGCTTGGAGGTATACACCCCCGCACAGGTGGCAGCTATACGTATGACTGTTTCTTTTCTTTGCCTCTTCCCTTTCGTTATCCCATATATTAAGTCAATCCCAAAGGACCGCTGGAAATATCTTATACTGGCCGGCATACTAGGTAATGGAATACCCGCTGTTTTGTTCACCACTGCCGAAACAAAAATATCAAGTTCGGTGGCAGGGGTACTTAATTCGCTAACCCCTTTATTTACACTTATAGTGGGCGTATTATTCTTTCGTTTTAAAACTACAGGAGGTAAGGTGGCAGGTATCCTTCTGGGATTTGTGGGTGCGGCCCTGATAGTCCTTTATAACTCCAAAGGAGATTTTAACAACAATTACTACTATGCCATTTTTATAGTGCTGGCATGTATAACTTATGGCATCGATACATTTATTCTGAATAACTATTTAAGCGGAATAAACTCGGTGCATGTAGCCGGGTTCGCGTTGTTTTTTGTGGGAATAGTTTCGGGTTGTTATCTCTTTAGTACCGATTTCACCCAGCGTTTAACGTCCACTCCCGGAGGATTTAGAAGTTTGGGTTATGTAGTGCTGCTCGGGGCTTTCGGCACCGCCGTGGCGCAGTCACTTTTCAATAAGATGCTAAAGATATCTTCTCTGTTATTTTCCGCTTCGGTCACTTATACCATACCTTTTGTGGCCATTTTATGGGGCCTGTTAGATGGCGAAAAACTAGGACTTATACAGATCCTGGGATTTATTACCGTGCTGGCCGGAATATTTATGGTAAACAGAAGAGCCTGATTAAGGAAGCAAAGCATTTAACAAGAAGGTAGGGGCTTAAGCATCAAACGGAAACGCATGAGGGATAGAAAATGGAAACAGCCGAAGGCTTTTCGCTTTGATAGCCCGACCACTTGCGAAGCTTGGGGACATGCCCAAATAAAATAACTAAACGGTAAGTATTTCCTGTTCCTTTTTCTCAGCGTGCTTATCAGCCTGAACGATAAAACCATCGGTTAGTGTTTGCACCTTGGCCTCACCGTCTTTTACTTCGTCTTCGGGCACGCCATCCTTTAATAGGGCTTTAATGGCTTCGTTGGTTTCTTTTCGTATGTTACGTACAGCTACTTTACAGCTCTCAGCTTCGCTCTTTACTTTCTTAACCATTTCCTTTCTTCTTTCTTCGGTAAGTGCAGGAATATTTATACGAACGATCTTTCCGTCGTTCTGTGGGGTAAGTCCAAGGTTAGCAGCTTGTATGGCCTTGTCAATTGCTTCAAGCATGCCTTTTTCAAAAGGCTGTATTACAAGCGTGCGGGCATCTTGAGAGTTTATATTGGCCACATGACGCAATGGGGTACGGTTGCCATAGTAGTCTACCATTACATTTTCGAGCATGGCAGGGTTTGCACGTCCTGCACGTACCTTGGCAAGTTCGCCCTCTAAGTGTACAATGGCTTTTGCCATTTGGTCCTTTGCATCCTCCAGTATAAGTTGCATGTCTTCGTTCATAAAGTGTAATACTTAATTATGTATGACAAATATAGATAATTAAGATTTTAAACGTGTAATCGATAAATCTTAATCATAAATTATAAATCTTAGATATATTTGCCTCCTCATTAAAAACATCATACTATGAATTTTCCTGACGACCTAAAGTACACCAAAGACCATGAATGGATCCGCGTAAGCGGCAACGAAGCTCACGTAGGCGTTACCGATTTTGCTCAAGGCGAACTTGGCGACATTGTATTTGTGGATATTAATACGGTAGGACAGGAAATTAAGCATGGTGACCTCTTTGGTACCGTTGAAGCTGTTAAAACAGTTTCTGATCTTTTTATGCCGGTATCGGGTAAGGTGTTAGAGGTTAATCCTAAGCTCGAGTCTAATCCTGAGTCAATCAACAAAGATCCTTATGGCGATGGATGGATGGTGAAGATATCTCTCAGCAATCCTTCCGAGGTTACTGCGCTTCTATCCGCTGCCGATTATAAGAAAGAGATAGGGCAGTAGTTTACCCCACCCCTTTCCCTCCCCCAAGTGGGAGGGTGTTTGTTTTGTCATTCTTCTCCCAAGCGCTCGAGGTCAGGCTGACCAGCTTGCATGCATCACACAATAAAGAAATTTGCGTTAGGTATAGAAAATGGAAACAGCCGAAGGCTTTTCGCTTTGATAGCCCGACCCTGACCTTCGGTCAGGGGAACGCTCAAATCCAGATCCTTCACTACACTCTAGATGACAAAATAAATTTATGCCTTCGTCTTGCTCTGCATCTCCCGAATGATCTTAAGCGCATCGGAGACACTTATTACGGGAGAAATGGAAAGAGAGAGCTTCTCGGTGCTGTCCTTCATCTGGCAGTTGCGAGGGTGGTGCTTGATATACTCCACAATATTGGCAAAAACATCAGAAGAATAGAAAGGAGAATCATGCTGAGAAACGAAGAAGCAGATGAATACTTTATTTTTAAATACTATGCGCTCCATGCCCAGGTCGACTGCCAGCAAACGTAAACGCACAATATCAGTAAGCCTTTGAACCATGTCGGGTAGTTTACCAAATCGGTCTACCATTTCACTTTCGAACCTGTGCACCTGTTCTTCATCTTTGGCCTCGTTAAGTTCGCGGTAAAGGCGCAATCTCTCTTCGGCACTTTGCACGTAGTCATCGGGGATAAGCGCTTCGGCATCGGTATCCATTTGGCAATCTTTCACATATTTCTTTAAGTGAGGGATGACAGCTTCCTTGGTTGGAGGATACTCGGTGCCCATTTCTTCTTTCAATTCTTCTATGGCTTCGTTCAGTATTTTGTAATACATATCAATGCCCATATCGTTGATGAAGCCGCTCTGTTCACCGCCTAGCAAGTCTCCTGCGCCGCGTATATCCAGATCGCGCATGGCAATGCTAAAGCCGCTACCCAAGTCAGAGAACTGTTCTATGGTCTCCAGTCTTTTTTGTGCTTCGCGGGTAAGGGCCTCGAAAGGAGGAGCCACCAAATAACAGAATGCCTTTTTGTTAGATCGTCCAACGCGTCCTCTTAACTGGTGCAGGTCACTTAATCCAAAAAGGTGTGCATCGTTTATAATGATGGTATTGAGGTTGGCAATATCCAGGCCCGATTCTACAATGGCAGTAGATACTAAAACGTCTATCTGTCCTTCGACAAATTGCAGCATTATATTTTCAAGCTCGTGGCCTTTAAGCTGTCCGTGTGCTATAGCTACTCTTGCTTTGGGGCAGAGCTTCCTTACCATACCTGCAACCTCTTGTATGTTGTGTATGCGGTTGTGGATTACGAATACCTGTCCACCGCGTGCTATTTCGTAATTAATAGCATGTTCAAAAACTTCATCGCTGAAAGTTGCTAGTTCTGTTTGTACCGGGTAGCGGTTTGGTGGTGGGGTGTTAATGACAGAAAGGTCGCGCACCCCGATAAGAGAAAACTGCATAGTACGTGGGATGGGTGTAGCAGTAAGAGTTAAAATATCGATGGTTGTGCGCAGGGTTTTAAGTTTGTCTTTTACGCCTACGCCAAATTTCTGTTCTTCATCTACTATCAACAAGCCAAGGTCTTTAAATACCACCTCTTTATTGGCTAATTGGTGTGTGCCAATCACAATATCGAGTTGACCTGCTGCTAGCTTTTTAAGTACTTCTTTTCTTTCTTTATCTGTGCGGAAGCGGTTAAGGTAATCTATGTTACAGGGGAACTCTTTTAAGCGCTCACTAAAGGTGCGATAGTGCTGAAAGGCAAGAATGGTAGTAGGTACAAGCACAGCCACTTGTTTGCCATCAGTCGCGGCTTTAAATGCGGCACGAATAGCTATTTCGGTTTTGCCAAAGCCTACATCACCACAAATAAGCCTGTCCATGGGGTGTGGCGTCTCCATATCTTTCTTTACATCGGCGGTAGCTTTTACCTGGTCGGGCGTATCTTCATAAATAAACGATGCCTCCAGTTCGGTTTGTAAATAGGTATCAGGGGCATAGGCAAAACCGGGCCGGGCCCGGCGCTCAGCATAAAGTTTTACCAAATCGAATGCGACCTGTTTTATTTTGCGTTTGGTCTTTTGCTTAATGGCCTTCCATGATGCAGAACCAAGTTTATCGAGCGAAGGTGCAAAGCCATCTTTGCCTGAGTAACGTGTGATGCGGTGCAGGGAATGTATGCTAACGTACAGCAGGTCATTATCTTTATACATAATGCGCACCGCCTCCTGTTCGTTGCCATTCACTTCTATCTTTTCTAATCCGGCAAAGCGGCCAATACCATGATCTATGTGCGTTACAAAATCGCCTGGCTTTAGGTCGTGTAGCTCTTTTAAAGTGAGTGCTTCCTTGGCTTTATAAAAGGTATCCTGCAACCTGAACCTATGGTAGCGGCCGAATATTTCGTGGTCGGTATAACAAGCCAGTTTAATATCATGATCTATAAAACCCTCGTGAATAGGTAAAAATACAGGCACAAGCGCTTCCTCTAAATCAAATTTATGCTCCGATTTTAATTTTATCTCAGCAAAAATATCGTTCAGCCTTTTTACCTGTTGCTCAGTATCTGTGAAGATATAATTGCGGTAACCGTTCTTTACATTGTTGGCTATTTCATCAAAAAAGAGTGTGAAGTTTTTACCAAACGATTTTTGCGGAGTGGTATTGAATGATATCCTGTCTGCTCCTTTATCCGGCAATGCTCCCCATAAAACTCTTGTCATGGTTTTGCATTCTTCTTCAAAATCGGCGGGCGACAAAAGCATGCTGTTCTCCTGTTCAGCCAGGTTCTTATACTCTTCTTCCATGGCCTTTAGGGCATGGGGCATATCTTTTATCCACAAGGTAGTTTCGCCGCTATTGCTTAAATATTTTAAAAAGCTTTGGGTGAAATTTTTAAATACTTCGTCCTTTATATTGGGTGTGATGGATATCTTCTTCAGTTCATTTACAGAGAGCTGTGTGGAGGCATCGAAAGTGCGGATAGATTCTACCATATCGCCTGAAAACTCAACCCTGTAAGGATATTCGTTAGAAAAAGAAAATATATCGAGTATACCGCCACGGCGCGAATAATGCCCCGGATCGGTAACAAAATCGGTGCGGATGAAATTGTATTGGGCCAAAAGCTCAACTACAAAATCCATAGAGAGTTTATCGCCGGCAGATATCTGCAAAGTGTTTTCTGCAATGGCATCGCTGCTTGCCACTTTTTCGCATAATGCGGCGGCAGATGTAACTATTATCTGTCCTTTTTTACTGCTTATGGCATTAAGCACCTCTGTTC